>Ga0335075_10004283_pt1 | contig 22375 bp, 16 predicted proteins | sample Lox_Sample_24_FD_206723 | JGI IMG/M metagenome (GOLD analysis project Ga0335075, IMG submission 206723) | Soil microbial communities from Loxahatchee National Wildlife Refuge, Florida, United States - Lox_Sample_2.4 | ecosystem: Environmental > Terrestrial > Soil > Wetlands | place: USA...
CGTAGGCGGCCTCCGGGAAGCTTGCGAGAACGTCGGTCGAGAGCAGATGCGCCAGCCGAAACGAGCCCGGAGTGGACTGCGGTGCTGCGATGCGCGGCGCAACGAATCGCGGCTCGGTCTCCTGGCCCGGCCCCGCGGAGGTCGGGGGCGTCGCGGGTTGGGTGGCACTTGCCGACACACGACACCTCACAGAGCTTGACGCTGGTTTCTACTATAACGCAAAGGTTGCGCGGCGCATAGCAAGCCCTGCCCGATCCGCAGACCCGGCGAGCACCCCGTTCCTGCGCCAGGGGATGGGCGGGCGAGCATCGTCGGACGGTCGCGCCGATGCCGATCGGCGGGCCCCGGAGAGCTCGGGGCGCCCGGTGACAGCGGCGGCCTCCTGCGCTACTTCGGATCGCTGCGACGCACTTTGCCGAAGACCCGCTGGGCCGAACCCGCAAATGACCACAAGCAACGATATCCGCGCAACATTCCTCGATTACTTCGCCAGGAACGGACATCAGGTCGTGCCGAGCTCTTCGCTCGTGCCGCGCAACGACCCGACTCTGCTGTTCACCAACAGCGGCATGGTGCAATTCAAGAACGTCTTCACAGGCCAGGAGAAGCGCCCCTACAGCCGCGCCGCCACCGCCCAAAAATGCGTCCGCGCCGGCGGCAAGCACAACGATCTCGACAATGTCGGCTACACCGCCCGTCATCACACCTTCTTCGAGATGCTCGGCAATTTCAGCTTCGGTGACTATTTCAAGGAGCAGGCCATCGCCTATGCATGGCAGCTCGTCACCCGCGATTTCGGCCTGCCGAAGGAGCGGCTTTCGGTCACCGTTTTCGCCGAAGACGACGACGCAGCCGGCTTCTGGCGCAAGATCGCGGGCCTGCCTGAAGCGCGCATCGTCCGCGTCTCCACCAGCGACAATTTCTGGCGCATGGGCGATACCGGCCCCTGCGGCCCCTGCTCGGAGATTTTCTACGATCACGGCCCGGGAATTCCGGGCGGCCCGCCCGGCAGCGGCGAGGCGGAGGGCGATCGCTTCGTTGAAATCTGGAACCTCGTCTTCATGCAGTTCCTGGAGGATCCGCCCGGGGTGCGCGCGCCGCTGCCACGCCCCTCGATCGACACCGGCCTCGGCCTCGAGCGCTTCGCCGCCATCCTGCAGGGCAAGCACGATAATTACGATACCGACACACTGCGCGCGCTGATCCTGGCCTCGGCGGAAGCAACCGGCGAGGCTCCCGACGGCCCCAACCGGATCGGCCACCGCGTCATCGCCGATCACCTGCGCTCGAGCGCCTTCCTGATCGCCGACGGCGTGCTGCCCGCCAACGAAGGCCGCGGCTACGTGCTGCGCCGGATCATGCGCCGCGCCATGCGCCACGCCTACCAGATGGGCGCCCGCGAGCCGCTGCTGGCGCGCCTGCTGCCGGCACTGATCCGCCAGATGGGCGCGGCCTATCCCGAGCTTGCCGAGGCCGAGGTGCTGATCGCCGACACCCTCCGTCTCGAGGAAGGCCGATTCCAGGCCCTGCTCGAGCGTGGCCTCTCGCTCCTCGCCGAGGAAACGTCGAAGCTCGGCGACCGCCAGCCGCTGCCCGGCACCGTCGCTTTCCGCCTCTACGACACCTACGGGTTCCCGCTCGATCTCACCCAGGATGCGCTGCGCGAGCAGCACCGCTCGGTGGACGTCGCGGGATTCGCGGCCGCGATGGCCGACCAGCGCACCCGCGCCCGGGCTGCCTGGGCGGGCTCCGGAGAGGCCGCCACCGAGCAGGTCTGGTTCGGCATCCGCGAGGCGGCCGGCGCTTCGGAATTCCTCGGCTACTCAACCGAATCGGCCGAGGCTGCCATCGTCGCCCTGATCCTGGACGGCCGCTCCGTGCAAGCCGCGCCCGCCGGCAGCGCGCTTGCCGTGGTGCTGAACCAGACCCCCTTCTACGGCGAGGCTGGCGGGCAGGTCGGCGACACCGGGCATATCACCGGTCCGGACGGACTTTCGATTGCCGTCACCAATACAGAGCGCAAGCTCGGCGATCTCATCGTCCATTTCGGCCGCGTCGAGGCCGGAACGGCCCGCGTCGGCACCCCCGTGCTGGCCGAAATCGATCATCTCCGGCGCGGCGCCATCCGCGCGCATCACTCCGCGACGCACCTCCTGCACGAGGCGCTCCGCCGCCGGCTCGGCTCGCACGTCGTGCAGAAGGGCAGCCTGAATGCGCCGGACCGGCTGCGGTTCGATATCAGCCACCCCCATCCGATCGGCGCCTCCGATCTCGCCTGGGTCGAGCACGAAGTGAACGCCCGCATCCGCGAGAACACCGAGGTCACAACGCGCCTGATGAGCCCCGCCGCCGCCGTGGAGGAAGGTGCCATGGCGCTCTTCGGGGAGAAATATCCCGAGGAAGTGCGCGTCGTCTCCATGGGCGCCCCGGAGGGGAATAAAGCCGCTTACTCGATCGAGCTCTGCGGCGGCACCCATGTGCGGCGCACCGGTGACATCGGGCTCTTCCGCATCACCGGGGAAAGCGCCATCGGCGCCGGCCTTCGCCGCATCGAGGCCGCCGCCGGCGAGGCCGCGCTCGCCCGCCTCGCCGAGACCGACCGTGTCCTGGCCGAAGCCTCCGCAGCGCTGAAAGCGCCGGCCGCCGAGCTACCCGCCCGCATCGAGACTCTGCTCGACGAGCGTCGCCGTCTCGAACGTCAGATCACCGAATTGCAGCGCCGGCTTGCCACCGGCGGCGGCGACGACAGCATCGAGGAAGTCAACGGCGTGCGCCTTGCCGCCCGCAACCTCGGCGAGGTGCCGCCGCGCGAGCTCAAGAATCTCGCGGACGCGATCCAGAGAAAAATCGGCAGCGGCGTAGTCGCCCTGGTCTCGACCGCCGAGGGCAAGGCCAGCATCGTCGTCGGCATCTCGCCCGACCTCACCGGCCGCCTCGATGCGGTGGCTCTCGCCCGCGCCGCCAGCGCGGCCGTGGGCGGCAAGGGCGGCGGTGGCCGAGCCGATCTCGCCCAGTCCGGCGGCCCAGACGGCACGCGCGCCGAAGCCGCGCTCGCCGCCGTGCGCACCGCCCTCGCCGCCTGACCGCTCACGCCCGGGCCGTGGAATTCACTCCGCGAAATTGTCCGCGACCAGCCGGTCGAGCAGCCGGACGCCGAACGCGCTTGCCCCCTTCGGCACCAGCGCGGCATCCTTCGTGGTCCACGCCATTCCGGCAATATCGAGGTGCGCCCACGGTTTTCCATTGACGAAGCGCTGCAGGAACTGCGCTGCCGTGATCGAGCTCCCGGGCCGGCCCGTCACGTTCTTCATATCTGCGATCTCGGAGCGCAGCTCCTTGTCGTAGGCCTCGCCGAGCGGCATCCGCCACACCCGTTCGCCCGTCTGCAACCCGGCCTTGCCGAGCCTCTCGGCCAGCGCATCGTCGTTGCTGAACAGGCCTGCGTATTCATGGCCAAGCCCGACGATGATCGCACCGGTCAGCGTCGCCAGATCGACCATGCATTGCGGATCGAACCGGTCCTGGCAGTACCAGAGCACGTCCGCCAGCACGAGCCGCCCTTCCGCATCCGTGTTGATCACCTCGACCGTCTGGCCCGAGGCCGTCTTCACCACATCGCCGGGCCGCTGCGCGCGGTCGGAGGGCATGTTCTCCACCAGGCCTACCAGCCCCACCGCGTGGGTCTTAGCCTTGCGCTCCGCGAGCGCCCTCATCAGCCCGATCACCGCGCCGGCGCCCGCCATGTCCCATTTCATATCCTCCATCCCGCTCGCCGGCTTGATGGAAATTCCTCCCGTGTCGAAGGTGACGCCCTTGCCGATGAACGCAACCGGCTTCTTCTTCCGCCGCCCGGGCGCCGCACCCTGCCATTCCATCACCACCATCCGGGGCTCGTTGGCGCTTCCTTGCGCGACGCCGAGCAGCGCCCCAAATCCGAGCTTGCGCAGCTCCTTCGGTCCGAATACCTCGACCTTGAGGCCCGATCGCTCGAGCGCCTCGCACCGCTTTGCCATTTCCGCCGGGTTCAGCACGTTCGCCGGCTCGCTCACCAGATCCCGCGTCAGGAAGACGCCTTCCGCCACGGCCCGCATCGGCGCATAGGCCGCCTCCGCCTTCGCCGGCTCCATGCTGAGAACGGAGAGCTTTCGAAGCCGCGGCTTTTCGTCGGGCTTTTCCGTCGTCCGGTAGCGGTCGAACCGGTAGCTCCTGAGCACCGCGCCCAGCGCCGCCGCCGCAGCAAGCTCCGGCGCCAGCCCATCCGCCGCCAGTGCCGCCGTCTCGTCGCGGCCCAGCATCGCCGCGGCGGTTCCGCCCGCCTCCTCGATCTCGAGCCGTGTCCGCTCCGCCGCCTTGCCGGTGCCGACCGCGGCCACGCGCGAAAGCCCGGCGCCCGGCGCCAGCAGCACTGCGCTCTGCGCCTTCTTGCCGGTGAATTCCGCAACCCGGAGCGCCCGCCCGATCGCCCCACCCGTCGCCTCGTCGGCCTCCTGCCAGATTCCCGACGGGCTCTCCCCCTCGCCGATCAGCAGCCCAAGTCCTGCCGAACCCGGCAGTGCGTGCTTCACAAACACGATCTCCAGCATGCACCAAGGCTCCCTTCGTTGGCGGTCGCAAGTCGGGACACTAGCAGCGCCCCTCCGGTTTGCCATTCCCGCCCCCCGCCGCTATCAGCAGCTTCATGGATGCAACTGACGATCGAACGCTGCTCGACCTCGCCGCGCGCCTCGCCCGCCGCGCAGCCGCGGCCATCATGCAGATTCGCCAGTCCGGATTTGCCGTCGCGCAGAAGCTCGATGAGACCCCCGTCACGGCCGCCGATCATGCCGCCGAGGCGCTGATCGTCGCCGGCCTGCGCGAAGCGACGCCCGAGATTCCCGTCGTCGCCGAGGAGGAAGTCGCGGCCGGTCGGGTCATCCAGGCGGGCCGCGTCTTCTGGCTCGTCGATCCGCTCGACGGCACGCGTGAATTCGCTGCCGGCCGCGACGAATTCGCAGTCAATGTCGGCCTGGTGCGCGACAGGCGTCCGGTCCTTGGCGCGGTCGCCTTGCCGGCGAGCGGCGAGGTCTACACCGGCATGATCGGCACCGGCGCCTGGCAGGAAGACCGGGCCGGCCGCAAGGAACCGATCAGCGCCCGCCGCCCCCCGGCCTCCGGCCTCGACGTGATGGCTTCACGTCATTACGCAGACGATCCAAAGCTCGCAGCCTGGCTCAAGGGTCGCGTCATCGCCTCGGTCACCAATATCGGCTCAGCAATGAAATTCTGCCGCCTCGCCGAGGGCAAGGCGGATCTCTATCCCCGCCTTGGCCGCACCATGGAATGGGATACCGCCGCCCCGCAGGCCGTGCTCGAGGCGGCCGGCGGCCGTGTCACGACGCTCGAGGGTGCGGCCCTTGGCTACGGCAAGCCCGGCTGGGAAAATCCGCCCTTCATCGGCACCGGAAAACAATAGGCAAGGTGCAGACCGAGCGGCTTTCGGACGACGAAGCAGGCATTGCCCGCGCCGCCCTGCTGCTCCGCGCCGGCCGCCTCGTCGCCTTCGCGACTGAGACCGTCTACGGCCTCGGCGCGGACGCAACCAATACGCTGGCCGTCGCCTCGCTTTTTGCTGCGAAGGGCCGGCCGCTCCTCAATCCGCTGATCTCCCATTACGCGTCCGCCGAAGCCGCCTTCGCCGACGTCATCGCCTCGCCGCTCGCCGAGCGCCTCGCCGAGCGCTTCTGGCCCGGCCCGCTCACCCTTGTCCTGCCGCGCCGGAGCGTTTGCCGCGCGGTGCCGCTCGTCTCTGCGCGCCTGCCGACGCTGGCCGTCCGCGTGCCCGCCCCGCCCGCCGCCCGCGCCCTTCTTGCTGCCGCCGGGGTTCCCGTCGCCGCCCCTTCCGCCAATCCTTCGGGCCGAGTCAGCCCGACCACCGCCGAGCACGTGCTGGCCGAGTTCTCGGGCCGGATCGCCGCCGTCCTCGATGCCGGTCCCGCGACGATCGGCCTCGAATCGACCGTGCTCGACCTGACGGGCTCTTCGCCCGTGCTGCTCCGCCCGGGCGGCCTCACGGCTGAGGCTCTCGCCGCCGTCACGGGTCGGTTCGGCGCGCCGCGTGCAGATGGCGTGCCGCGCGCACCGGGCATGCTCGCCTCGCACTACGCCCCGCGCCTGCCGCTCCGCCTCGACGCTCTCACCGTTGCGCCCGGCGAGGCACTCCTCGCCTTCGGCCCTGCACTCCCCGGTGCCCGCCTCGCCTTCAGCCTGAGCGAGCGCGCCGATCTCGCCGAGGCCGCCTCCCGCCTCTTCGCGGGCCTCCGTTTCCTCGACGCGGAGGGAAGCCGCCTCCAGCTCGCCCGCATCGCCGTGATGTCGATCCCCCCGCACGGCCTCGGCCAGGCCATCCGCGATCGCCTTGCGCGCGCCGCCGCACCCCGTGCCGCCGTGGCGGCGACGCCGGAGGAAAAGCTCGCCGGACCCGCAGGCTGATGTAAAATTCCTTTACATGACATTCCGGCACCACCGCCCCGCCGATCGCGAGACCTATCATCACGGCAATCTGCGCGAGGCGCTGATCGAGACGGTTCTTGACCTGATCGCCAAGCACGGCCCGACCGGCTTCAGCTTCGCCGATGTCGCCCGCGCCGCCGGCGTCAGCCCCGCTGCCCCGTATCGCCACTTCCGGGATCGCGACGATCTGCTTGCCGAGGTCGCGCGCCGCGGTTTCGAGCGCTTTGCTTCCGACCTCGACGCCGCCTGGAATGAAGGCCGTCCCGACCCGATCGCCGCCATGGAGGCCTGCGGTCGCGCCTATCTGGCCTTCGCCCGCCGGGAGCCCGCCGCCTACGCCGCCATGTTCGGGGCGGGTCGCCCGGCCGATGATGATCCGGGGCTCCGCGCCGCGGGCGAGCGCGCCTTTGCCGTTCTCCGCCGCGCCGCCGAGGCGATCGCCGTCACCTATCCGGGCCCCAACCGCCCCCCCGCCCTGATGATCGCGCTTCACATTTGGGCAGAGGCACACGGCATCGCCTCGCTCTTCGCCGCCCCCGGCCACCTGCGCCGCGCGCTGCCGATGAGCCCCGAGGAACTGCTGGAGGCCGCCCTCCTGATCTATCTGCAAGGCCTCGGCTCGCCGCCTCGCGGAGGCGCCCCCTGAGGCCGGCATCGAAAATGCTTGCATCCCGGTCGTAAATGTGAATAACATTTACATCCCTGCGACTACCGAGAGGTGCCCATGTTTCTCCTCGAAAAGATCGACGCGATCGGCCGGCCCGCCTGGATTGCCCTGACCATCATCGGGTTCTGGATCGCCTGGCCGCTTGGTCTCGCGGCTCTCGTCTTCGTCGCCTTGAGCGGCCGTTTCCACACTGCCTGGTGCTCGGCGCCCGGCCGCTGGTACAATGTCGGCACTCCGCAAACCGAGCGGCACGGCTGCGGCTGGCGCCGGCGCATGCGCCAGCCGCCAAGCGGCAATACCGCCTTCGACGAGTACCGTGCCGAAACGCTCCGCCGTCTCGAAGAAGAACAGCACGAGTTCGTCGAGTACCTGGAGCGACTCCGCAAGGCCAAAGACCGCGCCGAGTTCGACCAGTTCATGGCGGAGCGCCGCAACCGGCCCGAGCCGCCGCCGGCCCCCGAGTTCGGCTAGTACCACAGTTGCGCTTTCATCCCTCGCCGATAAGAGGCTTGTCGTGCCTGCGAGAGGATGCGAATCAGGAGCTACCGGATTGCCTGGACGGTTACGCCGAGCTGAAGCGAGCGGTTTACGAAAGAGCTGCGGCGAGACGAGTGAGGAATCTCCATGCCTGACAAAGCAGCGTCGAATCGGGCAAGAAACCTGTGACACCGAAAGACTAGAGCGTGTTCAGGTTGACTGAACACGCTCTGCTTGGTCTGACCGAGCGGATTCACGCGCTCCTGGATCGCTCCGCGATTCCAGTCAAGCGCGATCCGCTCTAACAAACCTCTGAAACGCCCCGATGCCACGGTTGCCGCAAAGCAAACGCCCCGGACGTTTGTCCGGGGCGTCTTGGCAAACAGTTGATCGGCGAAACGGCGATCGATCCGCCGGTTGACTCCGGTAACAGACAGTTATTCCGCAGCCTTGCGCTCTCCTTTGACACCCTTGGCGATACGGTCTCCGACCGCCTGGTCGATGTTTCGCCAATACCCGAACGCGCGCGTCAATACGGGCTCGGTCACTCCGTTCTTGAGGTGGCCTACGACGTTGGAAACCAGCCGGTCGCGCTGGGCGTTGTCCATGATCTTGCGGACCAACGTCCCGGCCTGACCGAAGTCATCGTCGTCTTTTCGCTTCGTGTAAGCGGCATGCACGAACTCTCCGCTGGCCTCCCACACCTCGATCTGCGGATATCGCGTGGCATCGGCCTTTGGTCCACCTTTGGAGTTCGGCGCGTACACCGGGTCTGACACATTCTGGACTCGCATCAATCCGTCCTTGCTGTAGCTATGCACCGGTGCCTGCGGCCGATTGACCGGTATCTGCTTGTAATTGACGCCCATCCGGGCGCGATGCGCGTCGGCGTAGGAAAAAATACGGGCCAGCAACATCTTATCCGGACTGGGACCGATGCCCGGCACGAGGTTATTTGGCTCGAAGGCTGCCTGTTCGATCTCGGTATGGTAGTCGGTGGGGTTGCGATGCAGCGTCATCCGACCGACTTCGATCAGCGGATAGTCGCCGTGCGGCCAAACCTTGGTCAGATCGAACGGGTTGAAGCGATAAGTCTTGGCCTCGTCGAACGGCATGATCTGCATATGCAGGGTCCAGCTCGGGCGGTCTCCGCGCTCGATCGCTTCGTAGAGATCGCGAACGTGGTAGTCGCCATCGACGCCGGCAAGGCGGTCTGCCTCCGCCTGCGTCAGGAAGTCGATCCCCTGGTCGGTCTTGAAATGGTATTTCACCCAAAACTTCTGGCCCTTGGCGTTGACCCACATGTAGGTGTGGCTGGAATAGCCGTTCATGTGGCGCCAGGACTTGGGAATGCCGCGATCGCCCATCAGCCAGGTTACCTGGTGAGCCGACTCCGGGGACAGCGTCCAGAAGTCCCATTGCATGTCATGGTCGCGCAGATTCGTGTCCGCACGGCGCTTCTGCGAGCGGATGAAGTGCTGAAATTTCATCGGGTCGCGCACGAAGAACACCGGCGTGTTGTTGCCAACCATGTCGTAGTTGCCTTGAGTGGTGTAAAACTTCAATGCGAACCCGCGCGGGTCACGCCAGGTGTCAGGGCTGCCGCGCTCGCCGGCGACGGTCGAAAAGCGCGCCAGCATGTCCGTCTTGGCGCCCGGCTGGAACACCGCGGCCTTGGTATATTTGCTGACGTCCTTGGTCACCTCGAAACGCCCGAACGCGCCGCCTCCCTTGGCGTGCGGCTGACGTTCGGGAATCCGCTCGCGGTTGAAGTTGGCCATTTGCTCGATGAGGTAGTGGTCCTGCAGCAATATCGGGCCGTCGCGCCCAACGGTGAGCGAGAATTCATCGCTGGGGACTGGAATCCCGGCATCGGTTGTCGTGGGTTTGTGGCTGTCGTCATTCATGCTGGTACCTCCGTTGCGTCGGGTGCGTGTCAGCGTCTCCGCAAATTCCGCCGGAAGCTAGTTCATTCAGGCCAGAAGAACAAGCATTCGCGGCTGCTGCCTCGTCTCCGACGATCGGTTCGGACGAATGGCCGTACCGCTTCACGACCATTGCCGAACTCTTCAATAGTTTCTATACAGCAACAAGAATCCGGCTCGATGAACACCCTCATTATCGGCAATCAGCCGTGGCAGCAAACGCGTGCGGCGATCACTGGCGCGCGGAAAACGGAAACAGCAAAAGACCTGCCGGAGGTCCGCACCGCACGATCTCTGGCGGCGTCATGTCGGCAAAGCCATGAGCAACGCGTGCTCCGTTGGGTCTTCGCTATGCTTAACGTAATCCCGAACGAACGCTCGCCGCCAGACGTGATACCGAAACGACCTCCTACCCGCTCCGGACGCTCGGCAAGGCGCCCCACGCGTTGATCCGGTCATGGCGTGCTCCTGCTGCTTGCCCGGGCAAAAGGCGAGGCCAATCGTGCCACGGATGCGCGCCCTGGCGGTTCCGCTCCCGCGGGTGGCGAGCGGATCCGCACGCGACGCCCGGATCTCTCCCGTTCGTATCTTCACCCTTCGCCCGGCGCGAACCCGTTCCGCCGGGGGCAATGCTACTTGATCTTCGCCTCCTTGAAGGCGACGTGCTTGCGAATTTTCGGATCGTATTTGCGGAACTCGAGCTTGCCCGTCGCCGTCCGCGTGTTCTTCTTTGTCACGTAGAACACGCCCGTATCGGCGGATGAGACGAGCTTGACCTGGACAGTGTTGCTTTTCGCCATCTGAGGGTCCCTTGGATCAGGAAAAATTGCGCATTGCCGCACGAAAGGTCAAGCCGGGCGGGCCGTTGGACGAAGCCGCTCTCGCCACGAAGGCGCGGCGATTGATCTGCCTGGCGAAGCTTAGCGCAGCGGCGGGGGAAGCGGCCGTCCCGCCGGGGGCAGCAGCGCGGCGGCATAGGCGGCGGGGTTTTGAATAAGAGCCCGCGCTGCCGCCATGTCGAGGCCGGTTCCGACCGCGGCCGGGCAGGTGCCGCGAATTGCCAGGATCTGTGCCAACGGCAGTGGCGCACGCGCCGTCTCGTGCTGGTAGATGTCGCGGGCCATCGGCTGTACTCCTTGTGCAAGCGAGGCGAGCTGCCGGCCGAGCTCCAACTGCCCGACGCTCGTGCAGACTTCGGGAAGAACGCCGAGCCCCTCGATCGGCCATCCCCGCGGCGCCAGCACCTGGCTCCATGTCACGAAGAGCTCACCGCCATCCGGAAGCGGTTCGATTGTTTGCACGAGCCCCTTACCGAGCGTCGCACTGCCCACCACTACCGCCCGGCCATTGTCTTCCAAGGCAGCGGTCAGGACCTCCGCCGCCGACGCCGTCCGGCCGTCTACGATCACCACGATGGGGAGCCCGCTGGCCATATCCGCTCCGCCGGCTTCCCACACATGCAAGGCTGCGGGGTCGCGCCCGACGGTGTAGGCAATGAGCCCTCTTCGGAGCAGGGCGTCAGCCGCGTAAACCGCCTGGTCGAGCAGGCCGCCACGATTTCCGCGCAGGTCCAGCACCAGCCCTTTGGGCTGATGCGCGGTCGAGAGCCCGGCCGCGACCTCGTCGGCCAGATGTATGCCCGTGGTGGCATCGAATCCGCTGATGCGCAGCACCAGGATGCTGCCGCTGCGGCTGGCGAACACGGTCTCTGGCGGCACTCTCCGTCTGACCAGAGTGACTGAGTGGAAGCCGCGCCGCGGAGCCGCCAGGGTCAGCACGACGCTGCTGCCGACTGGGCCGCCAATCTCATGTTGCACCGCCGGAATGCCCTTGCCGGCGACCGGGATCCCGTTGACGAACACCAGCCGCTCGCCCGGGCGGACTCCCGCGATTGCGGCTGGGCCGCCGGCAATCACCGCCTCGATCACGATCGTTCTGTTCTCGGCGGCGAGCACGAGGCCGGCGCCCGCCCGCCCCGATCGCTGCGCACGTTCCACTGCCGCTTGGCCCGGCGGCACATAGCGGGAATAGGGGTCGAAATGATTGAACAGCTCGTCGAAGAACGCTTCGGTGACGCCACTCGGCCCAAGCGCGCGAACCGAGGGCGAATGCCGCCATGCCACGGCCGCGAGGGACGCGATCGCCTGCCCCCAACCCGCCGCATCGGCCGGCCCGGGCTCCGGCTCGACCGCGAGAATGCGATCCGGCGCGGCGAGCCGCAGCGTTGCGCCTGAAATGTTCGTGGAGAGGGACGGATCCAGCGCCGAGAGTCCGCGCAAGCCCCAGAGTGCGAGGGTCGCTAGAGAATAAGCCTCCAGCGTGCGCGGCTGGATGAACGAAAGCGCCTCGGTGAAGACCTCGGAGGCGAGCGCAACGGGAAAGTGCGGGCTATCCCCCGGCGTCAGCGCCTTCGCCCGCGCCGGCACGATCAACAGCAGCAGAGCCAATGCCCGCGAGAGGCTCACCGCGATCGGTGTTGCCCTCCACGCAGTGCGCTGGCGGGCACGCGGGCCGATTCGGAACGCCCTGATCCCGACATCAGGGCGAAGACCAGCCGCCCGTTGACCCGGCATGCTTCGACAAGCCGCACCTTGACGTTTTGCCCAAACGCGAAACAGAGGCCGCTCCGGGCACCTGTAAGGCGTGGGCCGCCGCTGTCATAACGCCAGAAATCCCTGGGCAGGCCGGACACGGGCAGGATTCCATCCGCTCCGCTCGCCGCAATTTTGACAAAAAGCGCCGAGCGCGTCACGCCGGAAATGCGTGCATCCTTGATTGTGCCGACTTGGTCCGCAAGCAGGGCCGCCTGCGCGCGGGCGAGCACGGCGCGCTCAGCTTCGACGGCCCGCCGCTCGGTCAGACGGAGGTGCGCCGCAAGCTCGGCGAGCGGCGGGGCCGCGTGCCTTGCCGTTCCGCCTTCTCCCAGTGCGAGGCCTGCGATCAAGGCCCGATGCACGAGCAGATCCGCGTAGCGGCGGATCGGACTCGTGAAATGGGCGTAAGCGGTGAGCGCCAAGCCGAAATGGCCGCCATTGGCCGGTGCGTAGCCCGCCTCCGGCAGGCTTTGCAGAACCCTTTCGGCGGCGATGCCGGCCATGGCCGAGCCGGCGAGAGGGGCGAGCGCCGCCGCCAGATCGCCAGCGCGAATCGCCTCGTCGGCCGCCAGCGGCGCACCGAGCTCCTCGAGGAAGGATCGCAGGCTTGCGAGCTTCTCCACCGCCGGCGCGCCGTGCACGCGGTAGAGACCAGGCAGATTTCGGCTCAGCATTTCCTCCGCGGCGGCAACGTTGGCGAGGATCATGAAGTCTTCGATGAGCCGATGGCTGTCGTGCCTGGTTTCCGTTACCACCGCTTGCACCCGGCCTCCGGCATCGAGCAGCACCTTGTGTTCAGGAAGCTCGAGATCGAGTGGCCGGCGCTGCTCTCGTTCCCGGCCGAGCGCGCGCCAGGCTGCATAGAGATGGCCAACCGTGCCGCGCGGCAGCCCGCTGTCGTGGCCGCTCTCCGCAGCCTGCTGTAGTTGTTCGTACGTAAGGCGTGCCGCGCTTCGGATCAGCGCGCGTCCGAAGCGGTGGCGGAGCTTGCGCCCCTCGGCGTCGACGAAGATCTCGACGAACAGCACGGCGCGATCGACGCCAGGACGGAGGCTGCACCACACCTCAGAAAGCAGCGGCGGCAACATCGGCAGCACGCGGCCGGGAAGATAGATGCTGTTGCCCCGCTCGCGCGCCGCCAGGTCGAGCGCTCCGCCCGGGCGGACATAATGTCCCACGTCGGCGATCGCCACGATGATACGGAAACCATCGGCGCGAGGTTCGGCGAACACGGCGTCGTCGAAATCCCGCGCGTCGGCGCCATCGATCGTCACCAACGGCAGAGCCCGGAGATCCTCCCGCCCTCGATTGCTCGCGGCCCCGGCGCTCGCCGCTTCGTCCAAGGCTGCCGCGGAGAATTCCTCCGGCAGATCGAGGGTACGAACGGCGATCAGGTTCAGGGACTCCACGCCGTCGAAGCGGCCGAGCCGCTCGACAATTCTGACCAGGCGCGGGCCGAACCCGCGCCTCGGGAGCTCCTCGGCCGCCACGAGCTCGCCTGCGCCCGCACCTGAAGCTGCCCCGGCCGGCACACGCCATAACTGACGCACCCGCCGGTCCGCAGGCAGGATATGCCCTGCCTCCCCACGACCGCGGCCGAGTGGCGTCGGATGATAGACGCCGATGAGCGGTTTCCCCGGTACGTCCGACAGTCTGATGGGGGAGATTGACGCCGTCCGGCTCCGGCCCGGCCGCTTCACTTCATCCGGCCGCTTTCCGCCGGGTCTTCTGCGGTCGCGACTTCTCCGCCGGCTCCGCCTCCGGCCGCGCCGTCGCCGCCTTCGTCCGCCCGCGCGCCGTCTTCCGAACGCCGAGAGGCCGACCTTTCTCAGCCAGCACCGCCACCGCCTGCTCCAGCGTCACCGCGTCGAGTGCGACACCCTTGGGCAGCGTCGCGACCTGCCGGCCGTGCTGCACGTATGGGCCGAAGCGGCCCTTGCGCACCAGCACATCCTCTCCGTCGGCCGGATGCGCGCCGAGCGTCTTCTGCCCCGCCGCCTTCTTCGCCAGGACGTCCACCGCGCGATTGAGCCCAACCGCCAGCACGTCGTCGTCGCGGTCAAGCGATCCATAAACGTTGCCCATCCGCACGAACGGACCGAATCGTCCGATACCGGCGGTGATCGGCTCTCCCGTCTCCGGGTGTTGGCCGACGACCCGCGGCAGCCCAAGCAGGGCCAATGCCTGCTCGAGCGTCAAGGTTTCGCCCACGAGTCCGCGCGGCAGCGCAACCCGCTTCGGCTTTTTTTCAGCAGCCGCAGCTTTGCCCTTCCGCGCACCGTTTTCCGGTGGCTCTCCGCGCTGCACGTAGAGCCCGTACGGACCGCGTCTCAGCGTGATCGGCTCGCCGGTATCGGGGTCGTCGCCAAGGACGCGGATTCCGTCCTTGAGCGTCTCGGTCCCCTGTCCGTCCTCGGTCGCGACGGCGAGACGCCTCGTGTACGGACAGTCGGGATAGTTCGAGCAGCCGATGAAGGCGCCGAAGCGGCCGAGCTTCAGCCCGATTCGACCCTTGCCGCAGGAAGGGCAAAGGCGCGGGTCTGATCCGTCCGCGCGCGGGGGAAAGAAATGCGGTCCGAGGTCGCGGTCGAGAGCGGTAATGACATCCGAGATCTTGAGGTCCTTGGTCTGGTCGACCGCGTGCGAGAACTCTTCCCAGAAGGCGTGCATGATCGAACGCCAATCCGCGCGCCCGCCCGAGATGTCGTCGAGCTGCTCCTCGAGCGCGGCGGTGAAGCCGGTATCGACGTAGCGATTGAAGAAGCTGACCAGAAAGGCGGTCACCAGTCGCCCGCGATCCTCCGGTACAAACCGTCGCTTCTCGAGCCGCACATAGTTGCGCTCCTGCAGCACGGACAGAATCGCCGCATAGGTAGAAGGTCGGCCGATCCCGAGCTCTTCGAGCTTTTTCACGAGCGAAGCCTCGGAATAGCGCGGCGGCGGCTCGGTGAAGTGCTGGCTCGCGGCGACCGCGCCGAGTGCGAGCGCGTCCTGCTCTGCCATCGCCGGCAGGGCCCGGTTCTCATCGTCCTCCTGAGCCTCGTCGCGATCCTCGTGATAGAGCCGGTAGAACCCGTCGAAGGCGACGGTCGAGCCGGTGGCGCGCAACCGGGTCCGTCCCGTTGGTTCGGCAATATCGACCGCTACCTGATCGAGTTCGGCTGCGGCCATCTGCGAGGCAACCGCACGCTTCCAGATCAGCTCGTAAAGCTGGCGCTGCTCGGAGGAAAGATGCCTCCCGACCTGCGAGGGCGTGCGGGTCACGTCGGTCGGCCGGATCGCCTCGTGCGCCTCCTGCGCGTTCTTCGCCTTGGCGGTGTATTCGCGCGGGCCGGGCGGCAGATAATCCGCGCCTAAGGCGCGTTGCACATGCTGGCGAATGGCGAAGAGGGCCTCGCGCGCCATTTGCACGCCATCCGTCCGCATGTAGGTGATCAGGCCTACCGTCTCGCCGTCCAGATCGACCCCTTCGTAGAGCTGCTGTGCCACCCGCATCGTTGCCTGTGCCCGGAAGCCGAATTTGCGGCTCGCCTCCTGCTGCAGGGTCGAGGTGGTGAAAGGCGGCGGCGGATTGCGCCGCGTCCGCTTCTTCTCGATGGCGGAGACATGAAAGCGCCCTGCCTCCACGGCCGCCTTGGCGCGCTCGGCATCCTCCGCGTTGGCGAGCGAGAACTGCTCGAGCTTCTTGCCCTCGAGATGGCTGAGACGAGCGGAAAAACGCTCGCCCGCACCGGTCGTGAATTCCGCCTCGACGGTCCAGTATTCCCGGGTGCGAAAGACCTCGATCTCGGCCTCGCGCTCGCAGATCAGCCGCAGCGCGACCGATTGCACTCTTCCTGCGCTTCTGCTGCCTGGAAGCTTCCGCCACAGCACCGGCGAAAGCGTGAAGCCTACCAGATAGTCGAGCGCCCGGCGCGCGAGATAAGCCTCGATCAGCGGCTGATCGAGCTCTCGCGGCGCGGCCATCGCCGCCCTGACGGCGCTTCGTGTGATCTCGTTGAAGGTCACACGCCTGACCGCCACGCCCTTGAGCGCGTGCCTGGCCTCGAGCATGGCCCGCACATGCCAGGAGATCGCCTCGCCTTCGCGGTCCGGGTCGGTGGCAAGAAATAGAGTGTGCGCGCCCTTCAGCGCTTTGGCGATCGCCGCGACCTGCCCCGCCCCGCGTGCGTCCGCCTCCCAATCCATGGCGAAATCCTCGTTTGGGCGAACGCTCCCGTCCTTGGCCGGCAGGTCCCGCACATGGCCGAGGCTAGCCAGCACGGTGTAGCCGCTGCCCAGGTACTTATTAATCGTGCGGGCCTTGGCGGGAGATTCGACAACGACAACGTTGGACATGGGATCCTGACAGGCTCGGCCATTGGGGGGCTATCCCCGGATGCCGGAACGGACGATGACCCGATCTCCGGGCAGCAACTCTACCCGGCCGGCCACCTCGAGCTCCAAGAGGACCGCGTTCACGGCGGCGGCGGAGAAGTGGCAGCGGCGTACGAGCTCGTCAACCGTCGTCGGCGAAGAATCAAGCAATTCAAGGATTTGCTTTCTCGCCGCGGGCATCTCCCCCGGGTCCTCGGCCGCCTCGATCGCACCTGCTGCCGCCCAGGGGGGCACCGAAGGAGTGGCCCACGTTTCGCCCGGCGGCGGCCGTTTGAGCGGATAAAGAGGGACCCTCTCCGCCGCGGTTGGCGCTGACGGCAGATGCTCGAGCACGTCCGCGGCCGTCTCGGTGAGATGCGCGCCCTGACGGATCAGGTCGTTCGAGCCCCGTGTCCTGGGATCGAGGGGCGAGCCGGGAACCGCGTAGAGCTCACGCCCGGCCTCGAGCGCAAGTCGGGCGGTGATCAGGCTGCCCGAGCGCGGCGCTGCCTCGATCACGACGACACCGAGCGCGAGGCCGGCGATGATCCGATTGCGCCGCGGGAAATGCCGCGCCTGCGGCTGAGTACCGGGTGCCGCCTCAGTGACGACGGCGCCCGACGCGGCGATTTGCGCCTGCAAGCCGCGATGTTGGGGAGGATAAGGTACGTCGAGGCCGCCTGCCACCGCCGCCACCGTACGCCCTTTTTCGAGCGCGCCCTTGTGTGCCGCCGCGTCTACGCCGCGCGCCATCCCTGAGACGACCGGCAATCCGGCCGCGGCGATTTCGCCGGCCAATTCCTCGGCGATCCGCTGTCCATTCGCCGAGGCATTGCGACCGCCCACGATGGCGACGCCGCCTTCGCTCAGCACCGCCATGTCACCCAGCACTGCGAGCACAGGCGGCGCATCCCCCATGAGGGCGAGCAGCGGCGGATATCCCTCCTGCCCCCAGGCCAACAGCCGTCCGCCGGCTTTCTCAATTGCCGCGACTTCCGCCTCTGCTGCTCCGCGCGAGGGCACACGCGGCGCGTGGCTGAGCCCGCCGGCGCGAGCAAGTCCCGGCAGTGCGGCGATCGCCGCCGCCGCAGATCCATAGCGCTTGATGAGCTTCCGGAAGGCGACCGGCCCTATCCCCTCCGCGCGCGCCAGCCGCAGCCGGTCGAGCTTCTCTTCAGAGGTCATTTGTTGGCCGCGATCCGCGGCTCGGTCCGATCAAGGAGACGACGGATGTTTTCCCGATGCCGCAGGAACACGACGATGGCCAGAGCCAGGGCAAGCCACGCGACGGGCCGGTTGCCCAAAACAAATGCCAACACGGGTGCGGCGACGAACGAACCAAGCGAGGCGAGCGATGAGATGCGCGCCACGCCAGCCACGACCAGCCACACCAGCCCCGATAACAGGCCGACGGGCCACGCAACGGCCAACAGCACGCCAAGCCCGGTCGCAACGCCTTTGCCGCCACGGAAGCCGAGCCAAACCGGCGCTACGTGCCCGACCAGCGCTGCAAATCCGGCCGCCAGGGCTGGCATCGGCCCGATCAGCCGCCCGGCCAGCAACACCGGAACCGCCCCCTTGCCCGCATCAAGCAGCAAGGTCGCCGCCGCCAGCCCTTTCCGCCCTGTACGCAGAACGTTGGTGGCCCCGATATTGCCCGAACCGACGCGTCGGATGTCGCCTAATCCGGCCGCTCGCGTCAGCAGCAGACCGAACGGGATCGACCCGATCAGATAGCCGAGAACCAGCGCCGCGATCACCCGAACACCCGCCGCCCCCCCTTCCACGTGCCGAGCACGCGGCCCTCGAGGGCGCGCCCATCGAAGGGTGTGTTCTGCGCCTTGCCGGCCAGCTTTCCCGCCTCGACCTGCCAGGCGCGCTCGGGATGGAAGAGGCAGAGATCAGCCGCACGACCGGCGGCCAATCGTCCTGCCGGGATCCCGAGCAGACGCGCCGGCCGCTCGGTGAGAAGGGCGAGGGCGCGGCCAAGCGGGAGAATGCCGTTGTGCACGAGCACCAGCGTCACAGCGAGCAGGGTCGCCAGCCCCGCTCCGCCGGGTGCCGCCTGCGCAAACGGCAGCCGCTTGTCGTCGGCATCGCGCGGCTGGTGGTCAGAGACGATGGCATCGATCGTGCCATCTGCCAGCGCCCGGCACACCGCCTGCCGGTCGGCCTCCGGGCGAAGCGGCGGCGAAAGCTTGGCATAGGTGCGGAAATCACCGATTGCCGTCTCGTTCAGATCGAAATAGGGCGGCGCCGTATCGCAGGTCACGTCGAGGCCGTCTTCTTTTGCCGCCCGGATCAGGTCGAGGGCCTCCGCCGTCGAGACGTGCGCGAAATGCACCGCCCCCTCGGTCAGCTGCGCCAGCCGGATATCGCGCGCCACCTGGATCGCCTCGGCGGCGGCCGGAATTCCGGCCAGTCCCAGCCGGGTCGCCAGCTTCCCTTCCGTCGCGGCCCCACCGGCCGCCAAAGTGGGCTCCTCCGGATGCTGGACGATCATCGTCCCGAACCCGCGCGCATAGGAAAGGGCCAACCGCATAAGCCGCGCAGGCCCGATGGTGCGTGTTCCGTCGCTGAAGGCAACCGCCCCTGCCTCTCGCAGCAGGCCGAGCTCCGCCAGCGCCTCGCCGGCGCAACCGCGCGTCACGGCGCCGTACGGCAGAATGGTGAGGCTTCCCGTCTCCTCGCCGCGCGCCGTCAGGAGTCGGACGAGTGCCGGATCGTCTATAGCAGGCTGGCTGTCCGGCAGGCAGGCGAGCGTCGTGATACCCCCTGCCGCTGCCGCCGCCGCCGCCGAAGTGATGGTCTCCCGATACTCGAACCCCGGCTCGCCGAGCGAGGCCCGCATGTCGACCAGCCCGGGACAGAGCACGGCGCCATTCCCCTCGATCACATCGAGGCCCTCGGGTGCGCCATCCGGCACGCCGAGGCCGCTACCCAGGTCGGCGATCGTTCCCTCGCGCACGAGCAACTCGCCCAAACAGTCGAGCCCGGTGGCCGGGTCGAGCAAGTGGACACCGCGGAAGAGCGTATCTCCCATCAGGCGTTCCGTCGCGGGCCGCGCGCCAGCGTATCCAGCACTGCCATTCTGACTGCCACGCCCATCTCCACCTGCTCGCGAATCAGGCTCCGCTCCGGGTCGTCGGCAACCCTGCTCTCGATCTCCACGCCACGGTTCATCGGCCCCGGGTGCATCACCAGCGCAGTTGGCCGTGCATGGGCGAGCTTCTCTGCATCCAGGCCATAGAATCGGAAGAACTCGCGCGCGCTCGGCACCTGGCCGCCCGCCATGCGCTCTTTCTGCAGGCGCAGCATCATGACGATATCAGCCTCCGCCAGCCCCGCCTTCATGTCGTGGAACACGGCAACGCCGAGGTCCTCGATCCCGGGCGGCATGAGCGTCGGCGGCCCGACCACGCGCACACGGCTGCCCATCGCCGTCAGCAGATGAATGTTGGAGCGAGCCACCCGCGAATGCCCGATATCGCCACAGATCGCGACCTGCAGCCCCTCCAGCCGGCCTTTGTGCCGGCGAATCGTCAGCGCATCCAGTAGTGCCTGAGTCGGATGCTCATGCATACCGTCCCCGGCATTGATCACCGCCGCATCCACCTTCTGCGCGAGCAGGCTCGGCGCGCCGGACTGGTCGTGCCGCACAACCAGAAGATCGCATTGCATCGCATTCAGGGTCGCCGCGGTGTCGAGCAGCGTCTCACCCTTGTTCACGCTCGAGGTCGCGACCGGCATGTTGATCACGTCGGCGCCGAGCCGCTTGCCGGCAAGCTCGAAGCTCGTGCGCGTCCGCGTCGAATTCTCAAAGAAGAGATTGATCAGCGTCTTGCCGCGCAACAGGTCGCGCGCGGTCTGGCCGGAACGGTTCAGCAGCACATAGCTCTCGGCGAGATCGAGCAGATGCGCAATTTCCGGCGGTTCGAGTCCTTCGATCGCGAGCAGATGGCGGTGCGCGTAGGCCAGTGTCGTCTCTCCCTGTGCAACCGCAAGTTACAGAGGGCCTGGCCCAGCCGCTAGTGTCCCGCCCCTGCCGTCTGCTGCCCCTCGGTCTTCGCCTTCTGGTGGCGAAAGGCTCAGGAACAGGTCGTCCCTGCTATCCGTTCGGATTGCCGACGCGCGGCGGCACGGCGATGAACGGCCGATTGCTCGAGCCGCCGAAATAGGCCGGGTTCTCCACCGTGAAGTCGCGGTAGATCACCCAGGCGCTCGTCACCTGCACCACCGGCACGCCATTGCGCAGGATCGAGAACCGCGGCCGCCCAGGCTCGGCCGGAATTGAGAACTCCTGAAGCCCGGCCGGTGCATCCTGACGAAACACGCGACCGCCGAGCGCGATCTCAAGCGTCGCCGGCCGCGTCAAAAAGGCCAGCATCTGAATGCGGTTCTGCACCGGCGTTCGCCCCATCGGCTGCATGTTCGCATAGTCAGTCTGCTCTGGCGGGATGATTTGCGTCCGCTCCGAGTAATAGATTGCATCGTGCACTATCGGCGGCGGTGCGCCGGTCTTGAACCAGTCGTTGAAGTAGGCGGCGAGGTCGTAGAATACGAACTGAGTACCGGCTGAAGGCGAGATGCCGGAGGTCTCAGAGTAGTCGTTCCATGTCACAATGTGCACGAACCGTGCACCGTTCCTGATCGCATCCCCCCACAGCAGGCGGAAGGCATCGGTGTTGCCAGTTTCCCAGAACCTGAGCACCTTCGGCCGCACGTCCTGCGGCGCCACCGGCATCATGACAAGTGAAGTGTCGGGCGCCATTGCCGTGAAGAAGCCGCGAAAGCCGCGTCCCTCGATCGTGTCCACGTCGCGCTCGCCCCAGGCAGACATCGCATAACTGAGCGGAGCGAAGGCGGGCGCCTGGCGGCGCCAGTTGAGCAAAATCGGAATGAAGGCGGTGCGGATACCGCGCCGCCCCAGATCCGCCAGCACGCTCTGCCAATATTGCGGCCCCATGTTCTCGGGCGCGAAGGGGGCAACCAGCAGTCGTCCGTCCGCCAGCCGGTACGCAGACGGATAGCGCGCCAGAGTCGCGATTGCCTCTGCCATGCGTCCCGCAGGCAGCGCGCGGAGCGCCGCCGAATCGGGTTGGATAACGATATGGAATTCGGGGGCGACTTCCGAGGCGGTCTGCATCAGCATGTTGATCCGGTCCCAGGCGTTGAACGGCCTTCCCGGAGCCACGCGCAGGAGGTCGCACTCGAAGGCATCGAGACCGATCCGTTCTGCCCGCATGATCTCAATCGCGTAGTTGATTTGCCGCCAGTAGGCCGAGGGCCATGGCCCTACCGGAAGCGGCCGGTCACGCAGGTAGCCACCGATCCGCCGGAACTGTCCGTGTCCTCCGGCCGGATTGAGCAGGACCCGATTGTACGCATCGTTGTCTGCCGGCACATCGCCGAGTGCCAGCGGATAAGGCGGGAAGTAATGCGCAAACGTGGTGTGCGGCGACCCCTGCAGCGCGCCGCGTGACGGGCTCTCGAAGGGAAGAATGCCGGGTGGGGATTCCCGGGCCACGAAATTCGCCGCCGTATCTCTGATCCGCGCCCATTCGGCCGGGGATGGCGGCTCTGCGCGGCCCGTGGCCGACAGCAGGAAAGTCGCAGCAACGAGGAGAAGAAAGGCAGAAGGTGGCCCGAAGATCGTGCGTCGCATTCGGATCCTCTTCCGATTGATCATCCATCTGGCATATTCGCCTGAAGGCGCCGCCCCCTGTCTGGGCATGAGTTCGGGTGCCCCTTCGCCCGATGAGCGCTCCGCGGCGAGGCGGAAACTAGCGGCCATGGCTGCCCGCGGCCAATCACAATCTTTCCCTTATCTGCTTGTAGTTGATACGCTTTGCCCCGCCAGTTCCCAC
>Ga0335075_10004284_pt1 | contig 22369 bp, 20 predicted proteins | sample Lox_Sample_24_FD_206723 | JGI IMG/M metagenome (GOLD analysis project Ga0335075, IMG submission 206723) | Soil microbial communities from Loxahatchee National Wildlife Refuge, Florida, United States - Lox_Sample_2.4 | ecosystem: Environmental > Terrestrial > Soil > Wetlands | place: USA...
AGGCGGGCGCCGCTTCCGGCAAGCGGGTCTCCACCTCGCGCGCGAAATTGCCTTCGACCAGCGCCACCGCGACCAGCACGCTGAGCCCGATGCCGAGCGACAATGTGACCGGCACCGTTGCCGCCCCTGGTCGGCACAGATTGGCGAGCGCCAGCCGCAGCAGCGGCGAGCGCCGCCGGCCGAGCATTCGCGCCGCCGCGGCGATCGCGGACGCCACGAGGCGAAACAGCACGAAAGCGGCGAGCGCGCCGAAGACAAACCAAGCCGCGACGCTACGATCGCGTGTGCTGAACACGCACAGAGCGGCGAGGCCCAGGGCCAGAGCGGCAGTGAGACCCAGCATCGCCGCCGGGAGCGGCCGGCGCGCATGATCGACCCGATCGCGAAACAGCGCACCGGCCGGGACATGCCCGATCGCAGCGAGCGGCAACAGCGCAAACACCAGGGTCGTCAACAGGCCGAACAGCGCCGCGAGACCCAACGCCGCCGGGTGGATGCCGCTGGGCACGCGCACCGGCAGCAGGCCAGCCAGAACCGGCCTCGCGGCAATCGGGACCAGCGCGCCAATCGCGAGCCCGGCGGCGATCGCAACGAGCGACAGCACCAGGATTTCGGTCAGATAGACCGCGAACACAAGCCGCCCGGAGCCGCCGAGGCATTTGAGGGTCGCGATCGTCGTGATCTTGGCGGTGAGATGAAAATGCACCGCGTTGCCGATGCCGACCCCTCCGACCAGCAGTGCCGTCAGCCCGACCAGCGACAGGAACAGCGCCACTTGCCGGATCAAGCGCTGCAAGCCCGGTGCCGCCGCGGCCGAGCTGCGCAGCTCCCACCCGGCCTCCGGAAAGGCGGCCCGGGCCGTGGCGATCCAGGCGCTGGCGGTGGTTCCGGCAGGCAACCGCAACCGGTAATGGTAGGTGACGAGCGCACCCGGCTGGATCAGCCCGGTCGCGGCCAGCGCCGCCGCGGAAATCATGACGCGCGGCCCCAGCACGAGACCGCTTACCGCCGGGTCCGGCTCGCTCGCGATCGTGGCACGCAATTGCAGCGCCGCCTCGCCGATCCGGATCGTATCGCCGACCGCAAGACCGAGGCGGCCGAGGATTGCGGGAGCGACAACCGCGCCGAACCTGCCGTCGCGGCGGCCGAGCGCGGCATCGAGCGGCCGGGCCGGCGTCAGCGTGACCGCACCATAGAGCGGATAGGCCCGGTCGACCGCCCTCAGCTCGATCAGGCTCTGGCGGCGACCATCGGCGGTGCGCGCCATCGCCCGCAGTGTCGCGATCACCGACAGCGTGCCGCTATGCGCCAGGAATGCGTGTTCGGCCGGGTCGGCCGGGTGATAGGCGAGGACCGCTTCGACATCGCCGCCGAGCAGTTCGCGCGCATCGCCGTCGATCGCTGCGGTCAACGAGGCCGCGAGCGAGCCGATCCCGGCGATCGTTGCGACCCCCAGCACCAGCGCGGCGACGAACACCCTCAATGCGCCGATGCCGCCGCGCAACTCGCGCAAGGCCAGGCGCAGAGCGAAAAGCGGCGACGGTGCGGTCATCACGCGCGCCGCGTCACATCGCGCCGTGTCACATCTCGCCGTGTCGGGGCGATGCGCCGGTCCTCGACGATGCGTCCGTCGGCAAGGTCGATCCGCCGCTCGCAGCGTGCTGCGAGACCGGCATCATGGGTGATCAGCAGCAGCGTCGTCTGATGGCGCGCCTGGTGCTCGAACAGGCAATCGATGACCCGCTCGCCGGTGGCGCCGTCGAGATTGCCGGTCGGCTCGTCGGCCAAAAGCAGGCGCGGGCCGGCGATAAAGGCTCGGGCGATCGCCACCCGCTGCTGCTCGCCGCCCGCAAGCTGCGCCGGATAATGCTTGAGGCGATGGGCGAGACCGACCGCGGCGAGGCCCTGAGCCGCGGCGGCAAAGGCATTGCGATCGCCGCCGAGCTCGCGCGGCAGAGCCACGTTTTCGAGCGCGGTCATCGTCGCGATCAGGTGGAACGACTGGAACACGATGCCGATCTCGGCCCGCCGCAGCCGCGCCAGCGCATCCTCGCCGAGCCTGCCGAGATCATTGCCGGCGATGCGCACGCTCCCGCGGCTCGGGCGCTCGAGCCCGCCAAGCACCATCATCAGGCTCGATTTACCCGAGCCCGACGGGCCGGTCAGCGCCACCGTCTCGCCGCGAGCGATCTCGAACGAGATGCCGCGCAGGATGTTGACGGGCCCGGCGGCGCTGCCCAGAGTGAGATGGATGTCCTCGACCACCACGAGCGGATCGCCGGGATGAAGCGCGCTGGTCATGTACCATCCAGGCCAGGGGTGGCGGCGCGGCCCGGCGACCGGAAATCGGGCGGCCCGCTTCCGGTCGCGTCTTTGTCGACGGGCGCAGAGCGGCGGCGAGGTTGCGGACCATATGGCGCGGCGCGCGGGCTTTTCAACGCGATCCGCCCGGACGCCGCGAGCAGCCGGGGTCGCTGCGCCGCGTTCGCGCCGTGCGCGCCGGCAGACCGACACGGCGAGCGCCGGCACCCGGTCGCGGGAATTGCCGGCGCATTGACCGCAGCGATGCTGGCGCTCACACCGGCTGCCGCCTCGGCGGCGGCGCATCCCCCGGTGATCGTCGATTTTGGCGACAGCCTGACGGCCGGCTACGGGCTGATGCCCGACGAGGCGTTTCCGGCCCGGCTCGAAGCCTGGCTGCACCGGCGCGGCATCGCTGCGCGGGTGATCAATGCCGGGGTCTCCGGCGACACCACCGCCGATGGTCTCGCCCGGCTCGACTGGGCGCTCGCCGACAAGCCCGAGCTGGTCATCCTCGCGCTCGGTGCGAATGACGCGCTGCGCGGCATCGACCCGGCGACGGTCCGCGCCAATCTCGACCGGATGATCGACAAGATCGAGGCCGCCCACGCCAAGGTGCTGCTGCTCGGCATGCTGGCGCCGCCGAACTGGGGAAGAGACTATGACCGCGCCTTTGATCGGATCTTCCCCGATCTCGCGCATGCCCACAAGGTAGCGCTCTATCCGTTCTTTCTCGAAGGGGTTGCGATGAAGCCCGATCTCAATCAGCCGGATGGTCTCCACCCCAATGTGCGCGGCGTCGATGTGCTGGTCGACCGCATCGGACCGGTGGTCGCCGGTCTCGTCGCCGGGTCCGAGGCCAGATCCGGGGGAGGTGCCGGATGAGCCCGCAATTCGCCGCGGCGGCGGCGAGCGGCGACCCGGCCACGCTGGCGGCGCGCTGCACTGCCGGGCTCGCATCGGTCGAGGGCGCCAATCTCGGTATCGTCTACACGACCGAGCCCGCGGCCGCGGCGCTCCCCGAGCTGTTGCGCGAGCTGTCGCAGCGGACCGCGGTGCGCTCCTGGGTCGGCGGTGTGGGGCTCGGAGTCTGCTCGGCGGGGAGCGAGATCTTCGACGAGCCGGCGGCGGTGGCGATGATCGCGGCCTTGCCGCCCGACGGCTTTCGGGTATTCGCGGCCACCGACAATCCGGGCTCGGACCTGCCGCGCCGCCACTCCGGCTGGATCGAGAAGTCCGGACCGGCGTTGGCGCTGGTGCATGCCGACCCGCGCTGCCCGGACCTGACCCGGGCGGCGGTCGATGTCGCTGCGGCGAGCGGCGCCTTTCTGGTCGGCGGTCTCGTATCGCATCGCTGCGAGGCTCCGCTGGTGGCCCAGGCGGCAGGCGAAACCGGTCTCGGCGCCAATGGGGTCGCCGGCCTGCTGCTGGCGCCCGAGGTCGCGGTCGCGACCTCGCTGACCCAGGGCTGCATGCCGGTCGGGCCGGCGCACCGCATCGATGAAGCACGCGACAATATCGTCATGGTCATCGACGGACGCCCGGCGCTCACCGTCTTCTGCGAAGATATCGGACCGGAACTGGCACAGGATCTGCGCCGGCTCGGCGGGGTGATCTTCGCCGGTCTGCCGGTCGCCGGCTCCGACACAGGCGACTATCTGGTGCGCAACATCATGGCGATCGATCCCGGCCGCGGCTGGCTCGTGCTCGGCGCCGAGATCGCCGCCGGCGACCCGATCCTGTTCTGCCGGCGCGACCCCGACAGCGCACGGCGCGACATGACGCGCATGGTGCGCCAGCTGGCCGGCCGGCTGCACGCTCCGCCAAAGGCCGGGATCTATGTCAGCTGTGTCGCCCGCGGGGCGGCGCTGTTCGGCGAGCCGGCGGTGGAGACCGAACTGATCCGCGAGGGCCTCGGCGAGTTCCCGTTGATCGGGTTTTTCGCCAATGGCGAGATCTCGCGTGATCGGCTCTACGGCCATACCGGCGTCCTGACGCTGTTCACTTGACCCATGCTGCGGCTCTTTGTCGGCATCACTTTTCCGCCCGAGCTGAAGCTGCGCCTGTCGCTCCTCTGCTCGGGCGTACCCGGCGCCCGGTGGGTCGATCCCGGCAATCTGCACCTGACCCTGCGCTTCATCGGCGAGATCGGCGAAGCGGTCGCGGGCGATGTGGACGACGCGCTGGCGCGGCTGCGAGCCCGCCGGTTCGCGGTGCAGCTGGCCGGGACCGGAGTGTTTGCCAAGGGCGAGCGGCCGCGCAGTCTCTGGGTCGGGGTCGAGCGCAGCACCGAACTGGTCCGGCTGCGCGACAAGATCGAGCAGGCGCTGACCCGCGCCGGTCTGCCGCCCGAGACGCGCCGTTACGCGCCGCATGTCACGCTGGCGCGTCTGCAACACCCGGCGCCCGAAGCGCTTGGTGCCTATCTCGCCGCGCATGCGGGATTTCGTGCCGAGCCGCTCATGGTCGAGGCGTTCAGCCTGATCGCGAGCTTTCCAACCAAGGCCGGATCGGTCTACGAGGATCAGGCCGACTATCCGCTCGCAGCGTGACCCTGCGGCAAGGAGGGGAGATGGCTCATTGGCTGGTCAAGTCGGAACCGTCGGCCTACTCGTGGGCGCAGCTCGTCGCCGACGGCCGCACCCATTGGGACGGCGTGCGCAATGCCCAGGCGCTGAACAATCTGCGGGCGATGCGAGCCGGCGATCGCGCCTTCTACTATCATTCGAACGAGGGCAAGGACATCGTCGGCATCGCCGAGATCGTGGCGCCGTTCTATCCCGACCCCAACGACAAGACCGGCAAGCTCGGCATGGTCGATATCGTCCCGGTGATGCCGGTCACACGGCCGGTGACGCTCGCGGCGATGAAGGCCAATCCCGAACTGGCCGGCATGGCGCTGTTGCGCCAGTCGCGGTTGTCCGTCTGCCCGGTCAGCGATCGCGAATGGAATGTGATCTGCGAGATGGCCGGCCTCCCCCCCGAGCCCGGTCGATGACTAGCCCGGTCGATGACTAGCCCGGTCGATGCCTGGCCCGGTCGATGACCGGACTGCGCGGCGCGGCCGCCTCGCCTAGCCGACCGTCAGCACGGATGGGGGCGGGCGGCGATCGCGCCGGGCTGGCACGGGCCGATACCGCTCCACAGCGCGGTAGCTCTGCTGTCGCGTCGCCCTGAGCCCCGGCACGCCATCCTGATCGAATGCCTTTTCCCAGCCGGTGAGCTCTTCGGCGGAAATCAGGTAGCGCAGGCGAGCCTCGTCCCGACTGATCTGGCCCGTGCCGATCGCGATGATGACCGCGGCTTTGCGAGCGGGCGACCACCGCTTGATGTCGGGCGGCGGCAGCAGCGGCTCCGCCGGCGGCGGGGATTGCCTCGCCATCGTCCTTCCTCCCTTGTGTATACCTGGACCCGCCGCACGCACACGCGCTGGGCGGCGGCAATGCGCGACGCGGTCGCCCCAATCGAACGACTCGCCAGCGGCGCGTTTATTCCGGCCGGACACTCGGCTATCGCCTCCGGCAGTGCTGCGCCGAAGCAGACGGCATTTTACGGTAGCCATGCCGGGGCCAACCGATTATCACCTGCCCAGCCGCAGCTTCCCGGGACGGTCGCTTTTTGCGTCGATTCATCGCCCCGCGCCGGCGGCTGCAAACATTAATCGCCGCGCAACCAGGTACGAGCTTCGGTTTGCCATGGCATTTCAGCGCTTGCTTGTCGGCCTTGTCGATTTTTGCTGGCGCCATGCGGTGCTGGTTTTTGTCATTGCCGCCATCATGTCCGGCTTTGCCGGATTTTACTCGGTCACCCATCTCGGCATCAGCACCGATACGGACAAGATGTTTGCCTCGAGCCTGCCATGGCGGCAGCGGGAATTGGCCTTCAGCGCCGATTTTCCACAATTCAACGACCTCTTGGTGGCAGTCATCAATGCCCGGGAACCGGAGGAGGCCGAGGCGACGGCCGCCGGCCTGGCCAAGGCGCTTGCCGCGGAGCCGAAGCATTTTCGGTCGGTCACGCGCCCCGACAGCTCGGCCTTTCTGCGTCGTGAAGGGCTGCTGTTTCTCGACAAGAAGCAGCTCGCAACCCTGCTCGAACGCACCGTCGACGCTCAGCCTTTTCTCGGCCAGCTGGCCAAGGATCCGAGCGCGCGCGGGCTGTTCACGGCATTGTCGCTGCTGGGCAAGGGGCTGCAGCAGGGCCAGGTCGACCTGACGCCATACCAGGCGGCGCTGGCTGGCTTCCACCGCGCGATCGCCGGTGCTCTTGCCGGACATCCGCAGCCCTTGTCCTGGACCCGCCTGCTCAGCGGCGGGCTCGCCGATCTCGGCGGTCCCTACAAATTCGTGCTGGCGCAGGCGCGGCTCGATCATGCCACGATCGAACCCGGCGGCGCTGCGACCAGGGCTCTGCGCCAGGCGGCGAACCGGCTCGAATTCGTCCGGTCAGGGGATGCGCGGGTCCGCATCACCGGCAATGTGGCGCTGTCCGACGAAGAGTTCGCCAGTGTCGCGCATGGTGCCGTACTCGGCCTCGTCGGCAGCATCGTGCTGATTTCACTGTGGCTATTCCTGGCAGTGCGCAGCTGGCGGCTGATCGTTCCGATCCTCATGACCCTCGGTCTCGGCCTCGTTTTGACCCTGCTGTTCGCCGCCGCGGCGGTGGGCACGCTGAACCTCGTCTCGGTCGGCTTCGGAATTCTGTTTGTCGGCATCGCGGTCGATTTCGCGATCCAGTTCTGCGTGCGCTATCGTGCGATGCGATACCAACACCCCGACCCGGCCGCGGCCGTCGGCCGGACCGGAAAGCGGGTCGGCGGGCAGATCCTGGTTGCCGCCGCGGCGACATCGGCGGGATTTCTCGCCTTTGTACCGACCGATTTCCGCGGCGTCGCCGAGCTCGGCCTGATCGCCGGGGTCGGCATGCTGATCGCATTCCTGTGCACGATCACGTTCCTGCCGGCGGCGATTGCGCTCTTTCGTCCGCGTGGCGAGACCGGCGAGATCGGTTTCCGCTGGGCCGCACCACTCGATCAGATGCTGCGCCGGCGGCGCCGGCCGGTGCTGGCGGGGTTCGCGATCCTGGCCGCACTTGGTGTCGCGCTGATCCCGCGGCTGAGCTTCGATTCGAACCCGCTGCACACCAAGAACCCGAATACCGAGGCAATGAAAACTCTGACCGACCTGATGAATTCGCCGGTGACCAACCCGTTCACGATCGACATCCTGACACCCGATGCCGCAGCGGCGGCGAGGCTCGCACATCGCTTGCGACAACTGCCGGTCGTCTCGGACGTGCTGTCGATCAATTCCCTGGTTCCCCGCAACCAGAAACAGAAGCTGGCGCAAATCGCCGACGCCGCGCTGCTGCTGGGTCCGACATTGACACCGTACCAACCGGCCTCGCCGCCGAGCGCCGCCGACATCCGCCGCGCCGCCAGCGAAGCTGCGCAAGCGATCGCACCACCCGGCAAGCCGCCGGCCGACCCGCTGCTGGCCGCGATCGCCGCGGACCTCCACCGGCTGGCGGCTGCTCCCGATCAGGTCGTGCTCGCCGCCAATCGGGCCTTGACCCGATTTCTGCCGATGCAGCTCGACGAGTTGCGCACAGCCCTCGGCGCGCGACCGGTCAGCCTCGACAGCATTCCGCCGGCGCTCGCCGGTGACTGGGTGCTGCCCGACGGCCGGGCCCGGGTGCAGGTGGTGCCGGCCGCCAGTGCCCGCAGCAGCCGCGGGCTCGCCAAATTCGTGGCCGCCGTGACCGCGATTGCCCCCGCTGCCGGCGGTCCCGCGGTCACCATCGAGGCGACGAGCGCCACTATTGTCGGGTCGTTCCGCGCTGCAGCGATCGCGGCTCTGGGGGCGATCGCCGTAATCCTGTTCGTGGCGCTGCGGCGTCCGCTCGACGTCGCACTGGTGCTGGCGCCGCTCCTGCTGTCGGCGCTGATGACGGTGTTCGTCATGGTATTGCTGCCGCTGCCGCTCAATTACGCCAACATCATCGCGTTGCCGTTGCTGCTCGGCGTCGGGGTCTCGTTCAACATCTATTTCGTCATGAACTGGCGGGCCGGGCAAAGTGCGGTGCTAAGCTCGCCGACCGCGCGCGCGATCCTGTTCTCGGCACTGACCACGGGGACGGCGTTCGGCTCCCTGGCGCTATCCTATCATCCCGGCACCGCGAGCATGGGCCGGCTGCTGCTGATCAGCCTCGGCTGCACGCTGGTGGCGAGCCTCGTATTCATCCCGGCGCTGCTGGCCTCGGTACCCGCGCCGCGGGCACAGCGCCGCGCCGGCACCATGGCGGAAGGCCGGCGCGACGCCCAGCCCCGCCCCTGACAGGGCTACGCCGTGCCGGCCAGCCGTACCGCGCGGCTGTTGCGAGCGGACGTCCTGCCGGGTTCGGGCGAAATTCCGAACGCGGCCATGTAGCCCGCATAGCGCTCGTGCTCGCTTGCCGGATCGAGCCCGTAATCCTCGAGCCGGGCGCGGCGGCGGCCATAGCCGCCATTCGGGCTGGCCGCCACCCGCCGTCCGATGCGCATCGCGGCCTCGGGATCGAGCCGGCGCCCGAAATGCCGATAGAGTGCGGCGACGGTACCCGCCGGATCGCCGACCAGTTGCTTGTAGTGAATATGGAAGATCGGCCGAGCGAATCTGCTCTCGCCGGCGGCGGCGACCATCAGCCCGGCCGCTTCAAGCCAACGCTCGCTATCTTCCCGGCCGATGCTGACGCGGTCGACATGACGGGTAAACGGCCGGCGCAACACCTCCGTCAGCCGGGCCACGGACGCCAGCACGGCCACCGGATCGCGGTGCACAAACACCAGATCGGCATCGGGATAGACCGAACGGATCGCCGGCAGCGCGAAAATATGGTCGGGGCATTTGAGCACCCACCGCCCCGCCTGTCCCGCCTGCCGCTGCAGATGCTGCAGAAAACGCTTATGAAACAGATAGGCATCGAGGTGCCCGGTCTGGTCGAGCCAGTGCCGGTAGCCCGGAATCCGGTAGGTCGTATCGAACCGCAGACTGGCGAACAGATGCGCGGTGATCTCCGAACATTCCTGCGGCGAGTGGGCATCGATCGGATGCAGGTGGCGGAACTGCGGCGCCAGCAGCCCGAACAGCCGCAATTGCCGCGCGACCTGCTGCGACCGGCGGTCGCGACCGGCATCGGCACGACCCCGCGGATAGGGATGGATCGGCTGCCACACCCGCGGCACCAGGTTTTCCCGGTCCTCCGCCAGCAGCCCGTGCAGAAACGTCGTGCCAGAGCGCGGCAAACCGGCGATCAGCAGCGGCCGTTCGATCCGCTGATCGATGATTTGCGGGGTCCGCTTTTCCTCCGCGCGCAGCCGCAGCAGGTTGGACAGAAAGCGCACCGTGTCCCAGCGCAGGGCGGCGGCACCGAAGAAGCTCAGATCGGCTTCCTCGCGGCAGGCCTCAAGCAGCCGGCGCAACGGGCGCTCAAACGCGAAATCGCCGAAATCAGAGAGCCGGGTCTGCCGCTCGGCCCGAGCGATCAGGACCGCCGCCCGCGGCGGCTGCCGCAGAAACTCGAGGATGTCAGCCACGGGTGCGGCAAAACGTCATGGCGACTGCACGCGCACGGCTGATCCTGGGTGCAGTCTGGGGACGATGCCGGAATTCGCCAACATGAACGCCACACGCCAAGGGATTATGGTTCCTCCGATGAATTCGGCCGATCCGGGCCGCAGACCTGGATCTCCGCCACCGGGCAATCCAAGCGCATCCGATCACGGTCGCCAGATCATGCGTCGAAGGGTCGCAGATCGTGCCTGGGCAGACTGGCGGACCGTCGGGGCGCAGCGCCTGGGCGCGTCTGCGATACGAACCGGCCGACCGGATGCGCTGATGCCGCATCCCTAGCTCCGCTGCCGCTGACCGGGCGGCGGCGGGGTGGGCGGCGGCGGGGTGGCCAGCGGCGGGCCGGGCGGCGGTAATGTCCGCGCACCTTCGCTCGCGCCGATCCAATCGAGCCCGTCACGCAGCCGCACGACCTCGCCGATGACGACGATCGCCGGGGTTTCGAGCCCGATCGCGGCGGCTGCGAGCTTGCCCAGTTGCGATACGACGATGCGTTGCGCCGGGGTTGTCGCCTTGCTGACGATCGCGGCCGGCTCTTCGCGCCGCCGGCCCGCAGCCAACAGCCGCTCGACGATCTGCGGCAGGTGCTGCAACGCCATGTAGATGACCAGGACCGGCGAGCCGCGGGCAACCGCGTCCCAATCGAGCCTATCGGGCACTGCGCCGCGGCTGCTGTGGCCGGTAACAAAGGTGACGGCGGAATTGATCTCGCGATGGGTGGCCGGGATGCCGGCATAGGCGAGACCGCCGATCCCGGCGGTAATACCGGGGACGATGCGAAACCGGATCCCGGCCGCGGCCAGCGCCAGCGCCTCCTCGGCACCGCGTCCGAAGACGCAGGGGTCGCCGCCCTTGAGCCGCAACACCCGGTGCCCCGCCTCGGCCAGGCGGATCAGCCGGGCGGATATGTCCGGCTGGGTTGGCGACGGCCGCCCGCCCCGCTTGCCGGCGAAATCGAGGGTGGCGCCGGGCCGCGCGAGATCGAGAATGCGCCGATCGACGAGCGCGTCGTAGACGATGCTGTCCGCATGCGAAAGCGCATGCAGCGCCAATGCCGACAGCAGCCCAGGGTCGCCCGGTCCGGCGCCGACGAGCCACACATGGCCGGCGGCGAATTCCGGCAGGCCAAGACGCGCGCTGTCGATCACGAACTTCTCCGTGACACCGTCCGGCGGACGGCAAGCGGGCACAACGTAATCATCCGTGCCAGTTTTGCCAGGATTCGGTGCGCTGCGGCCCGCGCCGGCGGCAGCGATCGCGATGCGGCCGGTTCGCCGGACGCAAGCTGCGGGTGCGGCGGTGCCGGCCCGGCGGCGATTGCTGAATGTTAATCATTCGTCCTTATCAATCCCACGGGTGCGCCTATACAACAACGGCCCGGCACAGCCCGGGCGCTCGTGAACCGCGCCGTCGTCGCGGCCACGGATTACGGACAGGAGGACGGAGGCTTTGATGGAACGGGGGTTTGCGGTGGTCGGTCTCGGTTATGTCGGGCTGCCGGTGGCGCTGGCGCTGGCGCAACAGTTCGATCCGGTGATCGGCTTCGACATCGCCGCCCGCCGCATCGCGGCGCTGCGCGAGGCGCGCGACGTCACCGGCGAGACCCCGGAAGCAGCGCTGCGGACAACCCGGCTGCGCCTGACCGACGATGCCGAAGCACTGGCCCAAGCGAGCTTTCTGGTGGTGACCGTGCCGACGCCGATTGATGCCGAGCGCCGCCCCGACCTGCGGCCGCTGAGCGAGGCCTGCGCGCTGATCGGGCCGCGATTGCGGCCGGGCGCGGTCGTCGTCTTCGAATCGACAGTCTATCCCGGCCTCACCCGCGACATTTGCGGTCCGCTGTTGGCCAAGGCCTCGGGGCTGACCCAAGGCAGGGATTTCAAGCTCGGCTATTCGCCCGAGCGGATCAATCCTGGCGACCGTCAGCACCGGCTCGAAACCATCGTCAAGATCGTCGCCGGCGAAGACGCGCAGACATTGGAGCGGGTTGCCGCGGTCTATGGGCGCATCGTCACCGCCGGCCTCTACCGCGCCTCTTCGATCGAGGTCGCCGAGGCGGCCAAAGTCATCGAGAACACCCAGCGCGACCTCAACATCGCCCTGATGAACGAGCTCGCGATCATCTTCGACCGGCTCGGCATTCCGACCAGCGAAGTGCTGGCGGCGGCCGGCACCAAATGGAATTTCCTGCCGTTCACCCCGGGGCTGGTCGGCGGCCACTGCATCGGCGTCGATCCATACTATCTGACCGCACGGGCCGAGGCGGCGGGCTATTACCCGCAGGTGATCCTGTCGGGGCGGCGGATCAACGACGGCATGGGCGCCTTTGTCGCCCAGCGCCTCGTCAAATTGCTGATCGCCGCCGAGCGTCCGGTCAAGGGCGCGCGGATCGGCGTTGTCGGTGTCACCTTCAAGGAGGACGTGCCCGATCTGCGCAACAGCCGGGTGCCCGACATCGTCGCCGAGTTGCGCGAGTTCGGCATTGCCGCCAGCGTTGCCGATCCGCTCGCCGACGCCGAGGAGGCGCGGCGTGAGTACGCCATCGAGCTGGTCGGGTTTGATCGCTTTACGGCTCTCGACGGCCTGATCCTCGCGGTGCCGCACCGGCTGCTGGCACAAGCCGGATGGGGCCGGATGTTTGCGAGCCTGGCACCGGGCGGGGTGCTGATCGATATCAAATCGGCGATCCCCCGCAGCGAGGTGCCGTCGCACATCAACTATTGGAGCCTGTGAGCCCCGCGCGCCGCACGACCGGCCGCGTGAGACCGGTGCGGCGCGGGCTGCGGGTCAGGCGCGGCGGCGGCGCAGCGCGAGGAGGCCGAGGAGGCCGCTGCTGAGCAGCGCCAGGCTCCCCGGCTCCGGCACCGCGGGCGGTGCTGCCGGGGCGATTACGACCGAGCCGTCACCGGTCCCGGCATCGAGGGTGACGAGCGGATCGCTGGCGGCGTCAAACGAGGTGCCGCCATCGCCGCCAGCGCCGGGAAAGCCAGTGCCGCCGTCGCCGCCGCTGTAGCCGCCGCCGCCACCGCCACCGCCAATAGTCCCACCACCGCCGCCGCCGCCATACCCGCCATCCCCGGCTTCAGGGGCGCCGCCGCCACCGGAAGCACCATTGGCGAACGCGGCGCCGCCAGCACCGCCAGGGTAGGTAGCCGGCGGCGAGCCACCGGTGGCGCCGGAGCCACCATTGCCGGTCAGTCCGCCGCCACCGCCACCACCGCCTGAGTCCACGAAGGTGCCGGCAGTGCCGCCGGCGCCGCCAGCACCATTGCCGCCGAGACCAAGGCCGGCGCCGCCGGCGCCGGCATCGCCACCGCCACCGCCTCCGCCGGCGATCAGCAGCGGTGTGTCACTTGAGGCGATGACGACAAAGCTGCCGCCCCCGCCGCCGCCCGGCCCATCGACGCCGGCGGCACCGGGACCGCCGACCACAATGTCGAGCATCTCGCCGGCGGTCAGGCTGAAGCTGTCCTCGATTTCGGCGCCGGCACCGCCTGTCGCTTCCCCGTGCCCGGCGCCGCCGACGGCGCCGAGCGCGGTGATCTGATAGTCGCCGGCCGCCGTCGCGGTGAAGGTCTGCAGCGATCCGGTAAAGCCGTAGGTGATCGTGTCCGCCGCGGCCGGCGCCAGCGGCAACGCCAACAGCGGGCCGGCGAGCAGAAAAAGGGTGGTACGCATCGGTTTCTCCCCGGGTGATGACATCGGGATGCGACGCGCCTGGCGATAACGACACGCGCGATGCAGAGAATTTTATTATAAAGTCCCGCGTCGCAATCGACAACGTGAAGGAGGAGCTCGACTTTCCTGCACTATACTTAATTAAAATTAGCTTAAATGCCTTCTTTCACCCGATCGGCTCCGAATGGCGCATGTGACCCAGCCGCTTGGCGCCCAGCCCCAGCACGCCAGCGTTGCCGATCCGCTCGCCGACGCCGAAGAAGCGCGGCGTGAGTACGCCATCGAGCTGGTCGGGTTTGATCGCTTTACGGCTCTCGACGGCCTGATCCTCGCGGTGCCGCACCGGGTGCTGGCCCAGGCCGGATGGGGCCGGATGTTTGCGAGCCTGGCACCGGGCGGGGTCCTGATCGATATCAAATCGGCGATCCCGCGCAGCGAGGTGCCGTCGCACATCAACTATTGGAGCCTCTGAGCCCCGCAGGCGTCAAAACTCGGCGCCACGAACGGACCCGGCGGCCACGTCCGGCGATAGCGCCGGCGTCAGCCATCGGACGATTGCGGCGACAATCGGCGCGCCATGACCAGCCTGTTGACCGGTCCAGCTATCATATCAGATTGGATTGAAACAGGTTTTTTCTCACGGTCGCTAGCCAATAAGTTGATCCTTTTGGCTGTAACCCCTTTTTGTTGGTTGACCGTGCGGCGGCCGGCTGGTGACGCTTCAGCGGTCATCATGGCATCTGCGAGGCGAAGCGATGCGTTTGCGATTTCATCTATTGCTCGGGGCCCTGGCGGTATGCTGCTTTGCGGCGCGGGCCGAGGCCGACATCGTCCTCAGGGTCGGGCCAAAAGCGCCGTACCAGACCGTCACTGCCGCTGTATCAGTCGCAGACGCCGATACCAACCCGGCGAATTATTACGTCATTGAAGTTGCTCCGGGTACATACACGAATGATTTTCCGGCGGTGACGCGGCCGATGACGATCGAGGTCGATCCCGCCAAAGCCGGCCATGCGGTCATCTTGAAGGCAACCGAGGCGCTGCCCAACGAAAAAGGCATCATTCTCTCGACCGCCGATCTGACGGTGATCGGCCTGACCCTCGAAGGCGCCGAAATATCCAATGATCTGGGCGGCAACGGCGCCGGCATTCGCGATCAGAACCCCAGCACGCCAGCGACGCTGATCGTCGAGAACAGCGCGTTCATCGGCAATCAGGAAGGCATCCTGACCGGAGACAACCCGGCGCAGTCGATTTCGATCATCAGTTCCACTTTCAAGAACAATGGCAACCCGAACATCAATTACTTTCAGCACGGCTTGTACGTGAACGAGGCGGGCAGCCTGACTGTCACCAGCAGCGTGTTTTGCGGCCAGCTGATCGGGCACGACATCAAGAGCCGGGCGATGATGACGAACGTTTCCGACAGCCAGCTTTACGACGGAGACGCCGATTCCGCCATTGGCTGCCGCACCGGATCGTCGAGCTTTGCGGTCGACATTCCCAATGGCGGGATCGCCACGATTACCGGGAATGTGATCATCCAGGGCGCCGCCTCGCAGAATTACAAGATGATCGCTTATGGCGAGGAAGGCCTGCTGTACAGCCAGAACAGCCTGCTGGTGTCCGACAATAGCTTTACGAGTATCGGATCAGAGCCGGCGACTGGAATTTACGATCCCGATTGCATTGCGATACAATTGACCGGCGACACCTTCAGCAATATCGCGACACCGGTCGATCCGGCGAGCTGCGTTGTCCTCGACGACTGACATGGTGCGGCCCGCGGGCGAACCACATCCAACCGGGCACGGTATGCCGCGCCGATGTGGATGTGATGCCGCCGGGCCGCGGCCTTGCTCATCCGGGGCGCAACCGCGCCGCCGGCACGATAAAATTGCTGACGATCAGCCGCAGCCGCTCGTCTTCATGAGCCAGCAGCAGCTCCCGCAGGCGATAGAGTGCGGCACCGGTCACGGTCTGCTTCCAGAACCAGTCACCGAGCTGCCGGCTCGACGGTTTGCCTGCTCCGGCGCCCGCCGCCTCCAAACAGTACGCCTTCAGATCGTCGACCGCGAAGCGTAGCGCAAGCGGTGCCGAGAACCCGGCACGCGGGCTCGGCGGCGCCTTGCCGCGCAGCCAGTCGGCGACATAAGCGGCACTGTCCTCGATCACCAGACCGCTGAGGCCGGTCGTGCTGCGAGCGTGCTGCGCGACCCAGCGCTGATGAACCGCCCTCAGCCGTGCAACCTCCGCTTCGAGACCGGAGGCGAGCGCCGGCGCCGGAATGGCTGCCACAGGTGGGGACGTAAGTGGCGCATGCCAACCAGGATCGGGCTGCGCGCGCGGATCGTCCTGCGCGAAATCGGTGATGACGACCGGTCCGCCGCCAAGCTCGAGCAAGCTCAGCGCAGCAATGACCACCCGCCTCTGAAAGGCGGGATCGCCGGGTGGGCCGAGCGGCCGTCCCAGCTCGAACGGCACCCATAGCGCGCGCGGCGGCTTGGTGTTCTCTGCTTGCGGCCGGATCAATGCGATCGCGACCGTCGCAATGCCCTCTTCCTCCAGGTAATGCCCCAGCGCGCTCACGGCGCGCGTGCAGAGCGGTCAAACCGGCGGAAGCAGTGCTGCGTCGACGGCGTCGGCCTTCAGCCGACCGGCCAACTCCCGCGCATAAGGCTCCATCTGCACCGGGTCGGTGGCGCCCATGAACGAATAGTGCGTCGCAGCCACCGAACCGATCGTCCCTTCCGCCGCCAGTTCGTTCAGCCGGTCGAGCGGGAAGACGACATTCCAATCCTCCTGGAAGCCGGTGCGATCGAAATTGATCGAGATGTGGCTGCACAGGAGGTCATTGGCTGCGGTGCGCGACGGCAGCACCCGGTAGTCGGGATCGCGGCCGCGAAACGGGTCTTCACCGCGCACGACAAGACCCGCGGAGGAGACGATCGCGACACGGCGTTGCGCCAGCGCGGGTCCACTCACCCAGGGCCGCGTCGTGAAATCGGGACATTCAAGCTCGGCGAGCCGCTTTGCCTGATCGGGAGACAGATCGGTCAGTCGGGTCACAACCTCGCTCCTAGCGCAGCGCCTGGTAAAGGCGCTCGTCATAGAGCGCCCCTTGCAACGGCTTCAGCTTGTCGCGGAATTCGCGGGTCGGCGTCAACTGGATATGCTTGGTGAACGCGTCACGGTCGCGCCATCCCTCGACCAGCGTGAAGTGATTCGGACGATTTGCCTGCTGCAGCACATCAAACCACAAATTGCCGGGCTCGACGCGCGCGGCCGCGGCCAATGCCTCAACCAGTTGCTGCCCCTCGTCCTTGCCGGTCGGCACGACATCGACATGGGTCAGCACATAAACCGCGTCGGCACCCGGTTGCGCCTTCGGGGCGGCGATCGACAGCCCATTCGACAACCGCACATCGAACGGGCTGATCAGCTCCGCCTGCAGCTTGGCCTCGAACGCCTTCGCCGCGGCGGCGTGTGCATCTGCCGCGGATTTGTCCTGCCATGCCTCCAGCAATGCGAACCGGCTCGGCCGGCCGATTTCCTCAAGCGCATCAAACCCGGCATTGCCCGGTTCCTTGCGGCTCGCTGCGGCATATTGGCGCGTGAGCGTGGCGATCTTGCCGGCTGCCGGCGGCGACACTTCGAAATAGGTGACCGCGTAGACCTGTCCGGTGGCAGGAGGCTGCGCATAAGCGGTGGTCGCACCCCCCAATGCCAGCGCGACGAGGCCGAGGGTCAGATTCGTGAAACGCATGTTGGTGCTCCATCCATGATCGTTGCACCGATCGCGGTCGCTGCGGCGGCGGCCAATGCGGCCCGCCGCGCGAGCCGGCGGGCGGGTCATTCCGCTCGTGCCGCGAGCCGGAAGCGGCAGTCGGCGTCCCGCGCGATCTGGTTGACGAGATCGATCTCCCAGGCGAGGTATTCGCGCATGTAGCGCTCGCGCTCGGCCGGACGGTCGCGTGCCGACAAGGCGACGTCGTCGGGCTCGTCGGCAAGCCGACCCATGCCGGGTTCGATCGGCAAGCCGGCGGCTTTCCACGCCGCAGTCCCACCCGCCAACACCCGCACCTGCCGGCCAGCCTGCGGTGCCATCTCCGCCGCGGCATAGCGGGCGACGATCCCGTCCTCGCTGGTCAGCACGAGGTCGCCCGCGGTGGGAAGTCTCGCGAGCGCCGAGCCGAGACGGGCGCGAACCGCAAACCAGGCGCCGGGAATGTGACCCCGGCGATGGTCCCGGCTCAGCGCCAGATCGACGACGATTGCGGCGGGATCGGCGTGCAGCTTATCGGCGGTGACCATCTCTGGCTCGGGGCCGGCGAGCGGAAACATGCCGGCATCGGCCGCCGCCATTCCGGTCGCGAGCGACGCGCCGGCGGGCCCGCTTGCAAAGCCGTTGTCCAGCACCGCCGCGTCCCAGCCCATCCGCCGGAGCCACGAGGCGGTCATCCGCGCCCGCACCCCGGTGTCGTCGACCAGCACGACCCGCGCCCCCCATATCGCGAGCCAGCTGTCGGTCTCCTGCACCAATTGCCCGCCGGGCGCCATCAGCGAGCCCGGCAGGTGGCCGGCGCTGTATTCGGCCGGGTCACGGACATCGAGCAAATAGAGCGTGCGCCGGTCGCTCTCGTTCTGCCATCGCACCAGCTGGGCGCGGTCGATGACCGGCACGCCATAGCGTCGTGCCACCGCGTCGGCCCGCTGCCGCGCCGCGGCGATCCCCTCGGCCGACACTTCGGGGGCGCGCCCGGTCGCACCGGCGACCACCTCGAACCCGGCAAGGTGCCAGGCCATCGTGCCGTCCTTCAACGACACGACCGGGTTCGGCACGCCAGCGTCGATCAAGGATTGGGCGCCGATGATGCTGCGCGTGCGCCCGCCGCAATTGACGACGACAAAGGTCGCGGGCGACGGCACCAGCTCCTGAAAGCGGTAGACCAGTTCGGCACCGGGGACGCTCAGCGCACCGGGGATGCTGTTCGAGTGATATTCCTCATAGGAGCGGCTGTCGAAAATCGAGAGTTTCTCGCCCGCCTCTTGGCGCCGCGCGAGCTCCTCGGCGCTGATCCACGGCGTCTTCATCTCGTGCTCGACGACCTCGGCAAAGGCTTTGCTCGGCACATGCACGCCGCTATAGACCGGGAAGCCAGCTGCCTCCCAGGCGCCGACCCCGCCGGACAATACCGCGACATCGCTCCACCCGCCTTCGATCAGGCGCTTTGCCGCTCGCCCGGCGAGCCCGTCACCGGCATCGCACAGGACGACCGGCGCCGAGCGCCGCGGCAACAGCGCCGGCGCCAAAAGCTCAAGCCGCGACAGCGGCAGGCATGACGCCATCAAGAGGTGCCGCTCGTGAAAGCTGCCCTCCTCGCGCGCATCGACAATCGCGATCTCGCCGCCATCATGCAGCCTGCCCCGCAATTCCTGCGGCGTGATCGTGCCGGGTCCCGTCGCCATATCGTCCTCCGCGGATTTCCCGAGGTTCCGTTTGCCCGAAATCGCGGCAGGCGTCAAAGTCGCGATCGGGATCGCCAGATGGAGACGGGGGATGTCCGAGGGACGCCGCGCGCGGCCGGTACCGACGCCGGAGACAGCGCATTTCTGGGACGGCACGCGCACGGGCGAGTTGCGGCTGCAGCGCTGCAACGCCTGCGGCAAGCCATATTTTCCACCGCGCCCGTTCTGTCCCGCCTGCGGCTCGCGCGATGTCACGGTGTTCCGTGCCTCCGGCAGGGGCCGGCTCTTCAGCTACGTCATCCACCACCGCCCGGTCCCCGGTTTCACCCCGCCCTATGCGATCGCGGTCGTCGAATTGGATGAGGGGCCGCGCATGATGACCAACATCATCCAATGCCCGCAGACGCCCGAGGCGTTGCAACTCGACATGGCCGTCGAGGTCGTGTTCGAAAAGCTTGACGACGACATCACCCTGCCGCTGTTCCGCCCGGTCGCGAGGTAGTTGCGATGCAGCCGAAATCGATCGCCATCGTCGGCGCCGCCGAGACCACCAGGCTCGGCATCATCCCCGACATGTCGCAAATCCAGCTGCACGCCGACGCGGCCCTGAACGCGCTGGCCGATGCCGGGTTGAAGCCGTCCGACATCGACGGTATCGCCACCGCCGGCGAGACCCCGGTGACCGTGGCGCACTATCTCGGGCTGACCCCGAAATGGGTCGACGGCACCGCGGTCGGCGGCTGCTCGTTCATGATCCACACCCGGCACGCTGCGGCGGCGATCGCCTCGGGGTTGTGCGACACGGTGCTGATCACCCATGGCGAAAGCGGCCGCTCCGGGGTCGGGCGCACCCGCAATGTCGTCGCACCGACCAGCCTCGCCGGCCAGTTCGAGCAGCCCTATGGCCCATTGGGGCCGCCCTCTTTGTTCACCGTGCCGGTGCTGCGCTACATGAAGACCTACGGGCTCAACGACGAGACCCTGGCGATGGTCTCGGTAGTGCAGCGCGAATGGGCGGCGAAAAACCCGCGAGCCACCTTCAAGACGCCGATCACGGTCGAGGACGTGCTGAATTCGCGAATGATCGCCTATCCGTTCCGTCTGTTACAGTGCTGCCTCGTGACCGATGGCGGCGGTGCCTTGATATTGGTTTCGGCCGAGCGCGCCAAAGACTTCCCGCAAAAGCCGGTCTACCTCCTCGGCACCGGCGAGAGCGTCGAGACGCCGATGGTCAGCCAGATGGCGGATTTCACCTCCTCGCGCGCGTTCCGCGTTGCAGGCTCACAAGCTTTCGCCGAGGCCGGCATCACCCACAAGGACGTCGATCATCTGATGATCTACGATGCCTTCGCGCATCTGCCGATCTACGGCCTCGAAGATCTGGGCTTTGTCGGGCGCGGCGAGGCGGGAGCCTTTATTGCCGAGCGCAACACCGCCCCCGGCGGCAAACTGCCGCTCAACACCAATGGCGGCGGGCTGTCCTACATGCATTCCGGCATGTACGGCATGTATGCCTTGCAGGAGAGCGTGCGCCAGATGCGCGGCACTGCCCCGGCGCAGGTGCCGGATGCCAGGATTTCGGTCTGCCACGGTGTCGGCGGCATGTTCGCCGCCTCGGGCACGATCATCATGTCGAACGAGCCGCCTTGAGGCTCGCCGCGGTCGAAGGCGCCGTTGCCGCGCGCGGCGGCGGCACCCGTCCCGCCGGTGGCCGGCAGGCGGCTGCAGCCGCTCCATGGAGCGGCGATCCGCACCGCCGAAAACCGCACGGCCGCGCTCGACGCCGTCGGTCGCGCCACTGACGGCATTGGTGTTTCTTAATTCCGTCATGGAAAGTCCCGGAGCTGAATGGAAAGTCCCGGGGCCTGAGGCTGCGCCAGCCCGTCTGACCCACGATCCATTCGACCCTCCGATCCATTCGACCCTCAAGGTATATTCCCAATCCCGACCCGCCGGCGGGACAAACCCAGTCAGCGGGCCGGCATGCCGGGTCTGCATCATTGAAAACCCGGGCAACAGGGCACCATGCTACGCGATCTGCAGGCAACGCGATCTGCAGGCAACGCCAGGAGGACCAGGCGATTTCTCAGAAAGCATATCCGCCATGACGGCTGGCGCATCGGCGGCGTCCGGCTGCCGGGCGGCAAGCCGCGCGATGTCGGCTCGGCGAGCGGCGGTCCGGGTCGCGCTGCTGCACCTTGTCGCGGCGGCGATTATCGGCTCGAGCGCAGATGGCGCACACGCCCAGCAATCGCAGCCGCTCCTCGAGGCGGCGCCGCCGCCCGCTGCGAGCCCGCCTTTGGCCGCTCCGCAGATCATACTGACCCCGCTACTGGTGTTCGCTGGCGTCAACAGCACAATCAAGACACCATTGGCGCGCGCGCCGACCGTCGATTCGAGCATCGGCGCGTTCCAGATGCTCGGCCATCTCGATGGCGTCCCGTTTATGGGGGCCGCAGAGATCAGCGACGGGCCGTTCAGCCTGCTGAGTGACGCCTTTCATGTGCCGGTTGGCACCAACATCACGACGCGCAACGTATTTTTCGACGGCGGCAACGCGGCGCTGACAACCAACCAGGTCTCGGCCGATTTCCTCTACCACTGGCTCGACGAACCGGCGCAATCCCTGGATGGCGGCATCGGGTTCCGCGTCTGGTCGTTTGACGCAAACCTGACCCTGAATGGTGCGATCGCACCGACAACGAGCGTGACGCGCTCGGCGCAATGGGCCGACCCGCTGCTCGCCATGCGCTACCATCGCGATTTCGGCAACGGCTTCGGGGCCACCGCCTATGCCGATTTCGGCGGGTTCGGCGCCGGTGCGCACACCGATTGGCAGGTCTTCGGCACGATCGACTACGCGCTGTCGCCGCGCGCCAGCCTGCGGCTCGGTTACCTCAGCCTCAACTTCAACTATACTGCGGCAGACAGCATCGGCTTCAACGTGCACATGAAGGGACCGATCATCGCCGCCAGCTTTCGTTTTTGAGCGTAGCCTCAAACATGCTTCCGGCGCCGGCCACGGTTGCGTTTGGGTTTCCGGATTGCGGCCGGCCCATGCTCGGCACAGCCAGGTCAGCCGCGACGAATTCGCCGAAACGGCACAGTCAGAAACCGGCCGGGTCGTCGAGTATCGCCCCTGGCCATAAGGCGCCATTTGGCCATAAGGCGCCATAAGGACCGGATATGACGGATTCTGATACCAGGGCGGGTGCGGAGCGGTTTGCGGTCAGTGCGACCTCGGACAGTCATTTCGGCTGGATCCGCACCCGCCTCAGCCTTGAGCGGACGATGATGGCCTGGCTGCGCACCGC
>Ga0335075_10004285_pt1 | contig 22368 bp, 21 predicted proteins | sample Lox_Sample_24_FD_206723 | JGI IMG/M metagenome (GOLD analysis project Ga0335075, IMG submission 206723) | Soil microbial communities from Loxahatchee National Wildlife Refuge, Florida, United States - Lox_Sample_2.4 | ecosystem: Environmental > Terrestrial > Soil > Wetlands | place: USA...
ACCCGTCGCGATCATCGAGCGCGGGGGTTGTGACGCTGGCCTCGCCATAGCAATCCTCTATGGTGGGAGGCCGTAGTCGACAGGCCCTCGTATCCCAACTGGCAGAGGAAACGGATTCAAAACCCGTGCAGTGTGAGTTCGAATCTCACCGAGGGCACCAGAAATACCAGTTCAGAGCGAAATCTGGCAGGACGCGCTTAGTTCGCGCGAGCCGCCAGTCCGCACACAGTCCGCAGGAGGATTTACACTGCGGACTATGACGACGATTAAGCGCAGCGTTCGCGCGGGTGTAGAGGACCGCTGGCACCGGCCAGCGCGGCGGGGCGAGCAGGTCGCTTGGCCTGCCGATCAATCGGGCGGGCCTACGTGGTGCATCGACCCTAAGCACGCCAAGACGCCGGGCACGGTGGTCTGTACGGTTCGCCACGGCCAGGGCAAGCGCTGGCTTGCCAGGTGGGTTGACCACGACGGCCAGGAACGAACCAGAGCGTTCGATAAGCGGGTCGACGCACAAAAGCACATCGACGGCACCACGACAGCGCTCAACACTGGCACCTACGCGGACCCGCAGCGCTCAGCGGTCACATTCACAACGATTGCCGAAACATGGTTCAGCACTAAGCAAGCCGCGAACCTGGCACCTAAGTCGATTGGCGACTATCGCGGGTTGCTCGACGTAGTGATCCTGCCAAAATGGGGCGATTACGCCCTGCGGGACATTGACCACGAACGGCTACAGGCGTGGGTTACGTGGCTGGCGACGGACCCGGCAGCGCGCCAGCACAAGAGCAAGCGCAACCCGGATGCTGGCCTCTCCCCTTCGCGGGTGATCCAAGCGCACCAGGTGGTGCATCAGGTGTTTGCCTACGCGATCCGCGCCAAGTACCTTGCGGTCAACCCGGCTGATGACATTTCGTTGCCGGGCAAGCCGCAAAGCAAGGACCTTGCGTTAACGCACCCACAGGTGCGGCAGCTTGCCGACGAGACGGCTAACGCGCCAGTACGCGAGCGCAGCGACCTACGCCCGTCGCGGACCTCGCTCGCGGCTATGGTCCGATTCCTGGCATATTCCGGCCTCCGGTTTGGCGAGGCCGCAGCACTACGAGTGAGCGACGTAGACCTAGAAAACCGGCGCGTGAACGTGGCTAAGGGCATTACTGGCGTTCGCAAGCAAGGCCGGGTAGAGGGCGACACCAAAACGCACCAGCGCCGCTATGTGCCCATCCTGACGACGGCATGTGTTGACGAGCTGCGGGAGGCAATCGCGGGTCGCAAGCCGTCAGAGTTCGTGTTTCCCGGCCCGGACGGCGAAGCCATGAGTAACGGGTGGTTCCGGGTCCGCTTCGATAAGGCGGTCGCCAAGCTCAACTATGGCGATGTGACGCCGCATACATTGCGGCACACTGCCGGGTCGCTGGCGATCAGCGAATCGCCTACGGCAACCGGCGTGCTTACCGCGTCCAAGCTGCTAGGGCACCGGAACGTCACGACTACCGCGAACGTCTATAGCCACATGCTCGAAGGCGACTGGGACCGGCTGGCGGCAGCAATGGACAAGGCGACCGCCCAGTAGTAGCCGCGACACGCCGGGCGCGCACCACCTTGCCATCGAACACTTGTTCCCTATAGTTGTCACCAGTGGCGGCATAGAGCGTTCTGGACATACGACCCGCTGCCACGTCGCGCGATCCGCGCGGAACCCAAACCGGCAGGGGTATCCATTGTGCTGCCGAAAAAGAAAGTCCAGTTATGTCCGGGCAATCGCCATTCATTGACGCTGCCGGTATCGCTGAGTACAGCGGGCGCAGCATTGACACCATTCGTTACTGGGAGCGGTTGGGCCAGCTTCCTAAGTCCGCCAAGGTTGGCCGTAGGCGTGTGTGGAAGCGCGACGATATTGAATCTTGGCTTGAGTCCAAGTTCGCAGCCTAAACATACTTAACCCTGTTAGCTTGCCGTAAAAGCCTGGCTAATGCTGTCCAAAATTCGGAGAAATAGATTGTGAGTCAAGTGAGTAAGTCCGCCGAAGAGTTCTTTTTGAACTCCGACAGTGAGCAGTTAGAGAAGATTTATGGCTGGGCTCGGGCGCGTTATGCGGCACCGTGGGCGGTGTTCTTCGGAGTGCTGTTGCGTGTGGCCGCCAGCGTGCCGCCATCGGTACAGTTGCCGCCCGTTATTGGCGGGCGAGCCAGCTTGAACCTGCTTTGCGCCTTTGTGGGGCAGTCCGGAACCGGCAAGGGAAACAGTGCCAAGGTTGCTGCCTTAGCATGGCCGACTGACATTCTCACGCTGCCTATTGGGTCCGGCCAAGGAATAGCCGAAACCTTTACGAAGCGGACCGCCTCAGACGAGATTCTGCCAGTTATCTTTGACGTTCCGGAAATAGATACACTTACTGGATTGACGAGTGCTCAGGGAAGCATCTTGCTACCGACGTTAAAGAGCTTGGCAATGGGCGAACAGCTTGGGCAAGCTAATGCCACGAAGGATGCCCGCCGGAATGTCGCAGCACACTCCTATAGAGCTTGCTTGTCGGTCGGTGCGCAACCGGGGCACACGGATGTCATATTCAATGACGCGAGCGGTGGCACCCCACAACGCTTCCTGTGGGTTCCGGTAACAGACCCGAATATCTCAGACGGGGAATTTAGTGATCCCGATCCGTTGGTGACGGAAATGCCGATATGGACGCCGGGAAATGATGGCGTTGTCGAGGTTGTCTATTCAGCACCCGAGATTGAGCGGGCTATCCTCGTGAACCACATTGCCCGTCAGCGGGGCGACGGCGACGCACTAGACGGCCATGCAGTGCTCACCCGTTGCAAGGTGGCCGCACTGTTGGCGATCATGCACCGGCGGGTTGAGGTCAGCGAACAGGACTGGCGTCTATCCGCTGCCGTTATGGCGGTTTCGGATGAGACGAGGGGTGGTCTGGTCCAAGCTGCTGAGGCCCTCAAACGTCAGCGGGCATTGGACGCGGGCGCTGCCAGAGCAGTGCGTAGTGAGGGGTATGAGGTGGGTCGCGTGCAGTTGGCCATGCGCGCCATCGTTGAGAGATTGAAGCGCTACGACAGCGACGGAATGGCCCGAAATGACCTCCGGACGAGCCTCAGCTCGGCGCATCGCCAAGTGTTTGATTCAGCGATTCAGCAGTTAGCTGAGGATGGCGTCGTTGAAGTCGTCGCCGTTAGGAACGGCACGCGCTATCGGCTGGCGGACAGCCGCCAGGGTGGCGACACTCGCCAGGGTCAGTTTACGCAGTTCAGAGAGGGTGGCAGCACTTGCCAGGGTGGCCCGCCCGACAACCTCGATAGTTTGGAAAACCACAGGTCAGAGAAGTCAGGCGGATCCAAAGTCTCATGCCAGAAGTGGTTCGACAGGTATCTCGCTGAGCAACGCGACCGGGGGCACGACACCGTAGAAGCGGTCGCTGTGCGTGAAGCGGGACTAGCCGCCGGCTATTCGAAGAGCAGCCTGTATGTGGCGGCCAACAAGAGGGGCCTCAAAGGGGCTGCGTGGTCGCTTGCGGGCTGAAATTCTGTGGAGAGAGATGAGACGCTGGCTGTTCGAGGCGTGGCGGCGGCGGTTAGGGGGTCACCCCCCAGGGGCCTACTAGCCGCACCGCCCCGGCGTGGGGACTGGGCTATACGGCGAGCACCCGGTACGCGGCAGATACCTAAGGGCAGGAGGAAGGCACCTCACCGCAGCTACCAGCGCGGCACAAAGGGCAGAACCGCGACAGACTGGCAATGGCGCAAGCTAAGCCAAGCGCAACGCAAACGTGTCCCGTTCTGCGAGCTGCGCCTACCGGGCTGCACAGGACACGCAGACACAACAGCGTGCCGACCATGCAACGCATCACAGATCGTTGACAGCTAACACAGCTACATTCTGAGCATGAGGTCTGCTGTCGCTGCGATGCTGCTCGCCGCATCACTCGTAGGTACGGCCATGCCTGTTTACGCGGTGACAGCGCTGGCTCCAAGCGGCTATCTCGCTGACGATCCTCCGCCTCCGCCTCCGCCAGGGTGCGACTCCACGGACCCAGCCTGTCAGCCACCCCCACCCCCGCCGCCACCACCTTTTGAGCATTGTTGCCTACGACGCGACTTTGCTCTGTAACTCACGACGCGGTGTGGAACCACTACGGATATCGGTACGTGCCATTCGTGCCATTCGCCAAATGAGTGTGAAGACCGCAGCCGTGCTCGCCGCCGCGTTGATGATCGTCGCACCTGCGACAGCACACGCAGACCCACCACCGCCGGGGTGCGAGCCTGACTCGCCAACCTGCCAACCGCCACCACCGCCCAAGCACTTGTGCGGATTGGCAGGCGGCGTCGCCATATATTGTCATGGTCCGCCGCCACCGGGTGATGCTCCACCACCACTGCCCGACGCACCTGCACCGGCTGCGCCATGACGAGATTCGCTGGTGTCGCAAGCGTATTGATGGCTGCGCTGATCTTCGCACCCGCAACAGCACACGCAGACTGCGGCGACCCCGGCCAAGACTCATGCAACGGACCCGTTCCCACCGTCGATCAAGTCGTCGGCGTCATGCAGCAGTTGACTGACCCGGACATTCCCGCCGCGAACAAGGGCAACATCGTCACGCCGGGATTCAGCCCCGATGAAGCCGGAACAATCGACAATCATCTGCACCGGATGGACGCGTTCGGCGGGCTGCTGCCTCCGGACTTCGTCGTCACCGACATCCAGCCCGCACCCGCCAACTTTGCCGGGGCCACCGTAGCCACTACAGGAGGATATAAGCACGCCACTAACCCCCGGCCCATCGTGCTGGTCAATCAGGGCGGGCACTGGCTCATCACTAACGACACCGCAATGACCGTATTGGACGCGCTATGGAACGCCGCCGAGCGGACTGTCCACTGGGTGCCGTCAATTTAGCGCCTCGCTCTTTCCAGCTATATGTCGCTGCGTGTGAGATGTGCTCACTGCCGCAAAGTTAAGCCACCGCACCCCATGGCCAGCACGCTAAGCCGCTAACTGCGGGAACGCTGACCGTGGGGGGTGACCCCGCAACGCCTATCCGGCGAGCACCCGGTAAACGGTGGCTCTACTCACGCCGAGAGTGCTGGCGATTGTGCTTGCCGGTTCCCCGCTGGCGTGCATCCGCTGCGCCAGAGCGGCTTTAGATGCGTCCAGAGCTTTGGGTCGACCGATTGCTTGACCGCGTGCCCGACGTGCCTCACGCGCTGCTGTGCGGCGTTCACGGCCAAGCTCTAGTTCCAGTTCGGCGAGACTGGCGAGAACACCGGCGATCATCCGGCCCGTGGCGTTGCTTGTGTCGATTCCTTCCCTTAGCGACCGAAGCACCACGTTGTGCTGGGCAAGTTCCCTAATCGTCGTCATGACCTCGGCGGCGTTGCGGCCCAACCGATCTATGCCCACGACCACGATGGCGTCACCAGGACGCGCATAGTCCAACAGAGCGGCCAGACCGGGCCGCTGCTCGCGGGTCGACGTGCCACTCAGCTTGTCGGTGTAAACGCGGGCCGGATCAACACCGGCGGCAGTGAGCGCGTCGAGCTGCTGGTCTAGCGACTGGTGGCCAGTGCTGACGCGGGCATAGCCGAGTTGAACGCTGGCGGTGGTGGCTGCGGTGGGAGACATGGCTCTATCATGTCGCAAAAGTCTCACAACGTCAAGTTTTGTGACAATGGTTTTGCGTCAACTTCTGAGAAAGCGTCACTTGGGAATTTGTATGCGGCAGGAGCATCCGCTGTTGGCGTCTCAGTTCTTTAGTTCTGAGACGGAACGGCGCTCGGCCGTTTACCCGGTCCTGATCCTTCTCACTAAGTGAAGTCAACGGACTGTGTTAACCTCAGTTAGTCATATAAGTGAGGTTAATATGTATTTATGACCTCACTTCGCCCCATTGCCTACGACAGCGTTCGCTGGGAACCACAGGGGAGGCGGTACGCGAGCGCAACGCTGCCCAAATATGGCACCTACCACCCCGCTGTGCCCGCTAACATCGCTGACCTGGTCCTGGACTTGCCGCCGTCCGTGTTCGCAGACGCCGAGTTCGCCAGCAACGAGATCACACGTTTCGATGCCCAACTCGGGGGCGAAATCGCACCGTTTGCTTCCGTGTTGCTGCGGTCGGAGTCCGCCGCAAGCTCGCAGATCGAAAACTTGACCGCATCAGCACGCGCTATTGCCGAGGCCGAGCTGCCCGGTGGCAGGGCCAAGCGCAACGCCGAGATGATCGTCGCCAACACCGCTGCGATGCAAGCAGCGGTCGCCCTGTCCGACAACGTTGACGCCAACGCCATCCTGGCAATGCACCGGGCCTTGATGGTCAATGAGCCACGCCATACACCAGGCGAATTTCGCACCGAGCCAGTGTGGATCGGCGGTGGCTCCACCCCCATCGGCGCAACATTCGTCGGCCCCCGCCACGAAGTGGTCCCCGGCGCGATTGCCGACCTGATCACCTTCGCGCAGCGCGCCGACGTTCCCACGCTGCCGCAGATCGCGGTGGCCCATGCACAGTTCGAAACCATTCACCCCTTTACCGACGGGAACGGGCGCACCGGCCGCGCACTAGTACAAGCCATGCTGCGCAACAAAGGCCTAACACGAAAGGTAACGGTGCCGGTCTCGGCCGGGCTGCTAGCCGACACAGACGCGTACTTCGCCGCGTTGACTAGTTATCGTGACGGTGACGCCGCGCCGATCGTCGAGCGCTTCTCGCAGGCCACCGTCCTGGCTATCGCAAACGGGCATCAACTGGTCGACGACATTCGCGATATCCGGGAGAACTGGAACGATGTGATCAGCGCGCGGTCCGACTCGGCGGTGTGGAAAGTCGCCGATTTGTTGACCCGCCGTCCGGTCGTGAACGCTGCGCTACTGGCGCAGGAGCTGGGCATCGAGTCCACCAACGCTCACCGCTACCTCAACCCGCTCACCGAGGCGGGAATCCTCATCGAGACGACCAGTGGACCTCGTCACCGAGTGTGGCGTTCTCCGGAAGTGCTCGCCGCGCTCGATGCTTTCGCCGAGCGCGCTGGTCGGCGAGGCTGATCCCAGTTGTATCGTGCCGGGTGACGCTGGGCCGAAATCCAAGGGCGGAGGCTGCGAAAGCCTCCTGAGGTGACGCGATATCTGAGAAACACACAAGGTTAGTTATGAGACACATCCTCCTCCTCTTTGTCGGAAGACGTTGTACCCAGCTGCACAAGCCTGTTATCCGCTGCTGGGAATTTGCTTGGAAGACAACCATGTCAACTTGACTCCTGACTGCCTGAACCTAAGATTAGTGAACCTTAGTAACGCCTCATGTGCGGCTAAGGTCTGGTGCGCCGCAGTCAACGATGGGGGTCAGGATGATCAGCAATGGCCGGCGCTGGTCCACTGGTGTCGGTCTTGTTGGTGGAGTCACGATGGCTGCCGCGATGATCGGGACGGCCAGCGCAGCTGCCGCCCACGCCGATGACCTCTCGACAGACATCGGGTTCCTGACAACGGCGGAGACCGATGTGAACGACGGCCTCACCGCGTTGAGTCAATTGCCTGGGGCTGGCGGCAGCACGCCCCCAGCCGAGCTTGGCGACCTCATCAGTCAGTACGAGGCGGTTCAGACCCCGCTGCTGTCGTCTGACAACAGCTTTGTATCGGGCTTGGGCGAATTGCTGTTCAACGGTCCGGATCAGCAGCTTGCGCAGAGCGCCGAAAGCTTCCTCTCGGCTGCTGATGCCTATGCTGCCGACCCCACCTCACTCACCAACACTGTCGATGTGCTGTCTGCGACTTTTCAATGGACCGACTCCCTGTTGTTCGACTCCGTGCCCGCCAATGCCATCGGCAAGCTCGTCGATCAGGTCTCGGGCTATGACATCGGAAGCGCCGGTGCGGCCACGGAATTAGCGGCCAGCGCATCCAGCGCTTCCGTCACCCCAGACGACGTGATCGGCCAGGCGATCAGCGACCTGAACCAAGGCACCGCCGTGTTGGACACAGCGTCGACTGCCGATCTCAGCGCGCGGTCGGCGGAACTCATCACCGGCCAAGAGGGCTTGGTGCCTCAGCTGGATTCGGGCCTCACCCAGCTTGCCTCGTTGCAAGACATGCTGTCCGCAGGCGACCAGACTCTTGTAGCCGACGTCGACGAACAGGTGGTTTCGGCTTCCCAGAACATTCTTTCGGCTGACCAAGCGGTCGTCGCTGCTGACCAAGCCGGTGAGCTTAGCGGCAGTGGCCTCAACACGACTGACCTGACGTTGATTGGCGCTGACCTAAACTTCCTCGCCGCTTTCCTTGATGCAGACGGGGCAACGCTATTTGCCGATTTGACGGGCGGTCTGGCCACCTCATCAGCCACCGACATCGCGTCGAGTCTGGACCCTGCCACGGCAGTAGACCCGTCTATTCTTGCTGACCTGTTCTCGTCAATCGGGCTGTAGCTCTCCGCGCCGACGCAGATGCGAACCTGGCAGCAAGCAGTCGCGACAATCGCGGTTACCCTTGCCATGCTGATCGTTCCTATGGGCCAACTGAGTAGGGTGGCTAAGGCTGACGAAATGGTTACGCTCGGCGGCGGCGCGGGCATCGTCGTCAACGGGACCACCAACTGCACCCTGACCACAATCGGCCACGACCGATCCGGTGAGTTGATCGGGTTCACTGCCGACCACTGCGGCGGACCTGGCTCCCAGGTTGCCGCCGAAGGTAGCGGAGTAGCCGTAGGGAATATCATCGCTGCCGACGACCATTACCATTACTCCGTCATCAAATTCGATCCGGCCACGGTGACACCAGTCGCCAACTTCGCCGGTTTCGCGATCAACGGCATCGGTCCCGACCCGGCCTCAGGACAGACTGCTTGCAAACAGGGCGCGGCAACCGGAAACGACTGCCAGAACATCAGGCCCTTCCTGGATTCGCAGCCGGGGCGGCCCACCGGTCGCATACACACGTCCTACCAACCCGGCGACGATGGTGGCCCGGTCACCGCCGATAACCTGCTAGTCGGCATGATCTACAACGGCTTCACCCTTGTTGGACCCCCCAACTGGGGATCAACAGAAATAAGAGTGATCTATTTCAGCGGAATCCTTGCCGACGCCAACGCCAAAGGCGGTCCCGGCGCAGGGTTTTCACCGATCCCAGCCTGAGCAATCGGGCGGAACATACTCGGTTACCGCACACTTTGACGATGTGCGCCAGTCCGCACACAGTCCGCACGGCACCAACCCGCGCCCACCCGTTACCACCGGTGAGACGTGGACAAAACAGGTTCTGAACAGGTGATTCACTCCCCCATCCACCAATCGCCACCAATCACACCAAATTGCCGCGACCTGTGGTTTTGCAGACGGCACTAATTCAAAACCCGTCCAGTGTGAGTTCGAATCTCACCGAGGGCACTGAAATAAAACCACTAGTCTGGGGTGGTCGCCTTTTCGGGTTGGGCGGTGCGTTGGTTGGAAGGTCTTCTACCAATGGGGACGCGGTCGTTCGCCAGACTGCTTGCCGCAGTTGGCCCGCTGGCATTGTCGTTGAACGCTGGGGCCGGCGCCGCGTCCGCGGATCCCGATTTGAGTCCGGTCATCAACACCACGTGCACTTACTCGCAGGTGGTGTCGGCGCTCAATGCACAATCGCCGCCAGCTGCCGCGGCCTTGTCCGCATCGCCGACGGCACAGGCTGTGCTGGGTGGATTCCTCGCATCGTCGCCGGATCAACGCCAGCAGATCATCGACGAGCTGGAAAGCAAGCCACAAACTCAGCCGTACTCTCAGCAGTACGTCGGAGGTGTGCGGCAAGTTGCCAACACCTGTAGCAACTACTGAAGACTGAAGAGCGCGTCCAGCAAACTCGACCAGGGCATCAAGATCGCGGGAGAAGGATGCTCTGCGGAGCCGAGGACAGAGTTATCCACCGCCGGGCTCGACGTCGACTGGCCGCCGAGCCGATCCGTTCGACATGTGTGTTATAACCCTACGGTTCGGGGAACCCGACGTCGTAGATGGTGTCCAGTCCGGGCGCCGCGACGACAGGAGCTAATGATGGGATCAGTAATCCTCGCCCTCATCGTGGGCGCGATCATCGGTGTGGTGGCGCGCCTCGTCATGCCGGGCAAGCAAGACATCGGCATGGTCGTGACGGTTTTGATCGGCGCCCTGGGTGGCCTGGTCGGTTCAGCGGTGGCTAGCCATTTCGGATACCACAACGCCAATGGTGGAATCGCCTGGATTCCGTTTTTCACAGGAGTCGGCGCGGCCGTCGTCCTCATCGCGATCTACGAATCCCTGACGGGTCGGCGTGGCGGTAGCAGGATGATGGGTCGGCGTACCCGTACGAGGTTGCCTTGGTAGCCCACTCGCCCGATCTTGTACCAGGTTGCCTTGGCAGTCCGCCTGCTCGAGCAACAGCAGACGCGTTGGCGGGCACATTCGAGCTTTACCGAGATTCAGGTGGAGAGTTCCGCTTCCAGTTGAAGGCAGCCAACGGAGAGACCCTCGCCAGGAGCGAGGGTTACGCGTCGAAGGCCAGCGCAAAGGAAGGGATCAAATCCGTGCAGACCAGTGCTCCTGGTGCCACGGTGGTCGACAAAACCAAGTAGTGCTCGCTCACGCTATCTCGGCGCTGAGGTGCCGACGCTGATGTCAAACCTGAAGCGGCACTTCAGGATACGATCCACGACGGGCTTACAGACCCCACTACCACGACTTTAAGCGTGAACTCGGGACTACCGATGAGACGAGGAGAGACCTCGCGATAGACGTCGCTGCATTAGCCGGCGACGGGGATGCGCCCACAACGCACTCGAAGGCTCTGCGTGATGGTGCGGTTAAGGCGCGGGGCCGTACCGTACGTTGGACAGGTGATTGTCACCGGAGCTTTTTTGGCCGAAGCCGCCGCTGCTGTCGATAACAAGCTGCATGTTTGGGGCGGTGTGATATCGCACTGCGGACTTGGCCCTGAGCGGACAGTGCGACTGGTCTTGGTCGCGTTGACGCAAGCAGAGAACGACAACACCGACCGCACCATTGATGTCGATATCCAGCCGCCCAACGGCGAGGAAACGCTCCACATTTCCCTTGAGGTGCCTGAAGCTACCGCGAATAACGTCATCGGGTTCAGTTATTGGCCGCTCCCGCTGCGTCTGCCTTTCGATGGTCGCTGGGTCTTCGTCTTGACCGCTGCGGGCGGGCCGACGGTGTCGTTTCCGCTGATCGTGAGCCCGCTACCGCCCCAACCGGGACCGGCCTTCGGTGCGGACCTCACCGAAGGCACCGCCTGAACAGAGCTGTTCGGGAATTTCGAGATCACCTATTAGGCTTTTGCTGTGGTGGCTAAGAGGTGTGGTGCCACACAACCAGCAGTATCGCGACGGACGCCGGACTGCGTAGCAGCAGTGCGGGAGCAACCGCACGTCCGCAGTCAGCACTACGCCGACCGCATCGCGCGGCGGCGCCGCATCCTGCACCTCACCACGTCAATGGCGGTCATCGTCAGCGCGGGTTTCGGAATCATGCAGGTCTTCGCTGCGCCCCATCTTTGGTGGACCGGCGCCATCAACATCGTCGGCGCCGGGATCTACGCGATGATCCCCTGGCTGCACCGCTTCGGTGAGCTGGTTGCGCCGCTGACCTTTATCTGCACGGCCTACGTGTCGATCTTCGTCATCTGCTGGATCGTGGGCACCGGCTCAGGCTTGCAGTTCTATTTTCTGGTCGCGTCCTGCCTTGTGGTGCTGCAACTCGGTGTCGATCGGATCGTGTTGGCGGCAGGACTGGCAGCCATCGCCGCCGCGCTGGTGATCACCTTGCAGTTTCTGGTCCCACGAGACACCGGCGCGGAGCCGGCATGGTCCTTGTCGGTGGGCTTCGTCGTCACGACGATCTCGGGCTGCGTGATGGTGGTGACAACGGTGTGGTACGCGGTGCGCGAGATCGTTCGTGCCGAAACAGCGATGGAAATGGAATACGAGCGGTCCGAGGCGCTGCTGGCCAACATCTTGCCGGCCAGCGTCGCCGAACGGCTGAAAGACCCGGGGCGCAACATCATTGCCGATAAATACGACGACGCTTCGGTCCTATTCGCCGACATCGCCGGCTTCACCGAACGAGCCAGCGACATCGCACCGGACAAGCTGATCCGATTCTTAGATCGGCTTTTCAGCGACTTCGACGCGCTGGTCGACAAACACGGACTGGAAAAGATCAAGATCAGTGGCGATTCCTACATGGTGGTCAGCGGAGTTCCCCAGCCGCGGCCGGATCACGTCGAGGCGCTGGCAGACCTTGCGCTCGACATGGCCGAGGTCGCAAAGGGACTGAAGGACTCCCAGGGCAATTCGGTGCCGCTGCGCATAGGGCTGGCCAACGGCCCCGTCGTCGCGGGCGTGGTGGGTTCTCGGCGGTTCTTCTATGACGTGTGGGGCGATGCGGTCAACGTCGCATCCCGGATGGAATCCACCGATTCGGTGGGACGGATCCAAGTGCCGGAGGACGTCTATCGACGGCTGAAAAACGACTTCGTCCTCCAGGAGCGGGGTGCCGTCGAAGTCAAAGGAAAAGGCCTCATGCGCACCTGGTATCTCGTTGGCCGCAAACCGGACACCGGTTCTGGCGATGTGCGTGCCGAGGCGGCACAACCGGCAAGCGTCTGATTCATACCGCAAATCTCCCAATGCGATCGCCGTTTGTGGGAAACTTCGAGCATGGAAACCACTGCTGTCCCAAGGTTGTTGCCGCATCTGTGGAAGTCGACGTTGGTATCCGGAATTCTGGCGCTGGCTCTGGGCGTCTTGACGTTGGTGTGGCCGGGGAAAACCCTTCTCGTCGCGGCCATCCTTTTCGGCTTTTATCTACTGACCACCGGGATCGCGCAAGTCATCTTCGCGTTCAGTCTGCATGTCTCTGCCGGCGGGCGGATTCTGCTGTTCATCAGCGGTGCCGCATCGCTAGTTCTGGCGGTCCTCGCTTTCCGGCACTTCGGCAAGGATCCACTCATCGCGATCCTGTTATTGGCAATCTGGATCGGCGTCGGCTTCATCTTCCGCGGCGTGGCGACCGCGGTCTCGGCGATTAGCGATCCCGCATTGCCAGGCCGCGGCTGGCAGATATTCCTTGGTCTGATCAGTCTTTTGGCGGGCGTTGTGATGATCGGATCGCCGTTCGAATCCATCGCGATCCTCACGCTCATCGTCGGCATTTGGCTCGTCGTCATCGGCGCCTTCGAGATCGTGTCATCGTTCGGCATCCGCAGCGCGTCCAAGCGGGTGGACAAGGCTCTAACGGGTGGACCGCACGGCGCGCCCTGACCGGCCGGGCTGTGATCAGCGAGACAATTTCATAGCGATGACCACGGCCGTCTACTACACTGCGTCGTAGTAATTGGGCCCTGTCCGCCGGGGAGATGACAAATGAACGTCGTCGACGTGTCGCGTTGGCAGTTCGGTATCACCACCGTCTACCACTTCATCTTCGTGCCGCTCACCATCGGTCTGGCGCCGTTGCTCGCTGTCATGCAGACGGTATGGGTGGTCACCGATCGCCTCGCCTGGTATCGGCTCACCAAATTCTTCGGCAAGCTGTTCCTGATCAACTTCGCGATCGGAGTAGCCACCGGAATCGTGCAAGAATTCCAGTTCGGCATGAACTGGAGCGAGTACTCCCGATTCGTCGGCGACGTGTTCGGCGCTCCGCTGGCGATGGAAGGTTTGGCCGCGTTCTTCTTCGAATCCACGTTCATCGGTTTATGGATCTTCGGCTGGAGCCGACTGCCCAAGCTGATTCACCTGGCATGCATCTGGATTGTCGCGATTGCCGTGAACATATCCGCCTTCTTCATCATCGTGGCGAACTCCTTCATGCAACATCCGGTCGGCGCACACTACAACCCCGCGACCCGGCGCGCCGAGTTGCACAGCATCACCGCGCTGCTGAGCAATAACACAGCGCGAGCAGCGTTTTCACATACGGTGGCCGGTTCGTTACTGACCGCTGCAACCTTCGTCGCGGCCATCAGTGCATGGTGGCTGGTCCGTTCTCCGGACGCCCGCACCATGTTCCGCCCGGCGGCGATCCTGGGATGCTGGGTTGCGCTGATTGCCACTGCCGGCTTGTTCTTCACCGGCGACCACCAGAGCAAGCTGATGTTTGTCCAGCAGCCGATGAAAATGGCGTCGGCGGAATCGTTGTGCGACTCCGAAACCGATCCGGACTTCTCCGTCCTGACCGTCGGGACGCAGAACAACTGCGACAGCGTCACCCGTGTGATCGACGTGCCGTACGTGCTGCCGTTCCTTGCCGAAGGCCGAACCCACGGCGTCACGTTGCAGGGCGTGCGGAATATTCAGCAGGACTACCAACAGCGGTTCGGCCCCAACGACTACCGGCCTAACCTATTCGTCACCTACTGGTCGTTTCGCGCGATGATAGGGCTGCTGGCGATCCCGGTGCTTTTCGCGGTAGTTGCGTTGTGGCTCACCCGCGGTCGCCGGATCCCCGATCAACGATGGTTCTCTTGGCTGGCGCTGGTGGCCATCCCCGCGCCGTTCCTGGCGAACATCTCCGGGTGGGTGTTCACCGAAATGGGTCGTCAGCCCTGGATCGTCGCGCCGAATCCGACTGGCGACCAGCAGGTCCGATTCACCGTCCACCAGGCCGTTTCACATCATGCCTCCGGCATGGTCGTCACTTCGCTGGTCACCTTCACCCTGGTTTATGCGGTGCTGGCGGTGATCTGGTTCTGGCTGCTCAAGCGCTACATCGTCGAAGGGCCGCAGGAACACGACGCGGAGCCGGCTGGGCCTCGCTCACCCAGCGATGACGAGGTGGCACCGCTGTCGTTCGCCTATTGACGCCCGCTCACGGAAAGGAGCTGACCGATGGGACTGCAGGAGTTGTGGTTTGGGATCATCGCGATGCTGTTCCTCGGTTTCTTCATCCTGGAGGGCTTCGACTTCGGCGTGGGCATGTTGATGGAGCCGTTCGCCCGCGTCGGCGTCGGCGAACCAGAAACCCACCGCCGCGCGGCGCTGAACACAATCGGGCCGGTTTGGGACGGTAATGAGGTCTGGCTGATCACCGGCGGCGCAGCGATGTTCGCTGCATTCCCGGGCTGGTACGCCGCAGTCTTCTCCACCCTGTACTTGCCGCTGCTGGCGATCCTGTTCGGCATGATCGTGCGTTCGGTGTCGATCGAATGGCGCGGCAAGGTCGATGACTCAAAATGGCGGGCCTGTGCCGACTTCGGAATTGCGGCCGGGTCCTGGCTACCCGCTGTGTTGTGGGGCGTGGCGTTCGCCATCTTGGTGCGTGGGCTTCCGGTGGATGCCAATGGCCGCATTGACCTGTCGATCAGCGATGTGCTCAACGCCTACACGCTGCTGGGCGGTCTGGCCACAGCGGGGCTGTTCCTGTTCTATGGCGCGGTTTTCGTTGGCCTGAAGACATCGGGTGCGATCCGCGACGACGCACATCGCTTCGCGGTGCGGCTGTCACTTCCGGTGACCGGACTGGTTGGCGGCTTTGGGCTTTGGACGCAACTGACCTACGGCAAGAACTGGACATGGCTGGTGCTGGCGGCCGCGGTAGTCGCGCAGCTGGCGGCGGTGGCGTTGGTGTGGCGGCGCATATCCGATGGCTGGGCGTTTCTGTGCACTGCCTTGGTGGTGGCAGCCGTTGTGATCCTGCTGTTCGGGGCGCTCTACCCGAACCTGGTGCCTTCGACGCTGAACAAGCAATGGAACCTGACGATCTACAACGCCTCCTCGACCCCGTACACCCTCAAGATCATGACCTGGGTGACGGCGCTGATGGCTCCACTGACGGTGATTTACCAGGCCTGGACGTATTGGGTTTTCCGACAACGAATTTCGGCTGACCACATACCATCGGCGACCGGGCTGGCGAGGCGAGCGTCCTGAGCGCGAGCAGCCGAGGGCCCGTCGATCCGCGACTGTGGCGGGCATCTGCGGCGCTGCGCCAGTTCCTGGCAGAGACAACGGTTTGCGGTGTAGTGATCTCTGGCTGTGCGATCGGATCGGCGATCCTGCTGGCGCACATCACTTCCCGGGTCATCACCGACCCAGCAGCGCGGAATTTGAGTCAGTGGGCGCCGATGTTGTTGATCCTGCTGGCGGTATGGACGATACGTGCCGTAACGCATTGGCTGCAGGCCCGGTTGGGCCAACGTGGGGCCAGCGCGGTGATCGCCGATCTCAGCGGCCAGGTCCTTGCCGCCGTCACGGCCCGTCAGCCCCGGCAATTGGCCGCCCAGCGCGACGCCGCGGCCGCGGTGGTGACCCGCGGGCTCGACGCGTTGCGCCCCTATTTCACCGCCTACCTGCCGGCCTTGCTGCTGGCGGCGATTCTGACGCCGGTGAGCGCAGCCGTGGTTGGGCTCTACGACTTGAAATCGGCTGTGATCGTGATGATCACGCTGCCGCTGATCCCGATCTTCATGGTGCTGATCGGCCTGGCCACCGCTGACCGGTCCGCGGCTGCGCTGGCCGCCATGGCCACCCTGCAGGCACGGCTGTTGGACCTGATCGCCGGAATTCCCACACTGCGGGCTCTCGGCCGCGCCACCGGGCCCGAACGCCGCATTACCGAGTTGGCCGCCGCCCACCGGCGCTTTGCGATGGCGACCCTGCGCATCGCGTTCCTGTCCGCGCTGGTATTGGAACTTCTCGCCACGCTCGGCGTCGCGATGGTTGCAGTCAGCATCGGCCTGCGCCTGGTGTTCGGCGAGATCAGCCTGACCGCAGGCCTGACCGTGCTGTTGCTCGCCCCGGATGTCTATCGGCCGCTGCGCCGCATCGGCGTGGAATTTCATGCCGCCCAGGACGGTCGAACCGCCGCCGACAAAGCATTCGCGCTGATCGAGGACTCCGCAATCGCGGTTCCGGGTACCCGGACCGTCTCAGCGCGAGGTGCCGTGATTGGTCTCGATGCGCTCAGCGTCGCAGGACGCGATGGGCGCTGCCCGCATGACCTCAGCGCGGTGATCCAGCCCGGTCAGGTAACGGTGTTGACCGGTGCTAACGGTGCAGGGAAAAGCACCACGCTACAGGTCATCGCCGGAATCACGGCGGCCACCAACGGTGCAGTCACCGTGGGCGGAATCGGGATATCCGATCTAGAACCGATTGCGTGGTGGCGGCAGGTGTCCTGGCTGCCGCAGCGCCCTGTGCTGATCCCCGGGACCGTTGCCGACAACCTGGCTCTGTTCGGCGAACTTGTCGATCTTGACCCCGCCTGTGCAGCATCTGGATTCGATCACGTGTTGGCAGAGCTGCCGGACGGGATGGGCACTGTCATCGGAAGCGGCGGCGTGGGGCTGTCGCTGGGGCAGCGGCAACGCCTCGGCCTGGCCCGCGCGCTCGGCTCCCCCGCCCCGGTACTGCTGCTCGACGAGCCCACCGCACACTTGGACGCCGTGACCGAAGCCCGAGTGCTGCGGGCCATCGTCGAACGCGCCCGCGCCGGCGCCACCGTGGTGGTCGTCGGCCACCGCGAACACGTCGTGGGGATCGGTGATCACATCATCGAGGTCGCGGGGGCGGGTGACGTCCATAGTGCTCGCGTCTGATCCCCTGCCGGCGGCGGTGCGATTGCTGCAGCCGCGAATCCCGCGCTTGCTACTGGCAATTGCGCTTGGCGTGTTATCGCTGAGCAGCGCGCTGGCCCTGGCCGCGCTGTCGGCCTGGTTGATCACCCGCGCCTGGCAGATGCCACCGGTGCTAGATCTGTCGATCGCGGTCGTAGCGGTCCGGACCTTCGCGATTTCTCGCGGCGTGCTGCACTATTGCGAACGACTGGCCAGCCACGACACCGCGTTGCGGGCCGCCGGTACCGCCCGCGCGCTGATCTACTACCGCTTGGCGCACGGCCCTGCCGACATCGCCACCGGATTGCACAGCGGCGAGCTGGTCTCCCGAGTCGGCGCGGACGTGGATCAACTGGCCGACGTGCTGGTCCGCACCCTGCTGCCGTTCAGCGTCGCGGCAATGCTGGCGGTGGCGGCGATCACGGTCGTCGGGGTGATCTCACCGGCGGCAACGGCGATTTTGGCGATCTGCCTCCTGGCCGCCGGCATCGTCGCGCCATGGCTGGCGTCGAGAGCTGCGGGTGCACAGGAAGCGGTTGCCCGCCGACATCATTCCGCGCGTGACGTATCAGCGATGCTGGCGCTGGAGCATGCGCCCGAGTTGCGCGTCGCTGGTAGGTTGGGCAGCATTGTCCTGGATTCACAACGCCGACAACGTGCTTGGGGTGACGCCATCGACGCCGCGGCCAAACCGGCCGCGTTTGCGGAGGCCATCCCTACCGCGGCGATCGGCGTCAGCGTGTTGGGCGCCGTGGTGGCGGGCATCGGTATGGCAGGCTCGGTTGCACCAACCACGCTGGCGGTCCTGATGCTGTTGCCGCTGTCAGCGTTCGAGGCTACGACTCCGTTGCCCGCCGCCGCCATCCAGTTGACACGTTCACGTTTGGCGGCACGGCGTCTGCTCGAGCTGACCCCGGCTGACACACCGGGGTCGAGCGCGGAAGCCGGTCCGGTCGCGCGACCACATCCGTCGCCCACCGGGCAGCTATCCGGCAAGGACCTGGCTGCCGCACACCCGGGTGGCCGGACGCCGGAGGCGGTGACCGTCGACCTAACGCCGGGCGCCAGGCTCGCCGTCACCGGCCCCAGCGGCTCGGGTAAGACGACGCTGCTGATGACCCTGGCAGGTCTGCTAGCACCGCTGCGTGGCGACGTCACATTGGACGGAGCACCGCTACAAGAATTCAGCGAAGCCGAAGCACGCCGTGCAATTGGGTTTTTCGCGGAGGATGCGCATATTTTTGCGACGACCGTCCGAGACAACCTGCTGGTGGCACGGGGAGATTGCCCGGATCATCAGCTGGTTGCTGTGCTGCGCCAGGTCGGCTTGGACACCTGGCTGGCCGGTCTGCCGGACGGGCTTGACACGGTGTTGCCCGGCGGCGCGCAAGCGCTGTCGGCGGGCCAGCGCAGGAGGTTGCTGCTGGCCCGGGCGCTGATCTCACCCGCGCGGATCGTGCTGCTCGACGAACCGACCGAGCACCTCGATGCAGCTGACGCCGAACCCATACTGCGCAGCCTGCTCAGCGCGCACGGTGGTCTGTTCTCTGCCGAGCGGACGGTGGTGGCCGCTACTCATCACCTGCCCAATGACATTCGATGTCCCGAACTACGGATCGGCGCCGAAGGGTATCCTGGCGGACAGTCTTCGAGGACGTCCGATCCAGAAAGTGAGCCATGACCGAACCTCTGGACAACCCGTCTGATAAGCGGGAAAAACCCGGGGGAACACCGGAACTGGCGCCGCCCTATCCCTATCCCTACCCCTCTCCCTATCAACAGCAGCCCAGCCCCTATCCCGGTGGCTATCTACCACCGCCCTACCACGCCTCCCCGCCGCCGGTCGAGCCCAAAAACGGGCTCGGTATCGCCTCGCTGGTGCTGTCGATCATCGCGCTGCTGAGCGTCTGGACGGTCTTCGTCGCCGTCGTCCTGGGACCTGCTGCGATGGTGATCGGATTCGTCGGGCGCGGGCGTGCCAAGCGCGGCGCCGCCAATAATGGCGGGGTCGCGATCGCGGGCATCGCACTGGGCGCGCTGGCGATCATCGTCGGCGTGGCGTTCATTCCGATCTATACGGTCGTCTGGAAGGACGTCGGCGGCGGCGACTATATCGACTGTATTCAGAGAGCCGACAACGATCGGCTCCAGCAGCAGCGTTGCGCAGATCAATTCCGGCAGAATGTCCAAGACCGATTGAGCGTCACGCTGACGCCAACACGCGTGCCGTAGAGCGTCACAGGCCGCGGCGACGCGGCATGAATTCCAGCGTCAGCAACACATAGATCAGCGGCACCAGCTGAGTCAGCGTCACCAGCGCATACCGCCGTTGGGCCGGCGAGCGGAATTTGCGGAGGTAACGATAAAGCGATTCGAGCGCGATCAACGGATTCAGCAGGTGGATCAGCCAATAAAACAGATTTTGTATCCGTCCGCGCTGCTTCTCGTCGAAGATCTCCGGAAAAGCTGCGAATGCCAACGACACCCTTTGTGCACCAGTCTCTTTGGCGGCATTGATCATGTCGACACTGAGCCGTTCATCGATCCCATTAGGCGCCCCGGGGCGACGCCACGGCACGTCGAGGGTGATATCGCTACCGCCGCCGGCGGTGGCGTAGCGGTGAAAGCCCTGCACCCGACCTGATCTGTCTCTCGCGATGATCAGCTGTATCCCCGGGTATCGGCCCTGCAGCACCCCGTCCAGGTTCATGCAGAAGCCTCGATCGGTGTGCGCACCGCTGGAAGACGCCCGCAGCACCTCGGTCAGCTCGGCCCGCCGCCGACCATCGAGTTTCTGCTCGGCGACGACCTCGGTGGTGATACCGCAGTTATGTGTGCGTTTGACCGCCTGACGCAAGTTGCGGAACTTGCGCCCAACCATTTCGAAGCTGGACACATCGATGACCACATCCCGCCCGATCGGCACCGGACGCAATGATTGACCGAGCACTCTGGAGTCGGTCCACAGGTCAAGCCGCCGCTCACTACAAGCCAGCACGACCATCCGCCAGCCGTGGGCATGACACATGGTGGCGAAATCGGCGACCAGTTGCCGAAATTGCGCCTCGTCGCCGATCGGGTCGCCGCTCGCGACCGCGTAGCCGATTCGCGTCCGGTATGCCAGCGCCGCTGTCCCGTCTGCGCTGAATAGGTAGCACTTACCCGCCTGCATGGCGAACGGCGCCAGCGGATCACCACTGGTGGCCTTGATCAACCCCCACACCCGCGACAGGTCACCGGGATGCCGACGCGCTGACGTGGGCCACATCAGCGCCAGACCGGACCCGGCGATCAGTACGTCGCCGACCAGATCGAAAAACAACACATGGGCGCCAATCCCGGCGAACAGGACGAGGACGGCAACGACTGCGTGCCGGGCCGTGACCGGGCGGCCCAGAAAGATGCCCCGGGCGATCAACGCCACCGCGGCCATTACCGTCAACGACCATTCCAGCCGGCCAGTCGGGCCCCGGGCGATTACTTTCATCAACCAGCACGCCGCACCGAGGAGAGCCAATGCTCCGAACCAACGGGCGGTCGGTGAGTTGACGTGAACAACAACCCGCTCGCCTGTGTGCACTCTGGGCGCGACGCCGATCGACGACTCGTGCACACCCACCTCCGGTTGTTCGGCAACAATTCAAGCGGCGCACACTGGCTGCCGCCGCAGAGCGCTCGTCGCCGGAATCGTTCGGTTTTCCAACCACCAGAAAGGTTACGCTTCGGGCCGGTTGTGCTGCGGTTATACCGCGCGGACCGCAATCGAATCGTTGCCCACCGGCCTAACCGGGGAAATACATGACCACTCCTTCTTGCACCACGGTGGCGACCGGCCGCCCGGAGCGATCGAAGAAGTAGCCGGTCCCAAGCCCGCGCGAATCGGTTGCCACCGGCGAGGAAGTGGAATACAACACCCAGTCGTCGAAGCTGACCTGGCGATGAAACCAGACTGAGTGATTGGCGGTTGCGGCGAAGATGCGGTCGAACCCCCAGGAGAGCCCGTGCGTGGTGATGATCGAGTCCAGCACCGTGGTGTCCGAGCTGTAGAGCATCGTGGCGGTGTGCAGCACTGGGTCATCGGGCATCACCCCGTCGGCTTTGACCCAGACCCGGTTGTAATCGAGGCGCTCGCCTTTATCCCGCATCACCCAGGACGGATCGTTGGTGTAACGCCATTCGATCGGCTGCAACGCGTTGACGAACAACGGAACGGTCCGCTCGTACCCGCTCAGGAGTTCCTTGATTGACGGCAGTGTCTCCGGATCGGCCACCTTGGGCGGCTCGACATTGTGCTCAAGGCCGGGACCGCCCGACAGGTAGGAAATCATCACCGTCGCCAGCAGGGTGCCGTCCTGGGTCACATCGATGCGCCGATTCGCGAAGCGGCGCTCGTCCCGCAGCCGCACCACCTGGAATTCGATGTCTTTGGCGGTGTCACCACCATTGATGAAGTGCACAGAAAGCGCATTGGGCGGCAAGTCGCGGGTCAGCGTGCGGCTACCTGCCACAAATGATTGCGCCATCATCAGTCCGCCGAATGTCCGAGGCGGGTTCTTGCTGGGATGAGATCCGATGAAGACGTCCTCGCCCTTGCGATGGAGGTCGAGCACCGCCATCAACTCGTCGAAGTCAGACACCGGTTCAGGCTAGACGTCTTCCTCAGCCCTCCGCTGGGCAGGAGCGCACCGTCACCGGGCAGCCTAATTGCGTGAGTACGAGCTGCTAGACGATCGCGCCAAGCTGTCGGCGGCGACCGACACCCGCTCC
>Ga0335075_10004287_pt1 | contig 22366 bp, 15 predicted proteins | sample Lox_Sample_24_FD_206723 | JGI IMG/M metagenome (GOLD analysis project Ga0335075, IMG submission 206723) | Soil microbial communities from Loxahatchee National Wildlife Refuge, Florida, United States - Lox_Sample_2.4 | ecosystem: Environmental > Terrestrial > Soil > Wetlands | place: USA...
CAGGTCGCGTCCGTGAAACCGATCCTGACGCCGACCGAGGTCGATCATTACCAGATGGAGCGAGTAATCGACGTTTACGTTGCGCCGTCAGGCGAGAACCTGGGAGGGCCAGCGCGCGCCGTGGACAAGATCGTGAATGCCACGCAGCTTCCCCCGAACATCACTGTCAGTATTCGCGGGCTGGTGACTACGATGCAGTCCTCCTTCCACAGCTTCGATTTCGGCCTGTTGCTTTCGGTTCTTCTCGTATACCTCGTGCTCGTCGCGCAGTTCGCCTCGTTTTCCGATCCACTCTTGATCATTCTTGCGGTTCCCACGGGAATCATCGGCGTCATTCTTACGCTCGCCTTCACCGCGACCACACTGAACATTCAATCGCTTATGGGAGTCGTGATGCTGACGGGCATGGTCGTCTCCAACAGCATCCTGATCGTCGATTTCGCGAACCGGCTCCGAACCGAAGGGCATGGCCTGCGCGAGGCCGTCGCTCACGCCTGCCGGATTCGCCTGCGGCCCATCCTGATGACTTCGCTTGCCACCATTGTCGGATTGCTGCCAATGGCCTTGAAGTTTGAGCCGGGCAGCGAAGCGTATGCGCCGCTCGCTCGCGTGATTATTGGCGGATTGATTGCCTCGGTCTTGCTGACCATTTTCGTCGTCCCGGCCGCTTACCTGCTTCTCTACAGCCGCCGCGCTGAAAGCGCCCAGACGCCTGTGCCGGCAGAAGGAGATTGATGAAAGCTCGCTTTCGCTCCTGTGTAGTCTTGCTTTTTGCAGTTTCTGTTTTGATTTCGATCTCGGCGCGGGCCACCCGTGCCCAAATTGAACCGCAGGCGCCTAGCCCGGCGGTTGCCGCCACGCCTCCGCCGCCTGGTGCACCTCAGTCATTGACGCTACAGCAGGCCGAACAGATTGCCCTTCGTAATCATCCCGAAATTCAAGCCGCCATCGGCCTGGCGCAGTATGCGAATCAGGAAGTGAAACAAACGCGTTCCGTTTACTATCCGACCGCTCAGGGAAGCCTGACTGGAGTTGAGGCCGCGAATAACAGCCGAATCGCCGCCAGCGCTTTGAACAATCCGATCATCTACGACCGATATGCGAACGGTTTCGAGGTCAGCCAGCTGGTAACCGATTTCGGCCGCACGCATCAGCTTGTAAAGAGTTCGATGCTTCACGCACAGGCACAGCAAGAGAATGTCGTCACCAGCCGTGAGGACGTCCTCGTGGACGTCGACAAAGCTTACTTCGCGGTACTTCGCGACCAGACTCTTCTGCGAGTCGCCGAACAGACTGTAAAACAGCGCCAGCTGGTGTCCAACCTGGTAACGGCCGAAGCGAAGAACCAGCTCAAGTCGGGCCTCGACGTTAGCTTCGCGCAAGTTGACCTTTCCCAGGCGCAGCTCCTGCTGATCCAGGCGCAGGACAATCTACAGGCGTCCTACGCACAGCTTTCAGACGCGCTGGGTTATTCCAATCAGCAAACGTTCACGCTCGCAGAACAGCCGATTCCGTCGCAGCCGCCCGCCGATGTCTCGGCTCTGATTCAGCAGGCGTTACGGGACCGGCCGGAGATGATCAGCCAGCAGCTCGATGTGAATTCGGCCAAGGATTACGTTACGGCCGAGCGGGATCTGTGGTTCCCGACAATCTCCGCCGCAGGAGCTGCCGGCGTGACTCCGTTCCGCCAGGACCAGCTTGCGTCGCGGTACGCCGCGGCCGGTTTCAACGTCAATGTCCCGATCTTCAATGGACATCTTTTCGGAGCATTGAAAGGCGAAGCGATCGCACGGGAAAGCGTTCAGGAGCAGTATCTGCGCGGATTAGAGAATACGATCGTTCGCGACGTTCGGACGGCGTCGCTCGACGCCAATTCCGCCTATCAGCGCCTTTCCGTCACGGAGCAGTTGCTGCAGCAAGCGCACAAGGCTCTCGAATTGGCCCAGGCGCGATACAAACTCGGACTTAGCTCGATCGTTGAGTTGAGCCAGGCGCAACTGAACGAAACGTCGGCGGAAATCGCGCAGGCCAGCGCGAAATACGACTACCAAACTCAAATCGCCGTTCTAAATTATCAGATCGGCGCATTGCACTAAGCACGTGCCTCACCAGCGTTCGCATGGCACGCAGGTCTCCGCCGCGTCGTGAGTCTGCGGGTGCGTGTCTTCGGTCGAGATCGAGCAACATCCAATTCGGGCAAACGAGAGAAAAGCCCCGGCTCATGCCGGGGCTTTCTCGAATGAGGCGCCTTCACAGCACAGTCTGCAAACAAACGCTAAGCGATTAGTATCCCTTCTTAGCGTTGTGCTTCTTGTCGTAGATATTTCGCGAAGCGCGGTTCTGACGGCGATTCAGAGCTTGGCGGTCGGCCTTCGTCAGGTGACCGTTGTCCGCTTTGCGCATGTTCCGTTCTTCGTGATTGATGCTTCGCTGCTGTCGTTCCAGCTTTGAAGTCTCTCGCGGAGTCAGTTGCCCGCTCTTTACGCCTTGCGCGATGCGGGCCTGTTGGTTCTCTTTCCGCTGCCGGATCGTCGGCTTATCGGGGGCCGGATTGCTGCTCTGTGCGAAAGCGCCCGGCGCACCCAGAACCACCAGCGCCGCGCCCAAGGTCAAAGCTCGTCGTATGTTCATGGCGTGTTCCTTTCTCGTGCCCGCGGCGACTCGCAGCTTATTACCGGGGCTTTCTATCGAGTGAAACACGCCTACGAAAAAAATGTTGCGGCGCGCGGGTCAGAGTGTGAAGCAAGGTCACCTGTTCGCACGGACAGGCGCGCTCCTCGTGCGAGCAAGGCCACGATCAACAAGAGCGACTCGCGTCGATCCACTCGTGACGGGCTCCGCCGCGACCAAATATTTGCCGTGGCTCAGTTCCCTGTCGTGCCGCGCTATTGCGCGACTGCGCTGTTGTTCGCCTGCCGTTGAAGCTTTGCGACGTAGGCGGTCTGCAGATACGCCTGGTCTTTCTCGAGCTGTTGCGCTCCGCTGTCGTTGAGGTGCCAGTCGACTTCTGCTTGCTCGGCGGATGGCGCTTTCTCGACGGTGCCACTGGTCGCAACCAGGTCTCCCGGCGTAATGCGGGCGGCACTCACGGGTGCATTGGTTGTAACTACAAGCAGCATGGGCTGGCTTCTTCCGTTGCTCACCCAAAACACAGTATTCGTCACCGCGGCTTGCACCCGAGCGTCGCGCAAATCGAAATGGTGACCGACGTACGGTATTTTGTTAGTCGAGTTCAGGACTGCAACGCCCGAACCAGTGGTGACCACCGCGTGCGCGCGACCGCCCCACCAGCCGCCGAACCCGCCCCATCCCCATCCGGCATACCAGAAAAAGGCCACTACGATGATGATGACCCATATCCACAGCCAAGTGAGCCGACTGCCACCGCGACCGTACCATCCTCGGCGGACGTCGACCTTTTCAATGTCACGAAGGTCAGCGTCGCGTTGCTTCTGATTTGGGTCGCGGTTATTTGGTGTTGCCATAACGGTCTCCAGCAGCGCCGAAAATCCCATAAGGCAATTCGGAGTGTTCAGCGCGAATTGGGGGCGTTCAGCGCAATCAGTTTCTGGTCCTGTACTTACCGTGTTCGCGCAGTACGCCCCTTTGGTCACCGTACGAGCCGGCGCAGATGCGGTCAATCCAGCGAAGACGGGGTCGGGCCGGTGCATTGACCCGGCATTCCAGCGCGCCGTACACGAATTGGCCCGCGGCGACGGCTGTAATTCCCGTTTTGCGGATCGGTACGCGATAGAGCGGTGAGGCTGAAAAGACCCACGGTTCGCAAAACCATCGAACCGCGGCGCACCCCATCTGTGAGTTGTTGATGATACTCGAGGACAGGAATGAGAGCTGCGGCAGAAATAGTTGTCCGGTTAGGCGGTTAAATCAGGGCTTCGAGATAATTCGGGCTTGCCGATTATGGACCCGAAATCAGTGCGAGCCTGCCGATCAAAAACAAACAATCCGTCGGAAATGATGGTACCTCATAGCCCCGGAAATGAGGCACCACATGGGCTGATCGCTTAGGCGAGCCGCATACTTTTTCGCCTTGCTATGCAAACGGAATGGTCGCCGCGTTTTCAGGAGTGCCAGAGGAAAGACCGATGTACTATTTGAAATCTGATGACATCTGACCGGGGTACGTCAGGTTCGGCGTGCGAGGAACTGCCGGGCGAGGCGCGGACCTTCCAAGATTCGTAGCCCGCAAGTACACGAAATACCATGGCAGAGTGGCAAATGCGGACAAAGCGACCGCTCCGAGAACCGGCGCGCGAGGAAGCGGCGCCGCCGCTCAAAAACTACATCACGCCCTCGGGGTTGCAGCGGCTGAAAGACGAGCATCGGTTTCTACTGACTCGCGAGCGGCCCGCAGTGGTGGAGGTGGTAGCGTGGGCTGCCAGCAACGGGGACCGCAGTGAAAACGCCGACTACCTCTACGGCAAGCGACGGCTGCGCCAGATCGATTCGCGGATTCGTTTTCTGACGAAACGCATCGACGCGGCGGTGGTCGTCGATCCCGCCGCTCCGCGGCCGCAGTCGGCCGCTTCGCGCGTCTTCTTCGGCGCAACCGTGACTTACAAGGACGACGCCGGGGTCGAACACGTCGTCTCCATCGTCGGCATGGACGAGGTGGACCTCAACCGCGGCTATATCAGCTGGCGCTCGCCTCTTGCGAATGCGCTGATGAAGGCGAGGGCCGGCGACCGCGTGGAGCTGCGCGCGCCAGCGAAGACGGCGCAACTGGACGTCGTCGACATCGAGTACGCGCCGATCCCGATGGATCCTTTCCGGGAACCGCCAGGAGCCCAGTCAACGCGAAAGGTCGAAGGCTCCTAGACGAAGCCGCCTGCCTTGAGCGCTGCGCGATCGAAAAGCGGATGTTGGGTTAGCCCGGCAGCCAGGGCTTCTCCATAACTTCCGGCTTGCCGGCAAATCGTCCGGAACGTGAAGCCGGCTTGAGGTGCATGTCACGCTGAAAAGACCCACGGTTCGCAAAACCATCGAACCGCGGGACACCCGCTCTGTGGAGTTGTTGATTATCTTGAAGAATTAGCGGCTGGACTTACGGTCGTGCTCCGCCGAATCGAACCGAGAAACCCCGGGGGCGCTCGGCGTTCTGAAGCCCACCACAAAAACCGTGCCGTGGTTCGCCGCTCCGCCGACGTCCAACCAAACCCACCGATTGCCTTGGTTTAAAGCTATACTCCCGACCCGTGGATGCACGCAGATACTTGGTGATCGCTGCTCTGACTACCATCTCTGCAATCGCTCTCGGTGGTTTCGGCAATCCCTTTGGAAGAACATTCGTTTCGACGATCGTGCCGGTTCTGATCGTATTTAATTCAATATCTTGGCTCCTGCTACGAGTGCGGTTAGGATGGCGGATAGTCGGACTGCTGCTCAGTGCGTCCGCTGCGATTGCCCTTCTGCTGTCATATTCTTTTTGGCGAAGAATTGACTTTGCCGAGTTCGCTGTAATCCTGATCCTCGGCGCCACGGCTCACCTCGCGCTGTTGTTGTTGACATCAGGGCGCGATATGACGGTGATGCGCATCGTGCTGGCAAGCCATGTGGGCACGATTTTCGTAATTTTCGTTGGGCTGTACCTCTTATCGGCGGGAATCAACTTCCCAGACCTATTCGCGAACCGTTGCCTTTTCTGGTTCCCATTAACTGCAATGGTGCTCTCGATGAGCAGATCTCCGACGGGCTGGCGTAACTCAACGCGGGTAGGGTTCCTGCTCGCTTTAGCGGCGACGGGTGTGGGACTCATGGAAATTGGATTGGACGAGAAGATCGCTTGGATGGACGTGTCTGCATCGGTTGTCTGGCTCGCGGCGTTTGCGCTGACTATACGCTGGGCCGGTCGGCTAAACAGCAATTTGGGCAGGATTCCCTGAGGTCGCAGTCGGTCTGGCCAAAAGCAATTGTCCGGTTAGCTTATTTATCGGGACCTAGGGCTCAAGGAACTCTTTTTCTAGATATTCCCTCAACGAATCCGCATACACAATTGCGTCAGTGGCGTGGACGACGATTGATAAAACGACGCTGCTGTCAACATTCGACGAGCAGACAATGTATCGGTGTGCGAAGACCGGTACTAGGTTTGCCTCTGACAGAAGTTCAAAGCCTTGCCCCGCGAGGTCGGATGCTATCCCAGGTCGGCTTGAGCCAATGTCTTCGATTCTTTGTTTTACGAGTTCAATGTCCTGAGGATAGGAATAAACCCCGACCGAGTAGCGACGTGGCTCGCCACAAGAACCGTACACGTTCAGCGTCGGCAAGTCTGTTCCGTTCATTTCCCGCAGGAAGGCTCTAAAGTCGACGGGAAATGGAACCGCTAAGGCTTCTTCGAAATTTTTAATTTCCTCTTCTGTCAATCCGGCTCTCCAACGAGTGCCCGGTTGGAATTGGAATCCGTACTTTGTCGGATCAATTGACCTGACGCGCCACTTGGCTTCGGTTGCTTGCTTGAATCCTCTTAGGAAATCGCTATCTAACATTGGTCTCGGCACAAGGAGGCTTGCCCGCACCTTTCGAAGACTTATAGCACAATCTGGCAAACTCCTGGGAAGTCGGCTAACCGAACATTTGATTTGTAGCGAGCGAGTGTCCGGTTTACCCCGTACACTGCGATAGCAGCTGCACGCGATGACATGGAGATGACCAAATCCGTAACGTCGCTGTAATCCATGCGGTATGGTGTGAGGTTTTGGGGATCAATCCGCGATGGGGTCAGGCTGAAAAGACCCACGGTTCGCAAAACCATCGAACCGCGGGGCACCCTATCTGTGAGTTGTTGATTGTCTTGAAGAGCTAGCGGGTAGACTTGCGGTCGTGCTCCACGAAATCGACCCGAGAAACCGCGGGGCACTCGGCATTTGTGAAGCTCACGGCACAAAAAACCGTGCCGTGGCTACCCGCTACTTCGCCTGCTCTTTTGGCTGCGCCTTTGCGTCATACTTTGGCTGCTCCTTTGCCTGCGCCCTTGCCTGCTCCTCTTTTGCCCGAGGGGATACGTCAGTTTCACGTCCTTGCTCTGCACCTAGCGGGAGAATCCATGGCGAGCGACAAAACTTCCACAATCCATCGTCATAGCCGCTCCGATTGCGCTCTTTTCTCGGAGGCCAGGAAATAAGGCGCCAATGCGGGGATCAGGAACAAGATCGCAAGCGGCGACGTGACCATCCCGCCCACCACTACGCGCGCCAAAGGCTGCTGAGCCTGCACCCCGATCCCGCTCGACACCGCTGCTGGAAGCAAGCCGAGACCCGCCGCGAAGCAAGCCATCACGACTGGCCGCATTTCCGTTAGAGCCCCCAGTTCGATGCTTGCGATCACGGATTTCGACCCTGCGTCCATCCGCCGAATGCCCGAAACGAAAACAACTCCTCCCAGCGTGCACACGCCGATGACTGAAGCGAAACCGACCGCCGCTGAAATGCTGAATGGAGTTCCCGTAATCAGCAGCGACAGAACGCCTCCAATCGCTCCGAACGGCAGAATTGCCAGAACGAGCACGGCGTGACGGATCGAATTAAACGCGGTGAAAAGCAGCGCGAAGATAATCAGCAAGCTGATCGGAAGCACTGCGTCCAGGCGTCGCTGTTCCCGGCGCAGGCTCTCGTACTCGCCGGCCCATTCCAGGTGATAACCCTCCGGTAAGTGGACCTTCGCCTTCAATCGCCGTTGGACCTCCTGGATCGTGCTGGCGAGATCGCGCCCGCGCACGCTGAACTTGATCGGGATGAAGCGCAGCCCGTTTTCGCGGTAGATCATGAATGCGCCCTCGCGCAGCGACACGTCCGCCACTTGCCCCAGCGGAACATTTTTCCCGTCCGGCGTGGGCAGCAGAATGTCGCGGATGGCTTGCGGCGTCTGCCGGAATTGCTGCTGGTAGCGAACCACGAAATCGAACCGTCGGTCGCCCTGCAAAATCTGCGTCACCGCGAGCCCGCCAATGGCGGCTTGGACAGCCGTGTCGACATCAGAAGCCATCAGCCCGTAGCGGGCGCTCGCCGCGCGATCGATCGAGACGACCAGTTCCGGCTGGCCCGATTCCTGGAACACGCCCAGATCGGCGACACCCGGAACGCCGGCCATCACGTCGCGAATCTCGTCGGCTTTTTCCACGAGCGTGTCGATGTCGTCTCCGAAAAGCTTCAGCGAATTTTCTCCCTTCACTCCCGACATCGCTTCTTCAACGTTGTCCTGGATGTTCTGCGAGAAATTGAAATCGATTCCCGGATATTTCTCGAGCCGCTCGTCCATCTGAGCTACGAGTTTGGCTTTCGTCAGGCCGCTGGGCCACTTGCTCGGTGGTTTCAGCGAAACCATGAACTCGATGTTGTTGAACGTGGTGACGTCCGTCCCATCATCGGGCCTGCCCATTTGCGAGACTACTTGTGTCACAACCGGAAAGCTCAGCAGGATTTCGCGAAACTGGTGCGCCATTTCGGCTCCCATTTGAAACGACGCGTCCTGCGGCAGCGTGGCTCGCACCCACAAATTTCCTTCTTCGAGTGGCGGCATGAATTCGCCGCCGAGAAAAACCAGCGCAATCACAATCGTCACAATAAGAGCGGCAATCGATGCGGCGAGAACCGCCGTCCGGTGACTCATCGCCCCCCGCAGCGATTTCGCGTATACCTTGCCCAGCCAGTTGACGAAACGCGTGTGGTGAGCCTTCACCTTCTCCGGCCGGATGAACGATGCGAGAACAGGCGCAAACAGCGTTGCGAACAGAAACGCCCCGGTCAACGCGAACCCGTACGTCTTCGACATCGGCGCGAAGATTTTTCCAGGCACGCCCTGCATCGTGAATAGCGGGATCAGCGCCGCAACGATCACCAGAACCGAAAACGCCACGGGCCGGACCGCTTCCGCTGTAGCGGTCGCGATGATGTCGAACGTATTCGCTTCCGCCGTCGCCGTTTGCAGCCGCCTGTAAATGTTTTCGAGAACGATCACAGACGCATCCACCAGAATGCCGAAATCGATTGCCCCTACCGAGATCAGGTTCGCCGAACTGCCGGACAAAACCATGATGGCGAACGCGAACAGCAGCGAACAGGGAATCGTCAACGCAGCGACCAGAGAAATCGGCACGTCTCCGAGAAACACGATCAGAATCCCGGTCACCAGGATCAATCCCACGATCACAATGTCGCGCACGGTTGCCGTGGTCAGATGGATCAGATCCGTGCGATCGTACAACGTGACCAGCTTCATGCCGTGCGGCAAGAGTCCGTTATTCAGGTCTGCTATTTTCTGTTTCAGTATGCGCAGTGCCGGAATCGACTGCTCGCCGCGTTGCAGCAAAACGATGCCCTCGATTGTGTCGTCGTTGTGGTTGACGCCGACTTGTCCAAGCCTCGGCGCATGGCCCTCGTGAACGTCTGCCACGTCGCGCAAAAACACGGGCACGCCGTTCCGCGTCGTGATCAGCACGTTTTGCATTTCCGCCACAGAATGCAGCAGGCCGACGCCGCGCACGTTCACACTCTGGCTGCCCATGCTCAGATAACTTCCGCCGGCGTTGGCATTGCTGGCGGAAACCGCCGCAATTACTTGTGGCAGCGTCACGTTGTATTGCAGCAGCTTGCGCGGGTCGATGGACGCGATGTACTGGCGAGTCGTGCCTCCGAATCCAGCCACGTCGATAATTCCCGGCACCTGCTTGATCTCACGTGTGACGAACCAATCCTGAGTCGCCTTCAGTTCGTTCAAACTGTACGAAGGCCCGTAAAGCTGATACCTGTAGATTTCTCCGATTGGGGATTCCGGCGATAGCTGCGGCGATAGGTTGTCCGGCAACGTCAGCCCCGCGAGGCGATTCAGCGCCTCTTGCCGATCCCAGTAATAATCGCTGTCGTAGTCGAAATACAGTTTCACGTCGCTCAGGCCGAAAATCGTGATCGACCGGACGGTGTCGAGGTGTGGCATCCCGAACAGCGCGGTTTCCACCGGTACGGTTACCTGTTGTTCCATCTCTTCGGCTGACCACGACGGATTCTGCGTGATGAATTCCACCAGCGGCGGCGAAGGATCGGGATACGCCTCGATATCCAGGCGGGAAAACATATACGCGCCGCCCGCAATCCACGCGGCAAGGGCGACGATCACCAGCGGACGATAGCGCAAAAGCGATGCGATCAGCGGACGCATATCGGCTAGCTCGCGTTCGTGCGCAGCAGCAGCGCGCCCTGCGTCACGATTACATCGCCTGTCTTCAGGCCCGCCGTAATTTCGACGGAACCATCGGTAGCGCTGCCCAAGGTCACGTTCTGCCGCCTGTAGTGCCCTTGCGTTTCCGCCACGAACACGTATGCGTCCGTGCCCTCCCGCACAACAGCAGTTGAGGGAACCACGATGTCATTGTGCGAAGATCGCAAGAGTCGAATCGTGCCGAACATCGACGGCTTGATCCGCGTCCCCGGATTCGTCAGCACGATACGTACGTGGAGAGTGCGCGTGTTCGGGTCTACCGCATCGCCAACAACGCTCACGCGTCCATTCCAGTGCGCGTCCGGATATGCGTTCAGTGTGACTTGCGCGGATTCGCCCACTTTCGCCGCAGTCAGGTCTTTTTCGTAAATGTCGCCGACAGCCCAAACAGTCGACAAATCGGCGATCGTACAAAGCGGCTGCGGTGCCGCCAGCGCATTCGAGTACTCACCCGGCGCTGCTCCCACATCCAAAACCACGCCTGAACGTGGGGCGAGCACGTTCAGATTGGTCGACGCGTGATCCGGGTCCATGCCCAGCACTCGAATCTGTTCGCGCGCGGCATTGAGTTCGGCCCGCGCGCTTTGCGCATCCGCCTTTGCCTGCTGAAGGTCTTTGATTGCAATCGCACCGTGCGACAGCAGATCCTGTGAACGCACGAGTTGTTCCGATTTCATGTCGTAGTCCGCCGTCGCCTTCCGATAATCCGCGACGGCATTCGACAAATCGCTGCTTTCGATTACAGCCAGCGCTTGCCCTTTCGTCACTCGATCCCAGGGTCGTACCCTCATCTCGATGATTCGTCCGCCTGCCGGCGGGTAGACGTGAACGACGCGTGTCGGATCTGCCTCGATGTGTGCCGGCAAATCGAGGTATTCCGGAAGCTTCGTGGTTGTGACCGTTATCGTCTGGATTCCAGCGGCGTCTGGAGCCACGTACAGCACCCCGGAGGCGTCCGCCGATCCGGCCGTAGCAGGAGTCGGCTGTGCGCTCGGTGCGCGGGCGCATCCAGCGAACGCGGCACAAGCACAAAGACACACTAGAAAAAGTCGTTTCTTCATAGCGGACCCTCTCTGTTGCGAAATTCTTGCGTTGGGGCGCCTTTGCGCGCAAAAGGCATCCAGTGAAGTCAGCGTCCGGGCGGCTCGATGGACGAAGGTGAGAGCCCATCGAGGCGCTCACGGACCGATGAAGGAGTTTTTACAGAGAGAGGAGTGAAGCGGGAGGTGCCCGGCCTGCGCAGGAAGCCGCAAAAGAAGTTCGTCTGAATTGCGCGCGTGGAGCGGAAGCGCAGCTCCCATCCGAACTGATCGCGATCGCCCCGCTCGCCTGCACCGGTGACGCGCCCCACGATTCCTGCGCGAGCGCGATCGGCTCGATCGTCTGGTTGGCGGACGCTTGCCAGCCTACTTTTGGAGAACTGAACGCCGCAGGATACGCGTTTGGTGCGACGCGCGAAAAGCGGCCATGCCCGTCATTCAGCAGGATTGCAACCGGCTGCTTCAGCCACGCGGTCGAGAGCACCAGATCGACGGCATGGTCACCATTTACATCCCGGGCCTCGATCGAAAGCCCGCCGGAAGGCGCCACCAGGCGAATTAGCGTCCGTCCCGAACCGGAGAGCTGAATCCAGATCGCGTAGTCGTAGCCGTGTGCCGTTACCTCGCCTCCGTCCAGAACACGGGCGAAATCGGGCCGCTGATCGCCATTGAAATCCGCGATAGTGAAGGGGAGACCTGGCGCCGTGCATACAGGCACTGCGTTGCGAAGCGCAGCTCCCCGGGCTACGCATGGCGTGAGCAATCCGAGAATCAGAGTCCCGAGGACCAGAGCCAGCATCGCCGATAGCAACAGTTGGCTGCCGCTGCGTCCAGCCGAACGATTTTCCGATTTCGTCGTCGTCTGCACTGAGTGCATTCTCGAATGAGTCGATAGTGCTTCTAGCCCGGAATTCAAAATTATCGCCCAGCTCCAACGAAAAAAGAAGCGCCGCTAGCCATTGCCCCAGAAGCAAGAAGTAGCGGTTGTTCCTGTCCGTAGCGTCAGTCTAACCCGTGCGGCGTGGTATGAGGTTTTAGGATCAGTCCGCGATGGGGTCGGGCCGTAAAGACCCACGGTTCGCAAAACCGTCGAACCGTAGGGAACCCGATCTGTGCAGTTGTTGATTATTTTGAAGACTTAACGGGTAGACTTGCGGTCGTGCTCCACGAAATCGAACGGAGAAACCCGGAGCACTCGGCGTTCTGGAGCCCACGGCACAAAAACCGTGTCGTGGCGACCGGCTCGCGTCACGCCGGGGTTCTAATTCCAATCACAGTTGCGCCAGAGACTAGCCGGACAAGTGGTCCGGCAGGCTGAAAAGTCCACGGACAAATGGTCCTATAATCAGACAGTGGTTCACACTATGGTGACGACCATTCGACTATCCATAACCTGCGTATTGAGTCTTGCGGCCAGCGCTGCTCTAGCGCAAGCCCCTTTCAAGCAAAAGACCTGGAGATTCGCTCTACCGGATGGGCCGCTGATGGTCGGTTTGTCGGTATACGCCGACGGCACGAGCAGCTTGGGACCGATTTCGCGGGTCCCGACATCCGAGCAGACTGGGGCCCTTGAACAGGTCCTCAGCGAAATGCCCAGCCTCGGGGCTGATCCGCACAAGCTGGTCTACATTGGCATGAATATCCTTCCGTCGGATGCATTTAGAAAACTCGCATACGCCTGTGCGGACTCCCGCGATTGCCGCTTCACAGCCAAAAGCGCAGAAACAGACGAGGTGCATGTCCTCATTCAGCTGCTCAACAAATCCGACGCATTCGCGACGTACAATGAGCTTTTCAAGAGGTATGGGATTCGGGCTGAAGTAACTGCGGCAGAAAAGATTACCTTCGCCGGCTTCTCGACCGTGCCACCTCGGAATGCTCGCGACCGTGCGAACGGGAAGATGCTCGTTCTGAGCGGAGGTCAAATCGGAATGAGATTGTTTCCAGTCCGCGATAAGCGATAGGAGCGGCGTCACTCGTCGACGCTAGCGCTGCTTCGATCACTACCGATTGGACGTATAGTCAGCTAACCGGAGATTTGGTCTGCGCGAAAAGAGTAAGAAGGGGCGTTGATGCGGGAAATGACGATGCTGGAACGTCATAGGATCGGCAGGTAGGCGGACTCGCGGAGAGCGTAAAGACCCACGGTTCGCAAAACCGTCGAACCGTAGGGAACCCGATCTGTGGAGTTGTTGATTATTTTGAAGACTTAGCGGGTAGACTTGCGGTCGTGCTCCACGAAGTCGAACGGAGAAACCCGGAGCACTCGGCGTTCTGGAGCCCACGGCACAAAAACCGTGCCGTGGCTACCCACTCCTTCGCCTGATCCTTTGGCCGATTCGTTGACTGCTCCTTTGCCCCCCTTTTTCATTTGCTCCGTTGCGTCATTCTTTGGCTGCTCTTTTGGCTGATCCTTTGGCTGCTACTTTGCTTAGTCTTTCAGCTGCTATTTTGGCTGCTGTTTTGACTGGTCCGTTGGCTGCTCTTTTCCTTGGGCCCTTGCCTGCTCCTCTTTTGCCCAAGGGAGATAGGTCAGTTTCACGTCCTTGCCCAGGACCCATTTGTCGTACCAGTTGAACCAATACTGGTAGCGGTCGCGAATGTAGGCTGGCCGCTTGAATCCGTGGAACTCCTGCGGATAGACAATCAGCGCCGAGGGAACATGGAGTGTCTGCAGCGCTTCGTACATCTGCTCGCCGGCCACGAGAGGGACGTTAAAGTCGCTGGTGCCGCCCATGAAGAGCGTCGGCGTGCGAATGCGATCGGCATGCAGCAGCGGATAGGCGAGTTTGATATACGTCTGCTGATTCTTCCAGGGCGGGCCGAGTTCAAAGTTGTACTGATTTATGTACTCGTCGACGCCATACAGCACCAGCGGATCGCCTGTGCCCGCGCCCGAGGTCGCCGCCTTGAACTCATCCGTGCTGGCGATCATGTAGTCCGTGGTGATGCCGCCGTAGCTCCAACCACCGACGCCCATGCGCTTCGGATCGACGATGCCTTCCCGAACGACCTCGTTGACACAGGCTTCAACGTCCTGCACCTCATCGACGCCCCAGTTTGCCCAGATCGCTTTCTGATATGCGAGCCCGCGCCCGTTGCTGCCGCGATAGTTCACGTTCAGGACCGCGTAGCCTCGCGCCGCAAACAACTGCCGCATTGCGGAAAACTCATGCGCGTCCTGCCCCTGCGGCCCTCCGTGAATCCACAACAGCATGGGATACGGCTTCGTAGCTCCAGCGTCGTCGGGCATTGTAATCAGCCCATCCACGCGCGTGCCGTCTTTGCTGGTGGCGTGCATGTTCTGAGCCTTGGCCAGCACTAACTCGCTCAACAGCGTCGCGTTCTGGTGCGTCAACTGCCGCAAATCGCCGTCCCTGAGCGCGTATACTTCGTCGGGCTGCGTGTCGGTGGTCCACAGCAGCGCCTCATGTCCCGCTTTCGCGGAGTGGCTTTGCGAGACGCCTTCGGTCTCGACCAGCCGCTGCACGGCACCGGTGGCAACGTCGATGCTCGCCGGATATCCGTTCCTGTCGTCCGAGACCAGGGCGATGATGTGCTTCCCGTCAGGGGTCCACTGCGGATCACGAATCGGCCGATCGAAATTCCGTGTTACCACCGTCGCGTGCGAACTGCCGTCGGCTGGAATCGTCGCCAGCTGATCCTCCTGGTACTGCCAATACTCGACGGGCCCGCCGCGCAAAAAGGCGATTTCCCTGCCATCGGGGCTCCACGCCAGCGGTCCTGTGTCCGCGCCGGTGTAGTGCGTCAGCTGGCGGGGTTCCGATCCCGGCTTCGCGGCGACCACAAACACGTCCGTGTTGATATTCCGCTCCGGCTCCTCCGTGTGATTGCTGATGAACGCGATCTCCTTCCCGTCGGGCGACCACATGCCGTCGCGCTCGTCGTACTTATTGCCGGCGGTCAGCTTCTTCATCGTGCCGGTTGCGATGTCATATAAATAGAGGAACGTGTGCGAGTCCGCAGTGATGTAGCCGATCATGTCCTGCTTGAAGAGGTAGCGCGTAATGACGATCGGCGGAACATATTTTTTCTGTTGCGTGTCGTTGAACTCGTTCGCGGACACCGTCCCGCCCGTGTTCACGGTGAGCAGCAATTGCGTCCCGTCGGGAGACCACTCGTAGGCTGCGATCTTGCCCTGCTCCTTCGTGACGTTCGTAAGCTGCCGCGCCTCGCCGCCACTCCGGTTCAGCACCCATACCTGCGTGCCCTCAGCATTGCCCTTCCGGCCAGAAGAAAACGAAATGTACTTCCCGTCCGGGCTCCATTCGGGCGAACCCACCGACCCGTTGTAGTCGTACGTCAGTTGAACGTCCTGCTTCCCGTCCCAGCTCACCATCCATAAAACCGTGGTGGCGTCGTCTTTCTTCAAATCCACGGAGGAGACGGTATACAGCACCCAATTTCCGTCCGGCGACACCTTGGGATTCGCCACATTCTTCACACGAAAGGCATCGTCCAAGGTCATCGGGTGCGGCTGGGGATGTGGCTGGGGCTTCGCGGGAGTCTGCGCCATCACGGAAGAAACAATCACAAACGACAGCGACAAGGACAACAACGACAGCAACAATCCAAATTTTGGTTTTCGCATGGCCGGAAGTATATGCAAGGAAGCTGTGAAGTCTCCAGCAAGAATTTTCTCTGGTGGATTCCCAGGATGCGGGGGAGCATGCATCCGACTGACAGGGCGAGCCCGGGGGCAATTCGCGCCTGCGACAGATGGCGCGTTTCGATTGAACTGCTGGCAAGTCGGCTAAGCAGACATCGGCCGGCGGCGCAGCGGAATTGCTCCGGGCTCGTTTACCGGTCGTTTACCGCGCTCAACGCCGTGCGGCGAGTTGCCTCTGGCGTAAGATGGCGCGGAAAATGAGGATTCCGTTCTGCGAATTGCGTGGTTCCCCGGCGTGCGTGAAGGACACGCGCTGCAAACGGCCGTCAGTCCCGCAGATGGCGTAGTCCTTATCCTCGTGTCATCGTTAGCGATCAACCGGAACGATTCTCTGCTGGCTGTGGGGAGCATGACAGGCGGCATCATCAGACCACTTGTTCTAATATCGTTCCAACTCGATGAGAGACGTTGAGTCAGGCCTATGTGAACACTGTGGCGACCGGTTCAGCTATTACCTAGTCCATTCCGGATTCAACGACACCTGCTATGCATATTGCACCGACTGTGGGATGACCGCCGAGTTTTCTATCTACAGCCAGCGAATGCCGAAACTGCCGCCGCACTATGATCCTTTCCGAGAAATCTGCGTGGAGTTGGAACCGTACATTCAGCCTTGCCTGTGTGGAGGAACGTTCAAGAAGGGGGCTTCTCCTCGCTGCCCGCAGTGTAAACGCCCTCTATCGCCAGAGGCCGCTGCGTCTTACATCGAAAGGAATGCACCCGGCGCAAGAAGCGGTTGGGTCTGGCAGCGAAACTGGCACGACTTGTACTTCATCGTTATAGAAAACCGAGTCGTGACGGATAATTTCAAAACCTGACATCGCCGCCGGAACTGCCCGTTGTACGCAGGCCGCGCAGAGATAACGATGCGCCGCTCGAAGAACCGCTCGGCAGCGGCGGTGCATCATAGGTTGTATGATCGTCGTAATTTCCGACTTACATTTTGAGGAAGAAGCATCAGACGTGGTCCCTGGGCGCGGGGGGCGCGCGGATGTGATCTTTCGGCGCAACCTGAATCCCAGCGCGTACAGGAATTTCGTCGCACAAATGGCGGAACAGGTGGAGCGACGCAAGATAAAAGAATTTCAACTGGTAATCGCCGGCGACCTGTTCGACTTCAGCCGCACAACGCTCTGGTTCGCCGATGAATTGCGGCCATACGTTTCGCTGGAGAAAGTGGACGAGCAACTGGAGCAGAAGGCGCTGAGAATCCTTGAGGCGACGGCCAAGGAGCCGAGCGTAAAAGAGGCGCTGGAAGTCTTCCAACTGCTGGCGAAAGGGCGGTATCGGACCGCAGAGACTACGGGCAACGAAGAGCATGAGTTCCCCGCGGACCGGATCGAGATTGTCTTTTTCCCCGGGAATCACGATCGGCTGAGCAACGCTACTCCGGGAATTCGGAAGCGAGTGCGCGAACTGGTGGGGATGGGTGGAAGTGCGGAGTTCCCGCATTATTTTCTGGCCGACGATCCCGCCGTGCTGATTCGTCACGGGCACGAGTACGACAACAACAATTTCGCGATCGATTTAGAAAAATCCGAATCGATTCCGCTGGATGTGCCAGAGCAAGGTTATTCAGAGGCGAACTTCGGCGACTTCATCACGATTGATGTAGCGGTGCGCCTGCCGTATCTTTTCCGCCGGAAGTATGGGGATCAGGCGATACTCGACGATCCCATTATGGCGAAACTGTACGAGCGACTGCTGCAATTCGATGACGTGCGGCCGCAATCGGCGCTATTCGATTATCTGCTGGATGATTCGGCGGGCGCCTACTCGGCAGAGGAAGCGTGGGACCGGCTGGTGCCGGTGATTCAAGACATTCTGGACGACATTCACAACCAGGATTTCTTTCGCTACTGGCTGGCGAAAAGAGCCAAGCCGTGGGCGCCAGCCGAGCTAGAAGCTGCGCGGGGATTGCTGAAACTGGGCGGTTGGCACAATCGAGCGTCGCGGGAAGCGGCGCGGAAAATTGCGCACTTCATGATGGGCGGAGACACGACTCGTCCCGAGCTGATCGCGCAACGCGAAGAGGTGCTGCAACAGAGGAAGGTTCGACTTGTAATTGCGGGGCACACGCACAATCCGGAGCTCTGTCTGGTTGGATCCGATCCGGAGGCCGACCGCTTTTACATCAATACGGGAACGTGGCGGAGCCGCATTCCGTCGGCGCCGGACGAGCGGACATTCGGCAGGATCAAGGCGCTGACGTACGTGATGCTGTTTTCGTCGGCCGAAGATAGCAGGCTGGGGAATAAGACGCAGGGCACGTTCGATTACTGGACCGGCTACACACAACATTTCGAAGATGAGCCGCAAGGGCGAAAGTAGACGCGGGAAGATTTTGAAATGGATGTTGTCGCTATTTAGCCGGATTAGAGGCGATGCTCCGGGAAGATGTTTTAGCGTCAATTCGGACGTTCGATTCGCGTTGGCGCTGATGGAAGTGATGGGCGAAAGAATGCGTACAACTAGAGAGCGCGCGAGGAGGATCGAGCATGGTGCTCTTTCTACTCGAGAAATCAAATAGTGTTATCGTTCGCCCATGGGTGCGAACGGCGTTACTCCGATCCTGAACGTCTCGGACATTGCTGCAAGCTTCGCGTGGTTTGAGAAGTGGGGATGGAAGAAATTGTGGGACTGGGGCACGCCTCCCACGTTTGGCTCGGTTGGGTCGGGCAAGGAAGCGTGCATCTTTCTTTGTCAGGGGGCGCAGGGAGGCCGAGGGCGCGGCGCGAACACCACCACATTTCAACAGGACGGAGATGAACGGGGCGACAAGGGCGTCTGGATGTCGGTGTGGGTGGACGACGTGGACGAGATGCACAAGCAGTGCGTCGCTGGGGGGCTGGAAGTGACGTTTCCGCCGACGGATATGCCGTGGAACGTGCGAGAAATGCATCTCCGGCATCCGGATGGCCACGTGTTTCGAATTGGGCGGGACATCGAGCGGCCAAAGTAGAGCTGCACGGAAGTACTTCGCCACAAGAAGACAGTTCTCCGGTCAGGCCGTCGATCAGGACTTTCCCTAATGCCGAGTCGTCCGGGTGAGCTTTTCGACCTCCGACCGATGACTTCCGACTCGATGGCTGCGGAATTTGCCCCGCTCTTCTTTTAGTGCGATACTCCCGCGCTTGCATGTGTTTTCTGGTTGCCGCCGAATCCTTTGCGCTGCGTTTTCTTGCTGAGTCTTTTTTCCTGTCCGAGAAGGGAGAGCGAATGCAATCTTTGATGATCCGCCGTTCTGTAGGTCGAATGTTTCCGTCAGTGATGCTCGTGTTGCTGTTGGCATGTGGCTCGACTACATTCGCACGGCAATCGGAGCAGGACAATGCACAACAGAATTCCTCTTCCCGTGTCCTGACCGACGCTGACTATGCAAACGCGGAAAAGTTCATGGCGTACAACGTGGATCGTCTGGTCTACGGAACCGTTCGCCCGACGTGGCTTCCGGGACATCGTTTCTGGTACCGCTCGACGAACGCGGAAGGCAGCGATTTTGTGATCGTCAACGCCGCTAGCGGCGAACGCCGGCCCGCTTTCGATCATGCAGCTGTGGCCGCTGCGCTTTCGTCAGCCACCGGAGGCCATTACAACGCGCGCGATCTGCCCTTCGCTTCGTTTGATTTTTCAAAAGGCGAACATTCCATTTTTGTAGCGGTTAAAGGCAAGCAGTGGGAATGCACACTCGAGCCGCAAGCAAATTGTTCCGCTGCAAGCGACGACGCGGAATTGCTCGCCCTGGAAGATCACGATGCAGCGTTCCACGATGCGCTGATGCACAACGAATCCATCTCTCCCGACGGCAAAACAGTTGCGTTCATTCGCGATTACAATTTGTGGATGCGCGATCTGGCGTCGGGAAAAGAAACACAGCTGACAACCGATGGCGTGAAGGACTTCGGCTACGCGACCGACAATGCCGGCTGGACGCACAGCGACCGTCCTATCGTCGCCTGGTCGCCTGATTCCACCAAGATCGCCACGTTCCAACAGGATCAGCGCGGCGACGGCGACATGTACCTCGTCCACACGAACATTGGCCATCCGACGCTTGAAGAATGGAAGTATCCGCTTCCGGGCGACAAAATGGTGACCATGATTCAGCGCGTTGTTATCGATGTAAATTCGGATGCGCCGCGCGTGATTCGCTTCAAAATGCCGCCGGACGAGCATCGTTCGACGCTCTGCGACGACATCGCCTGCACACCGGGCGTATGGACGGACGTGCAGTGGAGTCCGGATTCCACGCATGTCGCGTTCGTTTCGACTTCGCGCGACCACAAGCATGAACGCTTTCGCGTGGCGGACGCGAGCACGGGCGATGTACGCGACGTGTTCGGGGAAGACGTTGCGACGTTTTACACGTCGGGAATCGGCGCGGCAAACTGGCGCTATCTGCCGGCCTCGAACGAAGCGATCTGGTATTCGTCACGCAGCAACTGGGGACAGCTCTATCTTTACAATCTGGAAACCGGCCAGATGGAACATCAAATCACGAGCGGCGACGGCGACGTGGCGCAACTGCTGCGCGTGGATGAAAAGAATCGCGTGCTCTACTTCACCGCGGTGGGCAAACAGCGTGGAGTGGATCCTTATTACATCCACTTCTACAGCATCGATTTCGACGGCAAAAATCTCACGCTGCTTACTGCGGAGAAAAACTTCACTCATCAAATCGCGCTTTCGCCGGACGGCCGCTATTTTGTGGATAGCTATTCCACTCCTGAAGTTTCGTCCGTGACTGTGGTGCGCGATGACTCAGGTAATCTCGTGGCCACAGTTTCCAAGGCGGACATTTCGCGGCTGGTCGCCGACGGCTGGAAGCCGCCTATTTCGTTTACTGTAAAAGCGCGCGATGGCGCGACCGATCTCTACGGCCTGATGTTCAAGCCGACCCATTTCGATCCTCAGAAAAAATATCCGATCATCAATCACATTTATCCCGGCCCGCAGACCGGCAGCGTCGGCAGCCGCAATTTTTCCGCCGCTCGCGGCGACTGCCAGTCGCTTGCGGAACTCGGCTTCGTCGTTATCGAGCTCGACGGAATGGGCACGCCGTGGCGCTCGCAGAAATTCCAGGAGGCGTACTACGGCGACATGGGCGACGACACGCTGCCCGATCAAGTGGCCGGGATGAAGCAGCTCGCACAGCGCTATCCGTGGATCGACATCACTCGCGCGGGCATCTACGGCCACTCGGGCGGCGGATTCGCAACTGCGGATGCGATGTTTCGCTATCCTGATTTCTTCAAGGTGGGTATCGCGGAATCCGGAAATCACGACAATCGCGATTATGAGGACGACTGGGGAGAAAAATGGCAGGGCCTGCTGGTTCGTTATCCCAACGGGACCACGAACTACGATAATCAGGCGAACGAGCTCGTCGCGAAAAACCTGAAAGGCCACCTGATGCTTGCGTACGGCACGATCGACAACAATGTTCCGCCCTACAACACGCTGCTCGTGGTGAATGCACTGATCAAGGCGAACAAAGATTTCGACCTGATCGCTTTGCCAAACGAGCGCCACGGGTACGCAGATGACACGCCTTACATGACTCGCCGGCGATGGGATTACTTCGTCCGTTATCTGATGGACGCTACGCCGCCCCACGAATACGAAATGCACGCGCCCGCGAATCCATTCGGACCGCCGCGTTTTTAGGGTTATCGCCAGAACATTGCCGCTCACCCGAGGGCGCGTAAAGAACGCACAGCCATTGTGTCGGGCGTGTTGTGGGCCACCGGTGCGCGTGGATGCGGGTAGCGAAAGCCGGGGCAACGCCGAGGTGCGCTAGCGGGCTAATTTCCTCGGATCCTGAGGCACTGGATGGACGAAAGGAATGGCCTGACTTCGGGGTTGGCGGCTGATCGCGGCGATCGGGTGCTTTGTCTGCGAGGGCGCGTTCGTTGACTAAGCTCAAGGCGGAAACTAACATAGCCCGCGTCATGATTCTGAGCCGCTACTCAGAGAAAAACCTCACAGTGCCGAATCGCCGAACGAAGTAGACGAAAAATTCCAGTTCAGGGAGGCTCAATGCGCCTGTTCCACGTGAATCGAACGCTGCTGTGTTGCGCTGCCGGTTTGTCGCTGCTGGGCGCGGCGACGTTGGCTCGAACCCGAACGAATTCGCCGAAACCGACGAAGTCAACATCGTGTCCGAGCGGCGATACCGGGCTGACTTTGCCGGCGGGATTTTGCGCGAATGTGTTCGCCACGGGCATCGGTCACGCGCGCCATCTGGTGGTTGCTCCGGACGGAGTGGTGTATGTAAATACGTGGTCGGGATCGTATTACGGCAATCGGCCTCCGCATCAAGGAGGATTTCTGGTGGCATTGCAGGACAAGACCGGCTCCGGGAAAGCAGACGTGATCGAGCGGTTCGGCGAAACGGCGCAGACCG
>Ga0335075_10004288_pt1 | contig 22361 bp, 26 predicted proteins | sample Lox_Sample_24_FD_206723 | JGI IMG/M metagenome (GOLD analysis project Ga0335075, IMG submission 206723) | Soil microbial communities from Loxahatchee National Wildlife Refuge, Florida, United States - Lox_Sample_2.4 | ecosystem: Environmental > Terrestrial > Soil > Wetlands | place: USA...
TCATCAGCGTCGCAGCCGCACCGATGCGCGCGGCGCCCAGCACCGATGCGATCGACAGCAGGCTGCCGCCGTCGACGACGGCGACGCGGCTCCCAGCCATCACGCGGTTAGCAGCCAGCCCGGCGGCGCACTGCTCGACAGTCGCCGCCAGCTGGCCGTAGCCGACCATGCGGTCGCCGAGGATAAGCGCCACGCGGTCAGGATCGTCGGCGGCGGCGGTGTCGGTGATCGTGCCGATGTTCATCCGCGGCTCAATACAGCGGTGACCACGACGAGGTCCGGAGCAGCCTGCTGGTCCATTGATCGCGCAGGTCCAAAGCGTCGTACATCCAGGTTCCCGGTGCGCGATAGTCCGCTGGGATTTCGGTGCGGAGGAGGTTCATTAATGCCTCGGGCTGCCGGATGCGCTGCATCAGCACCACTTCACGACGCAGGTGGCTGCCCAGGGCAGGCTGGAACGCGGCCTGAATGGTCAAGATTGCGGCCGGTGCCGCAAGGGTTTTGGAGTACACCTCACCGCACCGGTCGATGTATTCGGTGAACTTGTCCTCATACGGCCACATGGTGTCCTCCATGTAGAGGCTCAGCTCGTGTTCTCGCCCATCGTTAGGTATCTCGTCGAGCGGCACATCCTTCAGTGGCGACCACGGCAGCGCCATCAGGAGCTTGGCCTCGACGTCGTGGCGAAGCTCGTCGAGCCGGCGCATCCACTGCCGCAGATCGCCCTTCTGAATCCGCAGTGCCAGGCGCTCCCACGCCGCTCCGTCGTGAACCGCAGTCACAGTGACCACGGTGTAGGCGGGGCCGCTGCCGTGTGCATGGTTGGCGTACCAGAGCAGGCGGGCTTCGTCTCCGCCGCCAAGTGTGGGCATCCAGCCGTCTCGGAACGCGGCTTCGAACTCGTCCTCGGCGCGTCCTCGCACCTTGTGCACCTCGTGCATGAAAAGCATGCCGAGACCTCCCACATACGCTGCTGCACGGTGCAACAGTTCCGCTTACCGGACGCTAATCCGGACGCCCCCTACTGTCCACGACTCACCAATCTGGACAGTTCAACCAAACATCTGGTTTGCTCGCAGCCATGGCTCGGCTTGAGGTGCCGGACGGCCCGGGTGGTGAGGCCGCGATGATTTGGACGCTGCGGCCGCCGCTGGGCGACATGGTCGAACGGATGATCCGCGGGGCCTACCAGCAGAGCATCCTGCCGCCGGAAGAGCGCGAACTGGCCAGGATGCGCATCGCGCAGATCAACGACTGCGTCGCGTGCTCGGACTTTTGCGCGCCGTCGGTGCTCGAGGCGGGCGTCACACCGGAGCTTTATGCGAACGTCGCCGCGTATGCCAGCTACCCCGGCTACACGCCGCGGCAGCGTGCTGCCATCGAGTACGCCGAACGCTTCGCGAATGACCATGGATCGATCGACGACGCGTTCGTCGGGCGGCTTCGTGAGCTGTTCACCGATCCGGAGATCCTCGATCTGACGCTGTGCTTGGCGGTGTTCCTCGGCCTCGGGCGTTCGTTGACGGTGCTCGGAGTCGACCAGTCCTGCGCGATCGACCTGTGATGGACAAGGCCACCGTCGACGAACTGCTGAGCACCACACGGTCGGTGCGCAAACGCCTCGACCTGAGTCGGCCGGTGAGTCGGGACGTGATCCTTGAGTGCATAACACTGGCGATGCAGGCGCCCACGGCAAGCAACGCGCAGGATTGGCGTTGGCTGGTGATCACCGATGCGGACAAGCGTGCCGCGATCGGGGAGATCTACCGCAGCATCGGCGCCGAGTATCTTGCCTACGCCGCTAAGGACGCATCCGACCCGCAGACCCGGCGCGTGTACGTCAACGCGCTGAGCCTGACCGAGACGCTGGGCCAAGTTCCGGTGCATGTCATCCCGTGTCTGGCGAACCGCATCGATAACTCCACTCTGCTGACCGCTGCGTCGGCTTGGGCGTCGATCATCCCGGCCGGCTGGAGCTTTTTGCTCGCCCTTCGCGCCCGTGGCCTCGGATCAGTCTGGACGACAATGCATTTGGCCAAAGAACAGGAGGTGGCCGAGCTGCTGGGCATTCCGGACACCGTCACCCAGGCTGCGTTGTTCCCGGTGGCCTACACGATTGGCACCGACTTCCGGCCGGCCGCACGCCCGCCAGCGGAGAGCATCACTTTTTGGGATAGCTGGGGAGAAAGCTGATGCAGTCCTACACCGTGCGATTTCACGTCGACGCGCCCCCGAAACAGGTATGGCGGGTGCTGCATCCGCCGGCACCACCGAACTCGCCGAAGCCGCGAGTGCTCGAGTGGCCGACCGGCAGCATGGAAATCCTCAACGAAGGCGATGAAGCCGGCGAGGGGCTGGTCCGCACGTGTGTCTTTCCCGTGCCCAAGTACCTGCTGTCGGGCGGCAAGGGACGTTCGTGGGAGACCGTCACCGAGGCGACGGTCAACAAGCTCTCGCGCTATGTGGCGATCGGCAAGCCGCTGTGGTCGCGCGCCGAGGGCTACCACGAACTCGAGGAGCAACCGGACGGCACCACCGTGCTGACCTTTCACGAGACTTATCACGCCTTCAACCCGGTGCTGCGGTTCCTTCTCGAACGTCCGGTGCACGCGAAGATTTCTCGCGACAACCTCGAGATCTACGAGCACGCGCTCAGCTATGCCGGGTCGGTCAAACGGCTTGCCTAGGAAGCTACTGGGTGGTAGCTGAAAAATGTTTCTTAGCAAAGTATTAAAGGCCGGACCGAGTGACCTTAGAGTAGTCAATTAGCGTCTCAAACAGGTTGAGGTCATTGCAGACCCGATACCGCAGCAACAACGTTTGGGAACTGGGGGTCCGCGCATGACCGATTCGATCGACATCGCAGGTATGCACGTGGCGCCCCGTCACGCTCATCTTCCATTCGACTGTGACGGTGCCGCGGTGCGAGCCCAGTGCCGCAGCCTGGGCACGGTTGTGACGATCACCGGCGCGGTCGACTCGACGAACGTCGACCTGGTCAGCGAATACACCAAGCGTTTCATCCTGCCGGACAAGCCTTTTGTGCTCGACCTGTCGAATTTGGATTCCTTTGCGGCACAGGCTGTCCGACTCATCTACAGGATCGACGCGGTGTGCACCGCGGCCGGACTGGACTGGTCGGTGATCCCCAGCCAGGCGGTGAACACGGCGCTGCTGGTCACCCACGAGGAATCCAGCTTCCCGGTCTTCGTTTCGGTGCACGAGGCGCTGCATTATTTCGCCGACGCGACCTCAGCGCGCCGCAGAATGCTGTTGCCGCTGCTCACCAAAACGGCATAGCAGCGCAATCGGGCTCGGGCGAGGTCCCCGCGAACCCCGTATGCTGCTACTCGTGAGGTCGAAGTCAACCGTTATCGCCGCGGCGGCGCTGATCGCGCTGAGCTGGGATGCGGCCGCCGGCCTTGCCAGTGCCGATCCTCCTGCGCCACCAGCGCCTGCACCGACCCCGGGGCCGCCGCCCGGACCGCCGCCGCCGGGGGCGAAGACGACCATCGACAAGGACGGCACTTACGCGGTCGGAACCGACATCGTGCCCGGCACCTACACCTCCGCGGGGCCGGTCGGTAGCGGGACCTGCTACTGGAAACGGATCGGCTCCGGTGACGACGGCAAACAGCTGCTCGACAACGCGTTGAGCAAAAAGCCGCAGGTAGTGCGGATCGATCCGACTGACAAGGCGTTCAAGACCGACGGCTGTCAGCAGTGGCAGAAGAACGACGCCGCAGTGCCCGACCCGGGAAAATCACCGGCGGAGGCCGGGATTCCCTTAAATATTCTCGGCGGCCTCCTCGGAGGCGGAGCAGCACCACCGCCACCGCCGAAGCCGTGATGGGTTAGGCGGTAGGGCAGCCTGGAGGGTATGCAGACCGTCGAGTACGCCCCCGGTCGGCTGGCGGATGTCTCCGGCAGACCTTCACAACGCACCGTGCTGTTGTGGCACGGCCAGCAGCCCGACGCCCGCGCCGCCGTCCGGCCGCTCGCCGAGCTACTGGTCGGCCATGGCTTGGGCGTCGTCGTCCCGGACTGGAACTCACACGCCGACGACGGCGGGCGCGCCGATCTGCTCAAGTCGGTGCATTTCGCCCGTGAGCGGGTCGACGACCCTGACGGCCTGGTACTGGTCGGCTGGTCGATGGGCGGCGTCGCGGCAGCCGGGCTGGCGATCCAGGCCCGCCGGATCGGCGTCGGTTTCGCCCACACCGTCTGCCTGGCCGGCGCCTTCATGGTCGCCGACCCGATCTTCGGTCGAGTGCCGGCCACCCAGCTCACCGGCGACACAAGACCGCTCAGCCCGTTTACCTTGCTGCACGGCCTGGCCGACGACGTCATTCCCGTCGCTGTGAGCCGTGATTTCGCCTTCGCGCTCCGGCAGAACGACTGGCCGGTGCAGGTGGTCGAGTTACCCGCCGACCACGGATCGATCGCCGGAGCCAGCTACGACGGCGTGGCCGACCGCTACACGCCCGCCGACGACCCTGAGACGCTGGCCGCCGCGGCCGACGTGGCAACGCGCATCGCCGCCGCGCCCGGGGACACAACGGCTCCCTAGCGGTTCAGCCAGTCGCACAACTTCGCGTAGACCTGCGGATGATTCAACAAGTCCAGGTGGTTCAATCCCGTCAGCGTCACTCCGTGCTCGGCCTCAAAGGGAATGCGCCGCGATCTGCCGCGGCCTGCCGCGCTGTGCGACCGCACCAGGTGATCGCCGGCGATGATGCCGAGCAGCGACGGCCTCACGGTGGCCGCCACGAAATGGTAGGTGGCATGCGGTAGGAAGGGCGCCTGGTGGCACCGATCGCGCAGGAACTCGTCCGGATCAATGTCGCGCCAGTCCTCATCGAGGCAGGCGCCGAAACGCAGATCTTTCACGCCGTCGCTGCGGGCATTCAAAAAGGCTGCGATGGCGCGGGTTTCGGGCAACCGAGCCAAGGCCCACGATGCGACGCTCACACCCTTTTCCAGATCAGCCCCCAGATGCGGCGAGCCGAGGCATACCACATGACTGACCGCGTCGGTCCATCGATGTTGTTGCTCGGCGCCGTAATGGCACGCGCTGCGCGCCACCAGCCCACCCATCGAATGGCCCACCAGCACAAGCTCGGAGATGGGAACCGGCCAATCGGCGTGCAATCGATCCAATATTTCGGCGAGCGCTCGGCCGTTGACCGACACGTGCAGCCCGGTGTTGTAACGCAGGCGTACCGGGCTGAAGCCCAAGTCCTCGCGGAGCCGTTCGCCATAGCTGCGGCTGTCCGATATTTCTGAGTCCTTGTTCGCCTGCCGAGACCATGACCGCTCGGTAAGACACCAGCCGTGCACAAACACCACGACCCGTTCGGTGGCCGACGGAAACGCCGCGGCAAGGCCGTCGGCAGTCGGCGGAACCACCTTGCCGCGGTGCCGGATGGCCATCGGGCTCGCGAGCGGGTTATCGCGCTCGGTCAACTCATCCCCATAGATGCCGTTGACGGCGGCGAGCACCGCGGCCGATGTGGTGCGCGATGCGAGGGCTTCGTGGCCGTCGTCACCCCAGAGTCCAGCGGCCACCACACCGGCGTCCTGGGTTGCGCCGCGAATGCCTCGGTCCACGCTGCCATAGATCGCGCGCGTCAGCCCGTCATGGATCAGCTTGGCCGGTGCTGCCGGCGGCCCGATCGAAGCGAACACCCGACCGGCGATGCCGGCGTGCATGCCCCGCACCAGCGTCGTCACCACCGACGACGCCTCCCCCGCTAGATGCCCGACCGCCTGGATGTCACTGCGCTGCATACGGGCCCCTCGGAAGTTCGAAACGTGGTTAAGCTGCTGATTTGTTCACTCAGTGCACAAGCGTTTACTGTAGGTTGTCGGCCGACGGTGCGGCAAGGCGGTGCGGCTGAGATCACTGATAGGAGCGCTGATGGACGCCACCTTTTCGATGGAGTTATCGGAGGAAGTGGTCCACGTCCGTGACTGGGTGCACGAGTTTGCCGAGTCGGTGATCCGTCCGGCGGCCGCCGAATGGGACGAGCGGGAAGAAACCCCGTGGCCGATCATCCAAGAGGCGGCCAAGGTCGGGTTGTACACCCCCGACCTGTTCGGCCAGATGGCAGCCGAATCCAGCGGTCTGGGCATGCCGACGGTATTCGAGGAAATGTTCTGGGGTGACGCCGGGATCGCGTTGTCGATCATGGCCACCGGGCTTGCCGCGGCCGCACTGGCCGCCAACGGGACTCCGCAGCAGATTGGCGAATGGCTGCCGCAGATGTTCGGCACCCCGGGCGATCCCAAGCTGGCCGCGTTCTGCTCCTCCGAGCCCGGCGCCGGCTCTGACGTCGGAGCCGTTCGCACCAGAGCGAAGTACGACGAAGTCGCCGACGAGTGGGTGCTCAACGGCACCAAGACGTGGGCAACCAACGGCGGAATCGCCAATGTTCACGTGGTGGTGGCATCGGTCGAACCTGACTTAGGCACTCGGGGTCAGGCTACGTTCATCGTGCCGCCCGACACGAAGGGCCTGTCGCAGGGGCAGAAATTCAAAAAGCACGGTATTAGGGCGTCCCACACCGCTGAGGTCGTGCTCGACGATGTTCGCATCCCCGGTGAGCTGATCCTCGGCGGCCGAGAGCGTTTCGAGCGTCGTGTCGCCAAAATCAAGGAAGGGCATCGCACGTCGAGCCAGGCCGCGATGATGACGTTCGAACGCACGCGTCCCACCGTGGGTGCGATGGCTCTGGGTATCGCGCGCGCCGCCTATGAGTACGCGCTGGAGTACTCGGGCCAGCGCGAACAGTTCGGCCGCAAAATTGCCGAATTCCAGGCCATCGCGTTCAAGTTGGCCGACATGAAGAGCCGCATCGATGCGTCCCGGATGCTGGTCTGGCGGGCCAGCTGGATGCAACGAAACAACAAGCCGTTCACCTCAGCCGAGGGCTCGATGGCCAAGTTGTACGCCAGCGAGACCGCGGTGTACGTCACCGATGAGGCGATCCAAATCCTCGGCGGCAACGGCTATACCCGGGATTATCCGGTCGAACGGATGCACCGGGATGCCAAGATTTTCACCATCTTTGAAGGCACCAGCGAGATTCAGCGACTCGTCATCGCCAGGGCGCTGACGGACCTGCCCATTCGGTGAGTTAGTGAGCCGCTGCGTTAGCTTCTTCGCCGGCGCCGTTAACCGCCAGCGCTTCGTCCCAGCCGTTGACATGGTCCTCGACGGCCGGCAGCGAGGAGTCGACGTCCTCTAACCCTGCGACCGTGCGGATCGCCGCGATCAGCTGTTGCACCAGCGGCGTCTCCTCGTGGGTCGGAGTCCCACCGAATTCGAGTTCGTCGGGCAGGTCGGCCGGCAGCCCCATGCCGTTGGCCGCCTCGTGCGCCGTCAACTTGGCGTGGATGCGTGCGTTGTAAAGCTGCTGGCCGAGCGTTGCTCCGGGGGCGTCTGCGGCCCGCTCCATCAGATCGTCGTAGCGTCGGCGAACATCGCTGAGCGCCATCATGACCGTGGGGCTCGGTCTGCTGTGGCTTGCCGCCTCCGTCAGCGCCGTGCGCAGCTTCCGCATGCCGGTGAGAACCACCTCGGCACGCTTCTGAAACTTCTTGTCCTCAGGGAAAGGGAGAGAATCGATAGCAGCCCGGTACATGTGCATCGCAGCGTCAGCGAGATTCACAATGGTCTGTGCTTCACCTTCATGTGGATCGAATTCGGCCATGGCCCCTCAATTCTGTGACTGGTGTCCGGCAAAGGCGTCGATCCGCATAACGATAGTGCCCGCGTATGCGCTTGGCACTCCGGGCTGCACGAGTGCCAAATAAGCCGGGTACCAGGCGCTCGCCAGAGCACAGCCGACATGATTTACTATCATTGCAAAGATAGCGAATGCGGATCTCGAAGGACGCGGTGAGCATCGACTACGTGCGAGACGGTCGCATCGTGACGATCACGATCAATAGGCCCGCGGCTCGTAATTCACTGGACATGGCCCATTTCCGCGATCTTGCCCACGCGTGGGCCGCCTTTCGCGACGACGCCGACGCGTGGGTTGCGGTTATCACCGGTGTCGGTCGCGATTTTTGCACCGGAGCCGATCTCAAGAAGTTCATTCCCGAGTTGACCGGCGACTTGCCGCAGCCAGCCGGATGGAATAAAACCGACGCCATTCACGCTGTCTTGCATCAGTTTCCGATCTACAAACCCATTGTCGCCGCCGTGAACGGGGTGTGCGTCGCGGGCGGATTCGAGATGTTGACTTCCACCGACATTCGCGTCGCTGTGCCCGAGGCGCGCTTCGCCGTAATGGAGCCGAAGCGCGGATTGTTCGCGGGAGGCGGCAGCACCGTGCGGCTGCCGCGCCAGATGCCCTACGCGTTTGCGATGGAGTTGCTGCTGACCGCGGACATGGTGGGCGCCGACCGCGCGCTCGCGATGGGGCTGATCAACGGGGTGGCGCCGGCGGACCAGTTGATGGACAACGCCTACGAGTACGCCGAGCGCATCGCGGCTAACGCGCCGCTTGCTGTGTCGGCGACGAAGCAGTCGGCTGTCGAGGGGCTGGCGCTTGATCTGCAATCTGCGTATGCCAACGAAACTCGGCACAGCGACCGCATTTTCGCTACCCGGGACGCAAAGGAAGGCCCGCGTGCCTTCGCCGAAAAACGACCTCCGCAATGGCGGGCGCGATGACCGCCAGGCTGACCGTCCTCAGTTGAGACCGTAGAAGCGCTGCGCATTGCGCCCGCCGATTTTCGCGCGGGTGTCTTCGCTGATGTCCGGGCGCGTGCGCAGGTGCTTGGTGCTTTCGGGCCACTCCCCGTCCCAGTGCGGGTAGTCGCTGGCGAACATGATGAAGTCGTCGCCGAGCACGTCGATAACACCGGGCAGGATCGGCTCCTCCGGCTCGCAGGTCACGAAGATGTTGCCGGCTTGGACGTACTCCTGCGGATCGCGTTGCCAGCCACGCTCGATCCAGTCGCCGCGCTTTTCGAAATGCTCGTGCAGGCGGTCGATGAAAAACGGCACCCAGCCCACACCCGCCTCGAGGAAGGCCACCCGTAGTCCAGGATGCCGATCGAAAACGCCGCCGGACACCATCGCTGTCATCGCCGTCATCTGGTCGAACGGGAAGCTGATGCAGTGCACCTGGATGTAGTTGGTGAAGCGGTCGACACCGATCTTCGGCAGATGGATGCCGGGTGCGCCGTGGACGCCGAGCGGCATGTCGAGTTCGACGGCCGCGGCGTAAAACGGGTCGAGGTCGGGGTGGTCGAGGTTGCGCGTCTTGAGTGCCGGCGGGACCAGGGTGGCCACCAGCCCGAGATCCTTGGCCTCCCGCATGACGTCGATCGCCGCCTGCCCGTGCTCGATCGGCGTCACCGCGACGCCGCGCAACCGGCCGCCCGCCGGGGCGCAGAAATCTGCGATCCATTGGTTGTAGAGGCGTGCGAACCCGGCGGCGAAGTCCGGATCCTCGAGGCTGGGCGCGCACAGCCCCAGGCTGGGATAGAGCACCATGGTGTCGATGTGATCGCGGTCGGCGTCGCCGAGCACGCCCTCGACCGACCGGCAGTTGATGTCCGACGCCTCGCTGATCCCGTGCTCGGGCGGGCAGCCGGCGCCCGGGCCGGTGTCCTCGGGATATTTGCGGCCCTCAATGACCAACCGGGGCTTACGGTCGGCGCTGGCCGTGACGTGGTGCGGCCAGCGCTTCATGGCTTCGATTGCCAGCCATGGGTTCTCCGCGACGTGCCCGTCGGCATCGATGATCTGCATCTGTCACTCCTACCGCTGCCCAGTGCGCTCTATGTAACACTGCCGTCATGGTTATCGCTATTGCGCGTCCCAAGCTGGAAGGCAACATCGCGGTCGGTGACGATCGTCAGCTGGGGTTCGCCGAGTTCGGCGACCCGCAGGGACGCGCGATCTTCTGGCTGCACGGCACTCCGGGTGCGCGGCGGCAGATCCCGACCGAAGCCCGCGTGTACGCCGAGGAGAACCACATCCGCCTGATCGGGGTTGACCGACCCGGAATCGGCGCCTCCACCCCCTACCAATACGACACCGTCGTCGCATTCGCCGAGGACCTGCGCACGGTGGCAGACACGCTCGGCATCGAGAAGATGGCCGTCATCGGCCTGTCCGGCGGGGGGCCGTACACCCTCGGCTGCGCGGCGGCGATGCCCGATCGCATCGTGGCGATCGGCGTGCTCGGCGGCGTCGCGCCGACCGTCGGTGCGGACGCCATCGGCGGCGGAGTGATGGCTCTTGGCTCGGTGGTGGCCCCACTTCTCAGCGTGGCCGGATTCCCGATCCGGTTGGCGGCGGTCGGCTTCATCCGCCTTCTGAAGCCGGTCGCCGAACCCGCGCTGTATCTCTATGCGCGCGTCTCCCCCGAAGCCGACCGCGCTCTGTTGGTCCGACCCGAGTTCAAGGCCATGTTCCTTGACGATTTGCTCAACGGTAGCCGCAAGCAGCTGGCAGCCCCGTTCGCCGACGTCATCGTCTTCGCCCGGGACTGGGGATTTCGGCTCGAGCAGGTGAAGATCCCGGTCCGCTGGTGGCACGGCGACGCCGACCACATCGTCCCGTTCGCCCATGGCCAGCACGTCGTCGAACGGCTGCCGGACGCGAAGCTGTATCGCCTCCCCGGTGAGAGCCACCTCGCCGGGCTTGGCCGCGCCGAGGAGATCCTGCACTCCATGGTCGAGCTCTGGGACCGCATCGAGCAGAACTAACTCCCGCGTCCACGTCGCGCCGTACTGCGCGGTCTGTAAACGTGCTGAATGCCGGCCGCCCAGCCGCCGTCGTCGCTAAGTCCCGTCACCATTAAAATTCAATACACACCCGCGGGTGTGGCCGGTCACGGAGGAGGCGGAAGCTGCTGCCAGCCTCCGTCGCTCGAATACGTCCAGCCGCAGGGGACTAACTCCACATGCATCCACCCATCCGGGGTCGGTGTCCAGCACTTCGGCGCGTTCGGATCGGGTTGTGGCGTCGGGTCGTTTGCATAGGCAAGACCGCTGCCGGACAGCACAGCAGTCGCAACGCCCACGACGATCGTCAGTTTGGTCCTCATAAACACAATTTTTAAACGTCCGCAGCGCTCGTCAAACCGATCCGGCTATCTTTGCGACTTTTTAGCGCCCGCAGCGTTCGTCAAACCGATGCGGCTATCTTGTGACAAGTTTGCCGACGCCGTCAAAAGGTAGCGCCGGCCACAAATTGCCCGAAGATCCGTGATACATAGTGCGAGTGGTCGGTAATGGGCGCCTCAGCAACGACCAGTGGAATTCATTCATTGCGGCGTTGCTGGGTTGGACGATGGACGCCTTCGATTACTTCCTCGTCGTGTTGGTCTATGCCGATATCGCGAAGACCTTCCACCACAACAGGACCGAGGTCGCGTTCCTGACAACCGCCACCCTGCTGATGCGACCGGTCGGCGCATTGCTGTTCGGGCTGTGGGCCGACCGCGTGGGCCGGCGGCTACCGCTGATGGTGGACGTGGCGTTCTATTCGATCGTCGGGTTCCTGTGCGCGTTCGCACCGAATTTCACTGTGCTGGTGATTCTGCGGCTGCTTTACGGCGTCGGGATGGGCGGCGAGTGGGGTCTTGGCGCCGCGCTCGCGATGGAGAAAGTTCCGGCTGAGCGACGCGGCTTCTTCTCCGGCCTGCTGCAAGAGGGCTACGCATTCGGCTATCTGCTCGCGACTTTGGCGTCGCTGTTGGTGATGGACCGGCTCGGGCTGTCCTGGCGCTGGCTGTTCGGGTTGAGCATCGTCCCGGCGCTGGTGACTTTGATTATTCGGTACCGAGTCAAGGAATCCGAGGTGTGGGAGACCGAACAGGACCGAATGCGGCTGACTCGCACCAGGATTCGTGATATTCTCCGCGATGCCGCCATCGTCCGCCGGTTCATCTATCTGGTGCTGCTGATGACCGCTTTCAACTGGATGAGCCACGGCACCCAGGATGTCTACCCGACGTTGCTGTCGGCCACCCATAACGGCGGCGCTGATCTGCCGCACGCGACCGCCAAGTGGATCGTCGTGACCTACAACGTCGGCGCGATTCTCGGCGGGCTGTTCTTCGGAACACTCTCACAAAGATTCGGCCGCAGGCACACCGTCGTGTTCTGCGCGGTGTTGGGGCTGCCGATCGTGCCGCTGTTCGCGTACTCGCGCACCGCCGCGATGCTGTGCCTGGGCTCGTTTCTGACGCAGGTCGTTGTGCAGGGCGCCTGGGGTGTTATTCCGGCACATCTCACGGAGATGTCGCCGGACGCCATCCGGGGCTTGTATCCGGGGGTCACCTACCAGCTGGGAAATCTCTTGGCGGCGTTCAACTTGCCCATTCAAGAACGGCTCGCCGCTGCTCATGGGTATCCCTTTGCGTTGGCCGCGACGATCGTGCCGGTGCTCGTCGTCGTTGCGGTCCTGACGGCGATCGGCAAGGACGCCACCGGAATCCGCTTCGGCACCAAGCAAAGCAGCGTCGTCGCGTTCACTGACGAGGACCGTGGCCGATAGCTCCGCAGCACACCCGGTCATTTTGACGGCGTTGCGTCGAGTGCCCGATGCAGCAGGTGCATCGCAACCGTCGTCGACCGCTCCCGGATGTCAGCCCGGTTTCCGGGCAGCCGAAGTGTTCGCGTCTGCGACGTCAGCGACTTCCCGTCGGCCAGCGCCACCGTCAAGCAGACCGTGCCCACCGGCTTGTCCTCGGTACCACCGTCCGGTCCGGCGATTCCGGTGATCGCCACTGCCGTGTCGGCCCGGAAGCGTTGCAGCGCGCCCGCTGCCATCGCCTCGGCGACCGGCTCGGACACCGCGCCATGGGTTTGGATCAGCGTCGCATCCACACCGAGCAACTCGGCTTTCGCCTCGTTGGCGTAGGCAACCAACCCGCCGGCGACGTATGCCGACGAACCCGCTCGGTCAGTGAGCCGCGCCGCCAGCAGCCCGCCGGTGCACGACTCCGCCGTCGCGATCCGGCGCCCGGCGAGCAGCCCTGCCACCAGATCGTCGATTTGCGCGCCGTCTTCAGAAAAGATGTACTGCGCGTGCCGGTCCCGCAAGAATTCGACGAGACGGCGGTATGTCTCGGCGGCGGCGGGCTCGTAACGGGTGACCATCTCGATCTCCCCGCGCCGCAGGCAGGTGGTGATCTCCATAGCGCGGAAATCGGGCACGCGCTGCTCGGCTTCGCGCAGGGTTTCAGCCAGGCCCGCCTCGGGCAACCCGAACATCCGCACGGTGTCCTGGCGGTAGATGGTCCGGGCGGCGATGGCGTCCTGGACCGCGGGCAACTGCACGGCGGTCCGCCACATCGGCTGCAGTTCGCGCGGCGGGCCGGGCAGCACCACGACGGTCGGCTGGCCGGGAACGACGACACCGGGCGCGGTTCCCACCGGGTCCATCACCAGCGCGCCGACCGGGACCATGGCCTGCTTGCGGTTGGCGGCGCGCACCGCCTCGAAGTCCCCGCCCCCCAGGCGAGACATCAAGTTCTTCAAGATCGCCGCGATCCTGGCCTCCAGCTCGGCATCCAGCACCAATTCGCGTCCGCAGAACTGCGCGACGGTCGCGACGGTCATATCGTCGGCGGTCGGCCCGAGGCCGCCGCTGGTCACGATCAGGTCCACGCCCTCGTCGGCCAGGAAGCGCAACTGCGCCTCGATGTCGGATGCGCGGTCGCCGCAGATGGTGATGTGGGCGAGTTCGACTCCCAGCTCGAGTAGCCGGTCGGCGATCCATGGACCGTTGCGGTCGGCAACCCGGCCGGTCAGTACCTCGGTTCCGGTGACGACGATGCCCGCGCGTGCGCTCACCGCTATGACACTAGGCGGGGAGGAGGATGGATCGATGATCGAGTTAGAGGTGCTTCAGGCTGACGTGACCAAGCTCGAGGTCGACGCGATCACGAACGCGGCCAATACCGAGCTTCGGCATGGCGGCGGGGTGGCCGCGGCCATCTCCCGGGCCGGCGGCCCGGCGGTGCAGCGCGAATCGAACGAGAAGGCGCCGATCGGCCTCGGCGAAGCCGTCGAGACCACGGCCGGCGAGATGCCGGCCCGCTACGTCATCCATGCCGCCACGATGGAGCTCGGCGGACCGACGTCGGCCGAGATTATTTCGCTGGCGACCCGCTCGACTCTACGCATAGCTGACGAATTATGTTGTCGCTCATTGGCTCTGGTGGCCTTCGGCACCGGGGTCGGTGGTTTTCGGTTGGACGAGGCGGCGCGGCTGATGGTCGACGCGGTACGGCAGCATCGGCCCGGCACACTCGAGCGGGTGGTGTTCGCGGTGCATGGCGAGGCGGCCGAGCAGGCATTCCGGGCAGCGGTCGGCGGCTAAGCCTGCGGCCTGCCCAGGTGGCGTTCCACCGAGTCGGTTTTACCGGTCATCGCATTGGTGACACCCGATCGCCAGTCGGCCTTGATCACCACACTGACCCGGGGTGAGCGAGCTTTGACGGCCTCGACGGCGCGCTGAACAACGGCCATCACTTCGGCCCAGTCTTCGCCTTCGATCACGGTGAACATTGCATCGGTCTTATTCGGCAGACCAGATTCCCGGACGACGCTGACGGCTTCGGCGACGATCTCGCCGACGCTTTCACCGACGCCCAGCGGCGTGACAGAGAATGCGACCAGCACGGACACAACACGACCCTACCCGCGGCCCATGGCAGCATCGAGCCCATGCGGGTTCTGGTGCAACGGGTCTCATCGGCGACGGTGTCAGTCGAGCAGCGCGTCGTGGGATCGATTCGGCCCGACAGCCAGGGGCTGCTGGCGTTCGTCGGTGCCACCCATGACGACGACATCGGCAAAGCCCAGCGGCTCGCCGAAAAGCTTTGGCAGTTGAGAATTCTCGACGGTGATCAATCGGCAGCCGACATCAACGCACCAATCATGGTGGTCAGCCAGTTCACGTTGTACGCCGACACCGCCAAGGGGCGACGACCGTCATGGAATACCGCCGCCCCGGGCGACGTCGCCGAGCCGGTGATCGCAGCGTTCGTGCACGCGTTGCGCGAGCTGGGCGCCGACGTGCAAACCGGCACGTTCGGCGCGCACATGCAGGTCGAACTGGTCAATGACGGCCCGGTGACCGTGCTGCTCGAGCTCTGATTGACGGGTTCTTGCTGCATCTGGGGCGGCTGAGCGTAGCGTGCCTGGAAGGCAGCGGTTGGTAGGGCCGCGCCCCGGTGTCGTGGAGCGGCTGACGTGACGTACGCGCAGGATGGTCACGTCGCCTTTCTCTACCGCACACAGCAGGAGTACCTCGATAGCCTGCTGCCGTTCATCTCTGACGCCGTGAATGCAGACCAAGCAGTGCTGGTCGCGGTGCCGGCCCCCAATCTGGCGGCACTCGCCGACGGCTTAGGCCGGTTGGCCGCCGACGTGGTGATGGCCGACATGATCGAGGTGGGTCGCAACCCGAGTCGAATTCTGGGCGAAGTGCTGAGCGGGTTCGCGGACAAGCATGCCGACCAACCGATTCGCATGATCAGCGAAGCGATGTGGCCGAGTCGATGTGACGTCGAATATCCCGCGTGCGTCCAGCACGAGGTGCTGACCAACCGATCGTTCACCGGTCGGGACGTCATGGTGGTCTGCCCGTATGACGTCGCGCGGCTTGATCCCGAGGTCATCGCCGACGCGCACCGAACGCACCCGCTGCTGTCGCAGCACTGGGTAGTCGAACAGCACAACGCGGCATATGCGCCGGAAGTGATGTTGGCCCGATGCAACCAACCGTTGTCGAGCGACGCGAAGGCGGTCAGGTACACCGCACGGAAACTCGGCGATCTCGGCGGCGCGCGGGCTTTCGCGGGCGCCTACGCCGAGTGGTTCGGCTTGGCCCCCGACCAAACCGCAGACCTGCAGCTGATCGCCAGTGAGCTGGCAACTGGGAGCCTGACGCAGGAGGGCCGAACGTGCCGGCTTGCGTTGTGGCGGCATGATGGCCATGTGGTCTGCGAAGCGCGCGACGACGGATACCTCGATGATCCGCTCGCCGGGCGCCGGCCCTACGGCAGCGACAGCGACCGGGGCCGCGGACTGTATGTGGTCAACGCGGTGGCAGACCTGGTGCGCACGCACACCACCGCTGACGAGACGACGATCCACGCTTACCTTCGGCTAAAAGAGGCACCGTGACGCCAGACAACAAATGGGTTCGCTCTGACGACGACCAGTGGGACATCGTCAGCAGCGTGGGCTACACCGCGCTGCTGGTGGCCGGTTGGCGGGCGCTTCATGCCGTGAGTGCGCAGCCGCTGGTGCGAGACGACTACGCAAAGCATTTCATCACCGCGTCGGCGGACCCGTATTTGACTGCTCAGCTTGCCGATCCGGGAACGTCTGAGGGTGCGAGGGCCTTCCCGCGGCTGTACGGGGTGCAGACCCGGTTCTTCGACGAATTTTTCGCCTCCGCCGCTGCCCGGGGTATCCGTCAGGCCGTCATCGTCGCCGCCGGCCTCGACTCCCGGGCGTACCGACTGAACTGGCCAAGCGGTACAACAGTATTCGAGGTCGACCAGCCGAAAGTCCTGGAATTCAAGCAACGTGTCCTGGCCGAGCATGGGGCCGAGCCCGCCGCCCGTCGGGTAGAGGTGTCGGCGGATCTGCGCGACGACTGGTCAATACCGCTGCGCGCGGCGGGGTTTGACCCGCAACAGCCGACCACCTGGTCGGTGGAAGGGATTCTGCCGTACCTGACCGGCGACGCGCAGGACACACTATTCACCCGCATCGGTGGCCTTTCGGCGCCGGGCAGTCTGCTGGCGATCGGCGCGCTGGGCTCGTGCCTCGACGACGATAAGCTCGCCGCGATGGAGGAGACCTATCCGGGTCTCAACCTGTCCGGCGATGTGAAGTTCTCCGCCCTGACGTACGACGACGCGGAGAAAGCCAAACCCGCCGCGTGGCTCGCCGAGCACGGCTGGACGGTCGAACCCGTTCGCACCAACCCGGAGCTGCAGGCCGAATACGGCCGAACACCACCAGAAGTCGACCTGCAACTCGACCAGATCATGCACTCGGAATACATCACCGCGACGCGTTGACGCTGCCCGCAGAGGAGCATGCCGTGCCCACACCGAATCTGCCGCCAGGCTTCGACTTGGCCGGTTCTCGATCATCAACATGGATGCGCCGCGACATACCCGGATGCGCAAGATCATTGCGCGCGGCTTCACGCCGCGTGCCGTTGAACGGCTGTGGGAAGAACTCACCCATCGGGCACAGCGCATCGCCCGCGCAGCAGCAGCTGAGCGTTCGGGCGACTTTGTCCAGCAGGTGGCCTGCGAATTGCCGCTGCAGGCCATCGCCGGCCTGATCGGGGTGCCGCTGGAGGACCGCACAAAGCTCTTTCAGTGGACAAACGAGATGATCGGCGACGAGGACCCGGAATTCGCGGACGTAGAGGCATTGTCTTCCGCCGGCGAGTTGATGTTCTATGCCATGGGGCTGGCCGCGCAGAAAGCAACCGACCCGGGCCACGACATCGTCACCACGCTGATCGAAGCCGACGTCGAGGGCAACAAGCTGTCCGACGACGAGTTCGGGTTGTTCGTCGTCACCCTTGCCATCGCCGGCAACGAGACGACACGCAACTCGATCACACAGGGCATGATGGCGTTCACCGAACACCCCGATCAATGGGAACTGTTCAAGAACGGGCGACCGGCGACCACCGCCGACGAGATCATCCGTTGGGCCACACCAATTACCGCATTTCAGCGCACTGCGCTCGAGGACACTGAACTGGCGGGGGCGAAAATCAAGAGGGGTCAGCGGCTGGTGATGTTCTACCGGTCAGCCAACTTCGATGAAGACGTCTTTGAAAATCCCTTGCGCTTCGACATTTTGCGCAGCCCCAACCCGCACGTCGGGTTCGGTGGAACGGGCGCGCATTACTGCGTCGGCGCCAATCTGGCGCAAATGACGATCAGCTTGATGTTCGACGCGATCGCCGACCACCTACCGAATCTCACCCCGCTCGCCGAGGCCGAACGGTTGCGCTCTGGATGGCTCAATGGCGTCAAGCATTGGCAGGTCGACTACACCGGAGAATGCCCGGTGGGTGAATCGGACACCGCGATGTAGGTGGTGCCGCGACCGGGACGTTCCCACAACACGCCGCCGGCGGCGGTGACGCCCGCCTGAATCAGCTCTCGTTTGAGGATTTTGTTGGTCGCCGTTCTGGGCAGCTCGTCGTTGAAACGCACGAAGCGGGGCCAGGCCTTGGGTGACAAGTCGGGTTGAGCGGCGAGAAACTTTTCAAATTGTTCTGGAGTCAGGGACTGGCCGTCATCGAGAACGACGGCTGCCATCACCTGATCGCCGATGTGTTGGTCGGGCACCCCGTAGACGGCGACCTGGTTCACCGCGCTCAGACGCTGCAGGATCCGCTCGATAGGCGCGGCTGCCAGGTTCTCGCCATCCACCCGCAGCCAATCCGCGGTGCGACCGGCCAGATAAATCCAGCCGTCGGTGTCCCGGTAGGCCAGATCGCCGGACCAATACATGCCGTGTCGCATCCGCTCGTCCGTGGCCGTCGGATCGTTGTAATACCCGGAGAACGCACCGCCGCCTTGGGTGTTCACCAATTCTCCGACCGCTTCCTCGAAGTTGACCAGGGCACCGTTCTCGTCGAAAACCGCTGGCGCGCACTCGGTGAGAGTCTCCGCGTTGTACACCGCGACGCCGGGATATCCCTTGCCGATGGAGCCGGCCGGGGTGCCGTCTTCGCGAGTGACGATGACCGCGAACTCGCTCGATCCGAAACTGTCGACGACCCGGCAGTCGAATCGTCGAGCGAATTCAGCGATATCGCGATCAGTCGCCTCGTTGCCGAACGCCACCCGCAGCGTGTTGTCGGCATCGTCCGGCTTTTCCGGGCTGGCCAGGACCAGGGCAAGCGGCTTGCCGACGTAGTTCATGTAGGTGACGTTGTGGCGGCGGATGTCAGCCAGAAATCGCGACGGCGAGAACCGGGCCGGAACCATCGTCGCGCCGCTCCCAATCGCCACCGCCCAGCCGGCGGCCACGCCATTGGAGTGAAACAGCGGCATGGACAAATAGCAGACATCGTTCCCGGTGATATCGAACTGATCGATCAGGCTTGCGCCGCAAAGGATTGCGGCCACGTGAGCGAAGCGGACGGCTTTCGGGTCGCCGGAGGTTCCCGACGTGAAGATCATCATGAACGTATCGGCCGGCCCGACCTCCTGCGGCACGAGTGGTGGTGCGGCCGCGACCGCGTCGAGGTAACGGCGCGACGTCACATCGAGCACCGTGACATCGGCCAGATCCAGCCCGTCGAGCAGCGGCAGGTGGTCGGGATCGACGAGCAGTAGTTGGCAGTCAGCGCGGCGGATGTCGGCCCGCAGCCCGGCTCCGCGCCTGATGGTGTTGATACCGCACAACACGTAACCGCCCAACGCGGCGGCGGCCATCGATCGAAGCATGGCCGGCGAATTGCCGAGTAAAGCACCGACATGTAGCGGACGAGTGGTGTCGGCCAGCCCGATCACCACCGATGCCTCGGCGGCGGCTTCGGCAAGATGCTCGCGCCACGTCCAAGTCTTTGCGCCGCAGGCGACGGCCGGGCTGTCGTCGTGCATACGTGCCCGCAGCAACTGTTGGACGGTCTCAAACATCGGCCGGTTCCGGTCGATACCGCAACAGGGTGACCCCGGTATCGGAAATATCGCAGAACACCGGGCTCACCCGCATGCCAATCCGGACGTCGGAAGGATCCACGTCGACCAGTTCAGTGCTGAAGCGGGGCCCGGCGTCCCACTGCACCACCGCGAGGATCTGGGGCACCGCATCAGCCCACGGCGGGCCGGTCGGCCGCTGCGCCACGGTGAACGTGTAAACCGAACCGGCGCCGTCGATTTCACGCCATTCCAGATCGTCGGCCAGAGTACCCGGAGCCAGGGTGCGCGGATAGAACACATACCTTCCCAGCGAGGGTGAATACTGCACCAGGATCCGGTGCTCGGTGAGCGCATGCCAGAATGCCTGCGAGACCGGTGTCGCCTCGGGGAGGGGTCGTGGCTCGGTCATGGTCAGTCACCGCCCAGAACGAGTGCGACCTGCTCACTCATGATGCCGCCGGTGCCGCTGACGAACGCCCGATGGCAGTCGTTCACCTGCGCCCCTTCTGCCCGCCCCATTACCTGGCGCGCGGCGTCGACGACGTGGTGCATGCCGCCGGCCATGCCCGCCTGCCCGAACGAAAGCTGCCCGCCCGCGGTGTTGAGCGGGAAGTCGCCGGCGAAGGTGAGGTCATGTTGGTTAACCCAAGCCAGGCCTTCGCCTTTGCCGCAGAATCCCGCATCCTCCAAAGTCATCAGGACGGTGATCGTGTAGCAGTCGTAGAGCGACGCGACATCGACAGCGGATGGGGCGAGCCCGGCCATCGCGAAGGCCTTCTCGGCGGCACGGGATATCGGCGTCGTCATCAGGTCGTCGGCATACGTCGCCGTCTTGAACGCGATGTGCTCACCGAATCCCTTGATCCACACCGGTCGATGCCGGGCTCGCCGCGCCAGGTCCGCATTGGCGACCAGAACGCCCGCACCGCCTTGGACCCGCATCACCGTCTCGAGCATGTGGATCGGCTCGGCGATCATCGGGCTCGTCAGCACATCATCGACGGTGATGGGCTTGCCGTGGAACACCGCACCCGGGTTTGTGCACGCATTTGTCCGCTGGTCAACTGCGATCTTCGCCAAAGCTGTTGCATCATAACCAAAGACAGCCGCATAACGCTGAGCGATTTGCGCGTACGGCGCATTCTGGCCGACGTTGCCATAGGGTATCTCGAACTCGGCCTGCGGCGAGCCGTACTTGTTGCTCGATGCACCGTGCCACCCGGGCGGTGGCGACGGTCGGCGTGCTGACGTCGGCAACACCGCGGACCCGGGCACGACCGCCAGCACCGCGTCGCACAGCCCGAGTTCGACGGCGACCGCTGCCCGCCAGACCATCCCGGCGGAGGTAGCACCGCCGAGGTCGACCCGCTCCCCGAAATCAACAGGCAGGCCGAGGTATTCGGACAACGTGGCCGGGGCGAACATGTCGGATTCAGCCAAGCCGTGGCACAGGAGGCCGTTGACCACGGTGGCATCGACACCGGCGTCCTCGACGACCATCTTGGCCAGCAGCGCGTACTGATCGAGGGTGAACGAGGGCGGCCGGGTCTGCTTGCGCTCGGCCGGCAGCTCGGCAATACCGATGATGGCGGCCTCACCCCGCAGGCCGGTCATGGCGGGTCTCCGCGCAGTGGCAGCGCGACCGTGGCGGTCCCCGGCATCAGCATGGTGTCACCTCGGCGCCCGGCGATCTCCAGATCGACCAGCCCCGTGTCATCGGCCAATCGCTTTCCAGTGACCATCCCACCGAAAGTGAGTTCATCGCCGACAAACGCGACCGCGCGATTCTGCACGGCGTACTCGACCAGCCGGCCGCGGCCGCCGATCCAGTCGGTGATCGCGCGGGCCAGCATTGCGGCCTGCAGCGGGCCGTGCACGATGACGTTGTCATAGCCCTCGACGTCGCGTGCCCAGTCCTTGTCGTAGTGGATGCGGTGACCGTTATACGTTGCGGCGCTGAAGAAAAACAGCTGTCGCTCGTCGACCGTCACCACCAGGGTCGGCAACGGGTCGCCGGTCTGGACGTCCTCGTAGAATACCTGCCCGTCGCTCATCTAGTTCCTCACGGTCGGGCGATCATCGATGTCGTTGCCTCAGCGACTAATTCGCTTCGCTGATTGCGGTACACCGTTTGCCAGGTCACCAGAACGAACCGGCCGGAGCGGCCTTGCTTCTCGACAATCGACTTGATCGTGCGCACCATCTCGATTTCGTCGCGGTGATAGGCGGGCCCGACGAATCTCGTGCTCTCTCCGCCAGCCATCCGCCGGGGTGCACGGGGAAACGCCAGGCTGCCGGACACCGCTCCCGACGACCCGTCCGGCCGCAACCCGTCCAGTGCGGTGACCCCCAACACAGCGTACTGCAGGAAGAGCGGCGGACAGATCACGTCGCGATAGCCCTGAGCGCGAGCGTATTCGGTGTCGAACCACAACGGATTGTGGTCACCTACCGCCGCGGCCCAGCGTTGCCAGTCGCGCCGGTTGACCTCGCCGGTCGCTGTTGCGGCGACGGTGCCCACCCGGGCCGCCGACTCGGCGTCGATCAGGCTCCGCTCGCTCACTGGTGCACCATCCTTAAGTCACTGATCTTGGATGGGTCGGTGATGCGCCCGAGGTGCCGCCAGGTCATCGCCCTGTTCGCTTGACACGGTTGATGTCCATCATGAGATCTGCGAGATCT
>Ga0335075_10004289_pt1 | contig 22359 bp, 18 predicted proteins | sample Lox_Sample_24_FD_206723 | JGI IMG/M metagenome (GOLD analysis project Ga0335075, IMG submission 206723) | Soil microbial communities from Loxahatchee National Wildlife Refuge, Florida, United States - Lox_Sample_2.4 | ecosystem: Environmental > Terrestrial > Soil > Wetlands | place: USA...
AGAATGGCCTCGGCCGACTTCGCGGTCGGCTGGGTTATAGCCCCTTCCACCAAATCAAGGAGGACCGTCACATGGCTGTTTCCTTCGCGAAAGATATCAAGCCCCTGTTTCGACAAATGGATATTGATCACATGGAGGGCTTCGGCGTTTTGCTGGATGACTTTGCCTACATGTCTAACCCGGCAAACGCCGACGGCGTACTCCAAACCGTTGTCGGTGATCCGCCCAGCATGCCACCCGGCGGTCCTTACTGGACGGCGGATCAGGTTGCTCTCTACAAAAAGTGGATGGCCGAAGGCTACCAACCCTGAGTTCGGCCGTCTGCGCACTCTTTCCTTGACAGCTTAGGAGAGACTGCGCTAGCCTCCTGATCATCTTAGGAGGGAACGTGGCCGAACAAGCGCAGCTTCTTCCCGGCACCCTCGATCTGCTTATCCTCAAAGCAGTCTCCCTTGGTCCGCTCCACGGCTACGGAGTCTTGCTGCGTATTGGGCAGATCTCCGACAGCGCGCTGCTCATCGAGCAGGGGGCGCTTTACCCGGCGCTGTTTCGCCTTGTCCGTCAGGGATTGCTGAAGGCAAGCTGGGGCACCTCCGAAAATAATCGCCGCGCCAAGTTTTACGAACTCACCACTGCCGGGCGCAAGCGCCTGCGCGATGAAACTGAGGGCTGGAATCGCCTGGCCACGGCGATTGCGTCCGCGCTCGCCGCGCAACCGGAGGAGATATGAAAGTTCTCGCGTGGCTCCGTTGCGTCGTGGCGAAGCTCTTTCACCAGTCACAGATTGTCGATGACACGGATGAGGAGTTGCGATCTCACATCCAGCTTCGCGCCGATGATCTCGAGCGTTCCGGCCTCACTCGTTCCGAGGCGGAGCGGCGTGCGCGCATCGAGTTCGGCGGCCAGGTGAAGTACAAGGAGGAATGCCACGAAGCATTGGGCGGTCACTTCATCGAGACCGTTCTGCAGGACGTGCGCTTCAGCGTGCGTATGTTGCGAAAGTCTCCCGGATTCACACTGGTCGCGGTATTTACGCTGGCGCTGGCCATCGGTGCGAACGCGGTGGTCTTCAGCATCATGAATGCTCTGATTCTGCGCCCGTTGCAAGTGTCCCATGCCGAGAGCCTCTACGCCGTGGAGCGGGGGAGCAATCAGGCCATCAACCACTCGTTCCCTGACTACGTAGATCTTCGCGATCGCAATCGCAGCTTTGAAGATCTGGTGGCCTACAACGTCACCGGCGCCGCACTGGATACAGGGAACAATCCTTCCTCTGTTTGGCTGCTGGAAACGACGGGAAACTATTTCGATGCGTTGGGCGTTCGGCCCTACCTCGGACGTTTTTTTCATCGTTCGGATGAGCACGGTCCCAACAGCGCTCCTTATATAGTGCTCACCTACTGGTATTGGCACAGCCAATTTCAGGATGATCGTGGCGTGGTTGGCCGCGTTGTTCAGCTGAACAAGCATCCTTTCACCGTCCTGGGCGTAGCGCCTCCTGACTTTAAGGGAACCCTGTTGTTTCTCGCTCCCGACTTCTGGGTGCCAATCGTAAACCAGGAGCAGGTGGAGGGACTAAATGTCCTCAATGATCGCGGCAGCCGCGGCATTCTCATGGTGATGGGACATCTGAAGCCGGGTGTCACTCAGGCGCAGGCGGTTGCCGATTTGAATTCGATCGGCTCGTACCTTGAAAAGACCTACCCCAAAGACGACAGCCACATGACCTTTTCCCTCACGACGCCAGGCCTGGCCGGCGACTGGCTGGGCGGTCCGATGCGGGAATTTCTCACTGGCCTGATGTTGCTTGCCGGATTAATTCTGCTGGCGGCATGTGCCAACCTGGGCAGCCTCTTTGCCGCACGGGCCGCCGATCGTTCCCGCGAGATTGCCTTACGGCTCGCGCTCGGATCGAGCCGCAGACGCATCCTGCGCCAGGTCTTTACCGAGGCCGTGCTCATCTCGCTTGTTGGAGGGGTTGTTGGACTAGCGGGCAGCATCGTGCTGCTGCGCGGGCTGAGCGCGTGGCGGCCGCTTTCAACGGCGGCGCCCAATATGACTGTGCCCGTGAATCCCGATGCGAAGGTTTATCTGGTTGCATTGCTGCTGGCCGTGGTGAGCGGGTTTCTCTTCGGTGCAGTGCCGGTGAGACAAATACTCCGCACCAATCCTTATGAGGTCGTCAAGTTGGGATTGTCACGCAGGGTAGGCAGGCGGATCACGGTTCGCGATCTTCTGCTCGTCACGCAAATCGCGATCTGCGCGGTGCTGGTCACTTCATCGATGGTCGCCGTGCGAGGACTGATCCGCTCGCTGCACAGCAATTTTGGATTCGAGCCGCGGAACGCAATGCTGGTAGGCGCTTCGCTCAGCACGGCGGGTTACAGCGCAGACAGGTTGTCGGTAATGCAAAAACGCCTGATTGACACCTTGCAGACCATACCCGGTGTAAAAGCGGTGGGATCGATCGATCGGCCGCCGTTGTACTTCGGCGCGAACTCTGCGATTGTCTTTACCGACAAGACGGCAGATCTGAGGCCATCGAACGCCGCGGCCGAAGCCGTGCTCTACAACGTATCGCCCGGATACTTCGATGCGGCTCGGACTACGCTGCTGGCGGGCAGAGAGTTTACCTGGCATGACGACGAAAGCGCCCCGCGCGTGGCGGTGGTGAACCGAGAGTTTGCCTCCAGGATCTTTGGCTCAAGAACGAACGCCGTGGGTGGATATTACAAGGATGGGGACGGAACACGCATTCGGGTGGTGGGTGTTGTCGAAGACGGAAAGTACGCGAGCATCACGGAAGAAGCCCAGTCGGCGATATTTCTAGCGGCGCTGCAGTCGCCATATGTCCGCGGAACACATATGACTGAGTCAACGCTGGTGGTCCGCTGGACCCGCGATCCGCAACAACTGGCCACGGTCATCAAGAGCCGACTGCGTGACATCGATGCGGGAATGCCGGTGACCATTGAGATGTGGGACAAGCAGTTGAATGACAGCGCTCTATTTGCCTCGCGCATGGCGACGCTGGCGTTGGGTGTGCTCGGACTGATGGGCGCCGTCCTGTCAATCACCGGCATCTTTGGAATGGCGGCGTACTCGGTCAGCAAGCGGCTGCGCGAGCTGGGGATCCGCGTTGCCCTCGGCGCGCAGCGCTGGGAAGTGCTGCGCGCGGCACTCGGCCGCGCCTTCAGACTGCTGGCCTTCGGTTCAGCAGCGGGACTCATTCTCGGGCTTCTTGCGACTCGCGTTCTCGCCTACATCGTCTACGGAGCAACGCCGCGCGATCCGCTGGTGCTGGCCGGTGTCGTTCTGGCGATGGCGCTGCTGGGGCTCGTAGCTACATGGATTCCGGCGCAGCGGGCTCTCTCGGTCGATCCTTTGATCCTGCTGCGCGAGGAGTGACTAGGATCCGACCCGAAGCGCATTGGTCGACATCGACGGCGCACGGCAGGTGGTCGCGCCTGGTTGGAGAGGAAGCATGAAACTCGCCGCGTATTTTCGTTCCCTGGTGGCAAAGTTCGTTCGCCGCTCGCAGACTTCCGACGAGATGGACGAGGAGCTTCGTTCCCACATCCGGTTGCGTGCCGATGATCTCGAGCGCTCCGGTCTCAGCCGTGCGGAAGCAGAGCGGCGCGCGCGCGTTGAGTTCGGAGGCTATCAGCGCTTCCGGGAGGAGTCGCACGACGCGCTCGGCGGCCAATTCATCGAGAGCCTGCTCCAGGATGTTCGGTTCGCCCTGCGTACGCTGCGCAAATCCCCGGGGTTTGTCGCGGTTGCAGTTCTGACTCTCGCGATGGCCATTGGCGCGAACGCGGTGGTGTTCAGCCTGCTAAATGGCCTGATCCTGCGCCCGCTCAACATCCCTCGCGCGGACAGTCTTTACATGGTCGAGCGCGGCGTTGATGAAGAATCCCCGATGCAGTCGTATCTCGACTACGTCGACCTGCGTGACCGTAATCGCAGCCTCAGCGGTATCGTGCTGTACGACATCGATAGGGCTGGAGTAAACACAGGTGGCAACCCATCTTCGTCATGGCTCTATGATGTGAGCGGAAACTACTTCGATGTGCTGGGCATTCATCCGTATCTGGGCAGATTTTTTCACGCCTCGGATGAGCGCGGGCCGAACAGCGCTCCCTATATTGTGCTCGGCTACGACTACTGGCATAGCCATTTTCAAGCGGATCGCGGCGTGGTTGGCCGCACGATTCTGGTTAATAAGTTCCCGTACACGATTCTCGGTGTGGCGCCGTCCGGGTTTCGTGGAACGGAACTCTTCTTTACGCCCGATTTCTGGGTGCCGATTGTTGATCAGGAGCAGATTGCGGGCAGCAGCGATCTGAATTCGCGTGGGACCCGAGGCGCCTGGTTGGTGGGCCGTCTGAAGACAGGCGTTACTCCTGCGCAGGCCACCGCCGATCTGAACTCCGTTGCCGCGTACCTGAAGAAGAATTATCCGAAAGACGACGAGGGAATCAGCTTTAAGCTGGCGCGCCCGGGTCTGATCGGCGACATGCTGGGTCGCCCGGTGCGGGCATTCCTGGCGGGATTGACGTTGCTGGCGGGCCTGATCCCGCTGGCTGCATGCGCTAACCTCGGAAGCCTTTTCACCGCGCGTGCTGCAGATCACTCACGCGAAATTGCATTGCCGCTTGCGCTGGGTTCCAGCCGCAGACGGATTATCCGGCAACTGCTCACCGAAGCGGTGCTGGTTTCGCTGGCCGGAGGAATTGCCGGCTTGATCGGGGCCATCGTGCTGTTACGGTGGCTGAGCCGCTGGCAGCCTATGGCGAATCTGCCGATCAATAGCCTGCCCGTGAGCCCGGATTTTGAGTGTCTACACGATGGCCTTATTGCTGGCACTGGCCAGCGGGCTTCTCTTTGGCATGGTCCCGGTGCGTCAGGTGCTGCGTGCGAATCCCTGGCAGGTTGTGAAAGCGGGCTCCAGTGGGGCGGCCGGGCGGCGGCTTACCATCCGCGATCTGCTGCTGGTCGGGCAGATTGCGATTTGCGCGGTACTCGTCACCTCATCGCTCGTGGCGCTTCGGGGGCTGATGCGCTCGCTGCATAGCGATTTCGGCTTTGATCCGCAGAACGCTCTGCTGGTCGACAGTGATCTGGACATGGCGGGTTATACCGGCGACAAGGTCCCTGTCATGCAACGGCGCCTGGTCGAGGCTTTAGAAGGTATACCAGGTGTCCGGAGTAGGTTTGTCCGACAGGCTTCCCCCGGCTGCGGACTGGAACGAGGATCTCGTCTTCAAAGACAGCACCGCGGAAAGAAAGATCTCAAATGCCGCTGCCGAAACGGTGATGTACAGCATTTCTCCCGGGTATTTCCGCGCAGCCGGTACAGCGCTGCTCTCCGGAAGAACCATCAGCTGGCATGACGACCAAAATGCGCCGCGCGTAGCGGTGGTGAATCGCGAGTTCGCGCGCAAGGTTTTCGGTTCGGAGTCTGCTGCACTCGGCCGTTACTTCAAACGAATGGACGGCACGCGCATTCAGGTCGTAGGTCTGGTGGAGGACGGCAAACACAAGACCGTGACTGAAGATCCGGAGCCGGCGCTGTTCTTTCCCATTCTGCAGGCTCCGTCCAGCGCGACCTGGCTGATCGTGCGTTCCAGCCGCGATCCTCAGGAATTGACGGTAGCCGTCGAGAGCACGCTGCGGAGCCTGGATGCCGGGCTGGTCTTCAGTATTCGAACCTGGAACAGGCAACTCGACAGCGCTCTGTTTGCCTCGCGTATGGCGACCATTTCGCTTGGCGTGCTGGGCGGCCTCGGCGCCATGCTGGCTGTTACCGGCATCTTTGGCATGGCAGCCTATTCAGTGAGCAAGCGGATGCGCGAGCTGGGTATCCGTGTTGCACTTGGGGCGCAACGAAAAGAAGTTCTGCGCGCCGCGCTGGGCAGAGCCTTCAGGTTGCTGGCTTTCGGATCAGCGGCAGGTCTGGTGCTGGGGTTGGCGGCTACGCGCATCCTGTCCTTCATCGTGTACCAGGCAACGCCCCGCGATCCGCTGGTGCTCGCCGGTGTGGTTCTGGCGATGGCGTTGCTGGGCCTGGTGGCCACCTGGATTCCGCGCAGCGGGCGCTGTCGGTCGATCCTTTGAAGCTGCTGCGCGAAGAGTAGGCCGGTACTGCGGCTATCGGATGCTCAGGGTCATCAGGTAAACTTCCTGGCCGCTAACCGAGAGGAAATGCAGGCTATCGGGGCTATCGAAGAAGATACATCCACCGCGCACGATGCCGCCATGCGCTGATTTCTCGGTGCCGTCTACGACGACGACCCATCCCGCCTTGGTATTTGCCGAATAGGCGAGGTGCTTGCTGTCCGGGCTGAAGACGAGGTCGTCTTTACCCAGACCTTCATACTGCTGACTCTCGCGGCCGTCGACCACCACGATCCACTTTCCTCCGGTGAGAGCGCCGTAGGCAAGGTGCTGGCTGTCCGGGCTGAAGACCAGGCCGCTTTTGAGCACTCCATCGTATCGCTGCGCGTTCTGTCCATCGAGCATCACCATCCATCTGCTGCTGTCGACCACGCCACACGCGAGGCGGCGGCTGTCCGGGCTGAAAAGCAGCCCGCTGCTCATCAGATCGTCGTGGAGGGTGCTTTCCTGGCCATCGATCACTACCACCCACTTGCCGTTCTTACGCACGCCACACGCGAAGCGCCGGCCATCCGGGCTGAAGATCAGTCCGTTGTTCATCAGGTCGTCCTGAGGCTGACCCTCCTGGCCGTCCATCACGATCACCCATTTGCCATTGCGCCGGGCTCCGTAGGCGAAGTGGCGACCGTCTGGGCTGAAAACAAGCCCATTGCTCATGAGCGCGTCGAATTCAGGACCTTCCTCGCCATCCAGAACCACCATCCATTTGCTGCCTCGCAGCGCGCCATATGCCAGGTGCTGGCCCGCCGGGCCGAAGATGAGTCCGTTGCTCATGATCCCGTCGTACTGCCGGCCTTCTCTTCCATCGACGACCGCCATCCACTTTCCACCGCGTTGCGCGGAGTAAGCAAAGTGCTGGCTGTCCGAGCTGAAGACGAAGTCGGCTTTCGCCAGCGCATCGAAGGGCTGCCCCTGCTGTCCATCGACCACCACCCGCCACTTGCCGCCGACGTAGGTGCCGTAGGCTAGGCGGCGGCTGTCCGGACTGAAGATGCGGTAGTCCTTGGCAAGATCGTCGTACATCGTGCTTTCGCGTCCGTCTGCCACCACAAACCACTTGCCGCTTCGCTGCGCACCATAGGCGATGCGGCTGCTGTCGGCGCTGAAGTTCAGCGTCGCCGCGACGGCGTCGTATTCGCCGGTCGCCACGCCATCGATATTTACCACGTATTTGTTGCCGAAGCCGAGGAAGCCGCCTGAGCTTTCGACGAAAGCCATTCGCCGGTTGTCGGGGCTGACGGCCAGCGACTCGGAGCTCCATTTCGAATAATCGATGCGCGCGATCAGCCGCTGTGTGATGCCGATCGAAGGGGAAACCGGGATTGCAGGCGTCGATGGAGCTACTACCGCAGGGCGGGGCCGAGCCGAGTCCAGAGGGAATGCCGAGGCCTTGTCGTCCTGCGACGGCTGGTTGCGTAAGGGCGGCTCCGAGGAAGACTTGGCTTCAGGAACAGGAGCTGTCCGTGCTGGCGAAGCATCCTTGCCGTCTTCGACCCGCACTGGCTTCAGGCGGCTGTTTAAGTTTTCTACCAGGCGGCTGACGTCGTATGCCCATCGTGTGTCGCTGAGCTCGATGGCCTGCCGCCGGATCAGCCCGTGAAGAGGACCAGGCAGATCTTCCCGTTTCGGCATCGTCGCCCGCTCCACCAGAACGGGGATGACGCGAATCTTGCGCTCCAGAGCGGTTTGTATCTCCAGCCGGACGAAATCCAGCTCATCTTCGAGCCTGGGTTTGTGATCTTCGTCGAGGACCGTCAGCCACCGCGGACCGATCACCGCAAGGACGACATCGCACTCATTCAACATCTGTTGAATGGTGTCGACAAAGTCGTCCCCGGGCTGCAGCGTGTCCACGTCGATGAACAGGCTCTCCGAGCCGAACTCGCTGCGCAGCCGGTCGTACAGCCGGCCCGCGTAGCCGGGAGAGTACTCGCGACGATAGCTGACGAAAATCTTGGCCACGGGAGTAGGGAGCCGATCTCGAACAATAGCGTACACACTTTTCTGCAGGTTGCCGAGGGTGGAAAGGTCCACGCCAAGGCCGCAATACGCCGCTCCATCTGGTCTGCAGGGCAAGTCCAGTGTTCAGAGCAACCTCCCTCGCAATCCGTTGAAGTGGCAGCAAAAAGGCGAAGACGAGGGTCAGCGAAAAGGAGCATACTAACGTCTAACAGCGCAGAGATCGGTGTCTGTACTGCCCGGGAGTTTCCATGCGAAATCAAAGTTCAGTTCGCCACATACCAGCGTCGCTTGCGCTGGCAGCTTTGGCCCTCGCCCCAGCTGCGGCGTTTTCCCAGTCGAGCGCCCCGCAGACAACTCCACCTGCCGATACGCAGACATCCAGTGTCCCGTCCACCCAGGCTCCGGCAACAGGCAAGTCCGCGGGGTCGGTCCCGCTCCCGGCTCCCGATGCCAAACCCAGTGGAAGTGCAACTAACCCTAATGACGACAGCACTTCTCAGGCGGGTTCTGGTTCGTCCGCGCAGCCAGCTCCCGCGACTTCCGGCGCCCCCGCCGGAGATAACACCATGCCCGGCGTGAAGAAGGGAAGCATTAGCGACGTAAATGCCGTGGGTACTCGTGATATCGGTGGCCGCGGTGTGGGCAACTGGTACTCGACCGAGTCCGAAATCAAGATGGGCAAGTCCTACGCGGCGATGATCGAGAAGAGCACGAAATTCATCACCGACCCGGTAGTGACCGAGTACGTCAACCGCATCGGGCAGAACATAGTGAAGAATTCCGACTGCAAGGTGCCGTTCACTATCAAGGTTATTGATTCAGACGAAATCAACGCCATGGCGCTGCCTGGCGGATTCTTCTATGTGAACTCCGGCCTGGTGCTGGCTGCCGACGAAGAGGCGGAACTGGCCGGGGTGATGGCGCATGAGACGGCTCACGTCTGCGCCCACCATGCGGCCCGTGAAATGACCCGCGCCAACTACGCCCAGCTGGGCACGATCCCGCTGATTTTCATCGGCGGCTGGGCAGGATACGGCATCTATGAAGCCGCGAACCTGGCGATCCCGATGACCTTCCTTGAGTTCTCACGCGAGTTCGAAGCGCAGGCCGACTATCTCGGCATTGAGTACATGTATCGCGCCGGCTACGATCCGCAGGCCTTCGTGACCTTCTTCGAGAAGATTCAGGATCTGGAGAAGCATAAGCCCGGAGCAGTCGCGCGAGCCTTCTCTGACCATCCGCAGACCCCGGATCGTATCGCACATTCGCAGGAAGAGATCGCCAAGATCCTCCCGCCGCGCGATGAGTACCTGGTGACGACGTCGGAATTCGATGAGGTGAAGGCGCGGCTCGCTCGCATCGAGAACAAACGCAAGCTTGTTGATGGAAGGAACGGTCAGAAGCCCACGCTGCGCCGCGTGAGCTCCACCACAGACCCGAATAACCCGAACAGCACGGACGACGAGCGCCCGACCCTGCATCGCCGCGACGACTCGAGCAGCAACGGCGGCGGCAGTACCGGAGGCAGCGGCACCGGCAGCTCGACCCCGAGCAGCAACTATTCGCCCGGCAGCATGGATTGACAGGATTAAGGCGCGATCACTGTTCGAAGGCCCTCGCCTAGCACTTCTTGCACTTGGCTAGGATGGCTTTGTGCAGGCGTTCGCGCAGTTCGTTGGGCAACTCGTAAATCTCGTGCTTGCGATAGATCTCGATCGTCTTGCGAGTGGTGCTAAGGGTAACCTCGCAATGCTCACATCCGCGCAGATGTTCTTCGAGCTGGGCCCGCACTGGAACGGTCACGTTGTTGTCGATCAGGTCGTCCAATTGGGCCAAAAACTCTGAGCAGGTCACTTCACACCATCCTTGGATCGATTGCGGAAGTAGCGGCTGAGCCGCTCCCGCAATTGCAGCCGCGCCCGCAACAGGCGCGACTTGACTGCTGGAATACTTAAACCCAGACTCTCGGCTGTTTCCTCGGTCGAAAGCCCTTCCACATCGCGCAGGACGAAGACCACACGGAAGCCCGGAGGCAACCCCTGGATCGTCTTGCGAAGAATCTCGGCCATTTCCGACTGACCGTACTGCTGCTCCGGATCCGGACCCCAATCCGCCAGGTCGCGCGGCATGGAGCCTTCATCGGTCTCGACATCCTCGTCGATCGATACCATTCGGCCGGTGCGGCGCTTGCGCAGCCGCATCAGCGATTCGTTTACAGCGATCCGCACCAGCCAGGTATAGAACTTCGAATTACCCTGAAACTGTTCGAGCTTCTCGTAGGCCTTGAGGAAGGCGTCCTGTACCACGTCTTCCGCGTCCTCGCGATTCTGGGTGATGTGCTGGGCGATACGAAAAACCTGGCGGTCGTACTGACGCACCAGCTTCTCGTATGCTTCCATATCACCCGCGCGTGCGCGGTTGACCAGCAGTACGTCGGGGTGAACCTCCTCCGTCCCTTGTGTTTGGATAGTTGACATGACAGATAGTTTCAGAAAAAGGGCCGCTCAGAAATACGACCGGTTCGATCTCTGTTCGTCTTTTATCCTAAATGGCTGAGGAGCGGAGAGCAAAACTGCCTGACTGGGACGAAGTCTCGACCCGGTGCAAGGAAATCTGTTCGTGCCGCCGATTGCTCCCGTTCCGGACTGAAAAGTATCCAAGTTGGAAACACCCTGGGTTTCTCCATCATTTGGGGGAAGCACCCAGCGCGTTTTCAGCTTAAAGTACATGCAGGGAAATTAGTCGATCGATGAAAGTAAAGCGCGCGGAAGCATCAGTTTTAAAGGAGTGGAGCAGGATCGGCCGGCATGCCGGCCTGCTATCCGTTATCGTGCTGTCGGGCAGCCTCTGCGCGTCCATCGCCCAGACCGGATCGTCAACCTCAAGCTCAACGACCCATAGTTCAAAAACCCACAGTACGAAGACCGCCAGCGCCAAAAAGACCGGGGCGAAGTCGCATAGCTCGACTCATTCCCCGACCCACAGGTCGGCGCACGCTGCTACGGTCAGCCACACCTCGAAGTCCCGTCACAAGCACGCGCGCAAGCCGCTCACGGCGAAACAGCTGGCCCGCAGCCAGAAGCTCCATCAGGCCTTTGTCGCATCGTCGCAACTGCGGCCGATGGCACAGCAGCTCGCCAGCATGCGCTCTCCGGCAGCTTATGCAGGAGTGTCAGCCTACGCGCACAGCCACACAGGCGAGGCTGCTGCAGCGGCTTATCTCGCTCTGGGGCATGCCTACCTGCTCGATCATAAGTACTCCGAAGCGGTCAGCGCGTTCCACTCCGCGAATGTGGCTGGCAAGTCGCTCGACGATTACGCGGATTATCTGACGGCACAGGCGTTTCTGCAGGACAACAAGCTGGCCGACGCCGAAACGGTGCTGGACACTTTCATCCAGAAGCATCCCGACTCAATCTTTGTGCACAGTGTGCCCGTGCTCCAGGCCAACCTGTTTCTGCAGGAGAGTGACCCTCAGGCGGCATTGCGGATTCTGGATGCGCACCGCGGTGAGGCGATTGCGAACAAAGCAGATTTCCAGCTTGTATCTGCCAAGGCCAACTTGATGGCCGGCCGCTCAGCGGAGTCACAACAGCAGTTCCGGCGCGTTTACCTGAATTTTCCGCTCAGTGGTGAAGCCTCACAGGCGCGGGCGCAGCTGGTCTCTTCGGGAACATTGTCGTCGCTGCCTCCCGAGGAGCGCCGCCATCACGCCGATGCGCTCTACGCCGCAGGCCGCTATAGCGACGCAGCAGAGGAGTACCGTTCACTGGGCGCCGACCCCTCGCTCGGCGACGCCGCGCGCAATGGATTGCTCGTCGCTGCCGCGCATTGCGACTGGAAACTGAAGCGGCTGAACAAACAGGAATTGGAGCGCCTGCCCGACACGTCAGATGAAGCCGGCGCCCGCAGGCAGTATCTGCTGATGGAGCTGGCGCGCAGCAAGGACGACACAGAGACACAGCAACTCATCGTTGAGCAGATGAAGACGCGCTTCCCATCGAGCCCGTGGCTGGCCGATGCGCTCTACTCAAGCGGCAACATGTACCTTCTGCGCAAGGATTTTCCCCGCGCCATTGCCTATTACGGAGAACTCGCGCGGCGTTTTCCTAAATCCTGCGAATCTCCGCACGCCGGCCCCTGCTCCAACTACTCGCCCAGCAGCCACTGGCGCGCTGCCTGGCTGAACTACCGCATCGGCGAATATGGCGAAGCTGCCCGGCTCTTCGATGAGCAGATCGCCGATTACCCAGGCGGCAAGGAGATTCCTTCGGCGCTGTACTGGCGCGGCCGGCTATACGAAGAGGAAGACCACAAGCCCGCCATGGCCGCGGGCTATTACAAGACGGTGGCGCGCGTCTATCCGCACTACTACTATGCGGCCCTCGCGCAGGACCGGTTATCTCAGCTCGGTCAGGTGACGCCCGCCAGCTTTTCCATCCTGGAGGCGATGCATCCCGAGTCCATCCCTGAGTTGAGCGACGACGTGCCGGAGGATGATCCGCATGTGGTGAAGGCGAAGCTGCTGGCCAATGCCGGGCTGAACGAGTACATCGCTCCGGAGATTCAGGCGGCCGATGGTAGCGACGAATGGGGAGCCTTCGCAGAAGCCGAGATCTATGCCTCCTATGGAGAGACCGCTCGCGCCATGCGGCTGCTCAAGCATGCCCTGCCGTTCTATACCTCGGCGCCGATCGAGTCGATCCCGCTGGGCTACTGGCGGATACTCTTCCCGCAGCCATACTGGTCCGATATCAAGGAGAACGCTGCCGCCAACGGCCTCGACCCCTACATGGTAGCGTCACTCATTCGCCAGGAGTCGGAATTCAATCCTGGCGCGGTCTCGAACAAGAGCGCGTACGGGCTGATGCAATTGCTGCCCAGCGTTGGCAAGAGCATGGCCAAGGAAGAGGGAATCCATCACTTCGAGGCCAGCCAGCTGCTCGATCCCACAACAAATATTCGCCTCGGTACGCTCTACCTCAAGCAGACGCTGAACAGGTTCGGTGGCCGTCCTGAATACGCCTTCGCGGCATATAACGCGGGAGACGACCGCGTCGTCGACTGGCAGTCGATCGGTCACTACCGCGACATGGACGAGTTCGTCGAGTCGATCCCCTTCACTGAGACGCGCGAGTACGTGCAGGCGATCATCCGCAACCAGGAGATCTACCGCGAGCTGGACCGGGCCAGCTCGCAGCGCGCTTCGACCGACCCTCATCAACCCTGATCCTGAAGCCGCATCCTTTTCTGCACTTCGACGGCGCCGATAGGCGAAAATAGGATCATGGATTTTGTCGATCTCAAGGCTCAGTACAGCCGCCTGAAACGGGCTATCGATGCGCGGATTCAAGCCGTCCTCGATCACGGCCAGTACATTCTCGGACCCGAAGTCCGCGAACTCGAAACACGCCTCGCCGCCCGCATCGGCTCGAAGCACTGTATCGGTTGCGCCAGTGGAACCGACGCCCTTCTCCTGGCAATGATGGCCCTCGGCATCCGTTCCGGGGACGAGGTCATCACCTCGCCGTTCACTTTTTTCGCAACCGCAGAGATGATCGTGCTACTGGGCGCCGTTCCTGTTTTCGTAGACATCGATCCGGCCACCTACAATGTTGATCCGACGAAAATCGAAGCGGTGATCACGCACCGCACGCGCGCCATCATGCCGGTGAGCCTTTATGGCCAGCCGGCAGAGATGGACGCGATCAATGCCATCGCCACAAGCCACAATCTGGCGGTCATCGAAGATGCGGCACAGAGCTTCGGCGCGCTCTACTTCGGACGCCACTCCGGCAACCTGAGCACCATCGGCTGTACCAGCTTCTTCCCGTCGAAGCCCCTGGGCTGCTACGGCGACGGCGGTGCATGTTTCACCAACGATGACGCGTTGGCCACCGCCATGATTGAGCTGCGCAACCACGGACAGGACCGGCGCTATCACCACACCCGCATTGGCATCAACGGCCGCATCGACACCATCCAGGCTGCGGTGCTGCTGGCCAAGCTTGATGTCTTCGACGGCGAGCTGATTGCGCGAAGCGAAGCCGCCGATCGCTACTCCGCTCTCCTCAAGGACGCGTTCCGCATCCCGGCGCTTGCTCCCAAGCGCACCAGCGCGTGGGCGCAATACACGATTGAGGTTGACGACCGCGAGACTGTCGAGGCTGCCCTACGGGACGCCGGGATCCCCACCGCCGTGCACTATCCTGTCGCCCTGCATCAGCAGCCGGTTTTAATGTTCCAGGCCAGGGCGTCCCAGTCCGGACCTGGCAGGGGCAGCTTCCCGCATGCAGAGCGTGCAGCGGCGCGTGTTCTCAGCCTTCCCATGCATCCCTATCTCGCGCCGGCCGATATCCAACGCGTGACGGATGCCATCAAGGCAGCCATACACCATCCGGCCACGCGGTAATCCAGGAAGTAATTGCCACACTCGATTTCTTCGGCGCGATAGGGATTGACAGGCAGCGCGGCTACCAGCAAGAATGGCGTCAAACATTTCATCACCGAAATGTTTGAAAGCGGAATCCGCCTGAGAATGCTGAAAGACTGCTTCAGCACGCGCGAGGTCCTCGACCTGACCGGTGTCACCGCCCGGCAACTCCAGTGGTGGGACGAACGCCGGATCGTGGTTCCAGCGCGGCAGGGCCGCAACCGCATCTACTCTGCAACTGATCTCACCGACATCCTGGTTATCGAGCAGTTGCGCCAGCGGAGCATTTCACTCGCGCAAGTGCGCCGCGTGCTTCGCCTGCTGCGCAGCGAATTGCACATGCGCCTCTCCGATCTTGTCGCGGGGAATTGCGAATATCACCTGCTCCTCGCTGGGAAGAGAATCTTCATTGAGACGGATTCCAGGCAGATCATCGAGCTGTTGAGAAATACGATGCAGCCGATGCTTCTCATAAGCCTGACGGACGCGATCAAGCCGCTGCGCATTGAATTGAAACAGTTACTGGAGAGATCCAGCGAGCCGGGCGCGAAGAAGCCGGCGAAAGAGTCTGAACGATCTGAAAAAACCGGGAGGGCAGGGAAACAACGCGCGACAGCTTAGGTTAAGGAGAGAAGGCCGTGACGGGCGATTCGGAAGGGAAGTCTTCCTGATCGCAAGACAAGAGGAAGCGAAGAACGGCGCCCCCACGTAGAGTTCCTCGTTCGTGGGGTTTTGACAAGGGAGGTTGATATGTCATCGGAACTGCAATTGCTCGAGCAGTGGATACCAGAGCAGATGGAACCGGGAACGCTTTTTCTACTTGAGAATGCAGGATCCCTCGGAGACGCCCAGAATCCCTACTGGGCCGTTCTCGCCTGCCCAAGCTGCGGCACGCTGGGTTTAATCACGCGCGCTCAATTTGCCGGCATCGAATCGATGATCTGCGGAGCCGATAACTGCTCCGTCGAATATTTCCTTCGCGAAGACGAGATTGAATACCGCAAGCCGCACTGAGTTCGTGCAGCGTTGGCGATGCCAACCCTCCGACGCTGTCGCAAAGCTGTTACGCGCAATCTTTACTTGAATGCCGTGGTCGCCGACCGGGCACGGCATATTTTTTGCCTCGCCTGTGCATCCTGCTCTTATCGGTCCTCCGACGTCTATTTCAGATACGATAGCCACAGCGCCCGGATGGCGAAATCGGCAGACGCAGCGGACTTAAAATCCAAACAGATATAAATTAAACACATTGCAATCAACAACATGTAGCTTTACTTCTTCTTCCACATCTGCTACACAATTACACATGTGCACGGCATTCCTGAGGCGCGAAGGAGCTTTCAATGTCCCAAACCTTAGAAAGCCCAAGACCCAAAACAGAAACCCACAAAACCATGGGCGGCAAGGTCAACATCTACCGCCGCGAAAACAGCGACAACTGGCAGTGCTCGACCTTCCTTAACGGACGCAACTGGCGAGTCTCAACACACGAAGACAGCCTCGGTCGGGCGAAGGACTTCGCCGAAGATTGGTATCTCGCCTTGCGCGGGAAGGCGCACGCCGGACTTCTCCCCAAAGAGACACGGCGACAAGGCAAGAAATTCAAGGAAGCTGCCGCGAAATTCCTCGAAGAAGCTCCCATCCTCACGCAGGGCCAGCGGGGGCCGACCTGGCTAAATCAGTATGAGTTGAAGCTGAACGGCGTCATCCTCCCGTTTCTCGGCGAGAAGCACCTTCCCGAAATCACATCCGGCGTCATTCAGGAATACCGCATCTGGCGCGCGCAGAATTGCAAGACAGGCGGCACCCCGGCGAGAAGCACAGTACACAAGGAAATCGTCTGCATCCGTCAGGTACTGAAAACGGCCAGGCGCCACGGCTGGTTGGAGTACCTCCCCGACATGTCGGTACCGTACAAGACGTCCGGCAAGATCGTGCACCGGGCGTGGTTCTCGCCCGAGGAATATAAAAAGCTCTATGAGGCGACGCGCAGACGGGCGAGTGAGCCAAAGCAGGAGCGCTTCAAATGGGAATGCGAACAACTCCACGACTATGTGCTGTTCGCGGTCAATACTGGACTCCGGCCCGACGAAGCCTGGGCGCTGCAATTCCGCGACGTGACCATCGTCAAAGACGAAGCCACTGGCGAAACAATCCTTGAAATCGAAGTGAGGGGCAAACGTGGTGTTGGCTATTGCAAGAGCATGCCCGGCGCGGTCAGGCCCTTCGAGCGCCTGAAGAGTCGCCCGCGTCCTTCGCGGATCTACGAGCCCGGACGAGGAGGGACCAACGAAAAGACTCGGTTACCTGAGCCCACGGACCTTCTCTTCCCCAAATGGCAGCGCGAATTGTTTAACACCATCCTTGATGAAGAGAAACTGAAGGCCGACCGCGACGGTCAAGCGCGCACCGCTTACAGCCTGCGCCATACCTACATTTGCCTGCGCCTGATGGAGGGGGCGGACATTTACCAAATCGCGAAGAATTGCAGGACGTCGGTCGAGATGATCGAAAAGTTCTATGCCTCCCACATCAAGACCCGCCTCGACGCTGCGGCCATCAACATCATGCGCAAGAAGAAGGTCGCTGGGAAAGTAGCGAAGGAACTTCGCACCGGCACCTGACGCTTATAATTAAGGTGGCTATGCGGGCGTGGCGGAATCGGCAGACGCACCGGACTTAAGCGCAAACTTGAGTGCTCGCTGGGAAACCGGCGATGCAGAACTGCTCAAATTCGGGGAACCCTGTGAAATGGCGATCCCGAGCCAAGCCCCGCCGGAGAACTCCGGAGGGGAAGGTGTAGAGACTAGACGGGCAGCACCTGCCGGCCGAACGGCCATGGTGAAGGTATAGTCCAGACCACAAACCTGCCAGAGCGTCCCTAGGACGCGGTTCCGGCAGGGCGACGAAAGTCGTCGTTGGTAAGAAAATCCGTTGGGGCGCAATCCCCGTGAGGGTTCAAGTCCCTCCGCCCGCACCAATTTGTTCATTCTTGGGTTGCGGCGAGCCTCGCCCTCGGATCATGAATTTTGATGCAGCTGTTCGAATGAGCACATTTGTGACATCGAGCCCACCAAACGGTTCGGACAATTCCGTACACACCTTAATGCTCAAAGCGGCGCTTGTGGATTCACCACCGTGGTGTAAAGTGGTGAAAACGACTGGAAAGTGCACGCACGACGATGAAGCAAAAAAAGGTGCAAAGAACAAGCACGGGGGCACAGGCCCCACCTTGGACCCGCGCGTCTATCAGCTTCCCATCCGATCTTTACGAAATCCTTGGAGAAATCGCGAAGGAAAAGAAGGTGTCGTTGGCATGGGTAGTGCGTGATGCGGCAGAAAAATACGTCGAAGGCCGAAGCCTCGTGGCTAAGGGACAGACGCCAAGAACGTGAGAGCAAAATGACGCGAGCATCATTCAATTTTGACAGGCTGCTGCAGCTTCGCTTGATTGTTGCCAGATTTGGCGAAATGGATCTCGCAAAGTGGTGGAATACCCGTGGACAACTCGGTTCGCTCGGAACAGCGGTGATCCGCCGAGGCTTTCCCAGAACTCACTATTTTGCGCAGGCACGCTCCGTCTGCGTAGTCGCAGCCCAGCGCTGCCGCGAAATTTTCGATCCTCCCGATAGCGTCACGCTTTGGCAGCTTCCAGAGACCATCGAAGAAGAGTTCGATGCGAAATGGGAGCACTGGCTCGATCAGGCAAGTGAATGGCGACCGTTTTTCCACCGTCTGGAGAATCTCCGGGGAAACGATCTCAAGAGCACACTTCAGGCTTTTGATGTCATCACAGAACAAGAAATGGAGATGTTTTCCCGACTTCGTCGCTCGGCGGAAGGGCGTGCCGTGCCTCTTCTTGAACCGTTCTCCGGCACTGATCAGGACATTGCATTGCTCGCCCTCGGGTTTGCGCGCGGAGAAATAGGGGCACTCGCTGTTCCATATGCGAAAAGGGGAATTGTGTGCTAAAAACGAGCCCCCCTATTTCGCAGCGACTCGTCCGCAAAGGCGCCCTCATAGAAGACACATATACCCTATGGCGGACTCGTGGGTTAAGGCTGTCAAGAACAAGGCTGACATCACACCTGGCAAGCTTGCCGATCGAGTCGGTGAACTGATGAAGCGCCGAAAGCCGGGACTCTCCCTGATGTTCGTGGTCGACGAGGTTGGCCAGTTTGTCGCGCGCGATGTTCAGAAGATGCTCGACCTACAAGCCATCGTGCAGAGCTTCGGGGTGAAGGGGCGCGGCAAGCACTGGGTCGTCGTAACGTCACAGGAGAAGCTCGGCGAGCTCGTTAGCGGTCTCGACGACAAAAAGATCGAACTCGCGCGCTTGATGGATCGATTTCCTTTGCAGGTTCACCTCGAGCCGACCGACATCTCCGAAGTCACCAGCCGCCGAGTTCTCTCGAAGAACGCGGTTGCGCAGACCGCGCTCGGTAAGCTCTTCGACGAAAACCGGGGCCGGCTGACTGAGCACACTCGGCTTACCGCCGACATCAGGCTGCCGGAGCTATCCCGTGAGGCCTTTATCGAACTATACCCGTTGGTCCCGTACCAAATAGACCTCATCATCCAAGTCGTGTCGGGCCTGCGCACGCAAGGCGGTGCGAGCAAGCACGTCGGCGGGGCGAATCGCACTATCATCAAGCTCGCACAGCAACTCCTTATCAATCCCGCAGTGAATCTCGCGAACGCGAAGCTCGGCGACATCGTGCGCCTCGATCAGGTCTATGATCTCGTCGAGGGAAATGTAGGCTCTGAGATCCGTGCAAAGATCGCCGCCATCTCGAAGGAGCTGAGCCACGTGCTCGCTCATCCGCAGGCGCAGCTCGGGGAACATTTGGTATGCATCCATCGCATTGACTTTGGAGTCAATCTCGAAGCCGGCCATTACATATTGACTGATGTGCTGCACCTTGCCGGAAATCACGAAGATGTGGTCACCTTCCTTCAGCTGGCGTCGGATGTCTGGGCGGCAGGCACCGAGTGTTGGACGGGGGCCAAGGTAGGGGTCGTGCACATGCCTACCGAATTCCGGGTCATAACCCGAACTCGTGATAAAGATCTTGCCAATCATTTCACCCCTCCTTCTTTGTGGCCCACTTTAGCGTCTGTTTGAACGCGTTTCCTTGGTGCGGTTTCAGAATATTGTCGTGCTGCAGCCGTCCCACCACGATTCCAGGACCGACGCCAATGTGCTCGGCAAACGCATAGATTGATTCACTCGTGAATTCCTTCTTTCGCAAGAACTCGCTAAGCTCAGTGGGCGGGACGAGTGTATCTGAGGAGAACTGATTGGCTTCCGATTCGAACTTTTGCATCTCCGGATCAATCACTCGATCGATTAAATCCTCGGCAGCATTATCGACTACGAAAGATTTCTTGCTGCGGTGAAGAAGGATGTGTCCGAGTTCGTGAAACAAAGTAAACCAGAGTTGGTCATCTGTCTTATAACGAAGCGTCAGGCCAACCACTGCCTTGGTGTCTGTCAGCCAGCGAGCGCAGCCACTGATCCCAGTATTGGGAAGTTCCGGAACCACGACGACGGCTACACCAAAGTTGGCGCAGGCTTCTTGAAGAGCAGTCATCATCACTTCATCAACGCGCAGACGAGATAAACTTCTTAGCTTTGGCAAGGAAGAGACGAAAAGGTGCTCATCGAAAGTGCGCAGCGAGAACGCGCTGGCCTGGATTTCAACCTCTCGGACCCAAGCTGCAACTGATTCCTCTCGAACCTTGTAAGCATGCGTCTGTCGATACGCTACTGAATAGGCATTCCAAACCGTCTGCCAGCTTTCTGGTGAAGAAACTCCGAAAAAGTTAAGCACTGCGTCCATGTCTGAAGTGCCTTCCGGTATCGCGAAGTTTCTCGCTCGCATTTCCTTCAACGGGAATTTCTTGAGCCAATCACTCCATTCAAAGAACCTTTCGGATTCCTTTGCTCTTGCCTGCGCCTCGTCATACCGGCGCTGAAAGTTTAGCCACAGATGGGCTGGGCGTCGAAAGACCCTTTCGAAGGCGAGAGCCGTGGGAGGGGTGATTGGCGCTTTACCATTGCAAATCTCGCTGATCGTCTTCGGCGCCAAGTCCGTCCGCCGCGCAAGATCGCGCTGCGACCACCCATTCAGCTCGAGATACTCCTGTACCATGTCGCCGGGGTGCGGTATGGCATCAGGCTGGAGACGAATTTGGGTTTCCCTATCCATGTGTGTCCTCAATTGCAACAAGCTCGATCGCTTTGATGGATTTCCACCGTGCCTGCTCGTCGGAGCGATCCGACGGTGGATTTGACTCAACGGGCCGAAACAGCAGCCTGTAAGGTTGGTTGAGGTCGATCGAAAACGTTCCTACCAGCTTGCCCTGTAGCTCGTGACAACGCTCCGGTCCGGAGTTCGGTGGCCAGAAGTCGGCAAGCGAATCGGCGGCTTCCAGAGCCGTTATCCGTATGGCCAACTTCTTTGCCATATCCGTTCCGTAGAGCTTCTGTCGCACCTTCTCGTCCTCAAGAGCACGTCGAAGTTTGCTGTCGCTGGCGAAGATTTCCATTTGTTTCTCGACGGGTAACTGATCACATGTAAATGATTGTTTCCCAATGGGTAACATAAGTCAAGAAATCTTAGACTCAGGCATTGTTTGCGGGGTTGTTACGGTGTGGAGAAGCCAAGTGGCGGCAACGGCTCCGAAACTCGCCGTTATCCCATTTCACCCCAAAAGGAAAGGCTGCATTGATAAGTGCTTTATACCGTATGAGTTATCTTATTAATAAAGTTATTTTGCTCGATAAACGCGCAATGTTTATTGTGCTATATTTATTTAGAAATGAAGGAAACACTTCAGACCGAGCTGCTTGAGTACCTTGCCGCTATTGCAGGTGATCGCCCATGGCTTGAGCCTGTGGCGCGAGAACGTGTGTCGAAATTGCCCATTTTTCTCAGAGAAAAATACCGACTTTTTCAAGCTGATCTATTTGGCCGCAAAGCGCTCTTGGGGATCCAAAACCAAGCGCCATCCGAACCCTCGCCCACTGAATACGCTCAAGATGCCAAAGTACTCAGGCAGCAGCTTTCCACAGATGTCGTACTAGTAATCGCGAATGTTCCGTCATATATCCGCAACCGGCTAGTACAGCGCCACGTGCCGTTCATAGTTCCAGGGACCCAGATGTTCCTTCCGATGTTGATGATCGATCTGAGGGAACAGTATCCAACACGCGGGCGACGTTCAAAGGATCTGTTGTCCCCCGTTGCTCAAGTCGTTGTCATCTACCATCTCGTCCGCGGGCCGCTCACTGATCTTCCTCTAGGGAAAATTGCACAGCAGTTGCACTATTCCGCAATGGCAATCAGTAAAGCACAGGAGGAATTGCAACAAACAGGTATCTGCGATGTGGAGCGTTCTGGTAAGGCCCTGTTTCTACGATTCATTGGAACCAGAGCTGAAGTTTGGCGTAATGCAGAACAATCGCTTTCTACGCCAATCAAACGGACTCAGTGGATCCGTTGGGGACAGGGCTCTTCGCAAAATGCCATTAAAGCTGGGCTAACCGCTTTGAGCGCATACACCATGCTGGCGGACGAATCGATTCCGACCTATGCAATGCGTGATAGGTATATCGTCGAAGCGTTTCGGCAGGGTGAATTGGTCGGCTGTCGGTCGCGTGAAGATGCTGAAGGGCGGATGGAATCATGGACGTACGATCCAGCTCTCCTCTCAAACGATGCTCATACGGCTGATCCATGTTCTCTTTATCTATCGCTCCGCAACTTCGCCGATGAACG
>Ga0335075_10004290_pt1 | contig 22357 bp, 23 predicted proteins | sample Lox_Sample_24_FD_206723 | JGI IMG/M metagenome (GOLD analysis project Ga0335075, IMG submission 206723) | Soil microbial communities from Loxahatchee National Wildlife Refuge, Florida, United States - Lox_Sample_2.4 | ecosystem: Environmental > Terrestrial > Soil > Wetlands | place: USA...
CTTCAGCGCCCGCTTTGCCTTCTTTACCTTCTTTGCCTTCCAGGCAGACCAGCAGGTTGGTGTAGGTGAACGTCGGCTGCCATACGCTCCCATCCCAACCCATGAAACTCACTTTGCCCGAACCGTTGCCGGACGTTTGCAGAACCAGCGGCACGACCGCCGTGGCTTCGGTTTCGCTCTTGATGGTGACAGAACTCGGTTCTATGCCCGCCGCGCCGTCGTTCCAGCTGAGCTGCGAGGTGCCCGGGTAGTGGAAGCCGCCCGGCTCCAGGTGTTTGCCGATGATCACGACCACCGTCCCCGGACATCCGGACGACGGCGTTATTTTCGTCACTTCAAACCCTGCCGTGTTGGCCTGTGCGGCCCCAGCGAACGCGAGCAGCGTCACCGTGCTGGCGATCACGCCAGCCAGGCCAATCAGCCGCCCCGCGCTCGTGTTTCCCCCGGACCGACGATGTTTGCCGGTCCACCGATATTGGCGCATTCCTTTCCCCCTACATGTCCTTGCGCTCGTCAAGCGCGTTTGTCATCCCCATATCGAGCTTGGCCGTCGACCGTCCAGGGCGATCAGAGCGCCAAATTCGACGCGCGACTCTAGCACAGGGATGTAGAGACGCGCATTGAGCGGATAATCTACCCTCGGAGTGAGCGCGACCCGGGTTGTGCGATTGTCGCGGCCTGAGGGTCGAAAAGCTGAGAAGGGACGGCTGGTAGCCTTTCCGCGATGGACCGAGGGATTCCCACGCGGGGCGGGGTGGGCCGAAGCCGAGCGGCTCGTGCGCTGCCCGTCGCGGCGATCTGTGCGGCGCTTATCAGCGCGTGCGGAGGCTCGACGCACTCGTCCAAGACGGCGAAGTACCTGGACATCGCCCGCGTCGAGCGCGCGATCCGACAGAGCATCGCCTCCCAGCGTCATCTCCAGTCCAAGGTCGTTTGCCCTGCGAAGGTGCCGCAGAAGCCGGGCAAGTTCGCCTGCATCGCCACGACCTATCGCGCGAAGAATCCACACAAAAAGACCAAGACGCCGTTCGTGGTGACGATTCACAACACGAGCGGCTACGTCACCTACGTGGGCAAGTAGGAGACCTGCCGCGAAGGCCGAGAGCGGCGAACGGGTCTCGAACCCGCGACCTCAAGCTTGGGAAGCTTGCGCTCTACCAACTGAGCTACCGCCGCACAGCCCGGATTCTAGGGCGTTCGCGACGGCCGGGCACGGCAGCGACGAAGCTCGCCGCGCCGGCGCTCCAGGCTGCCGGCTCGGGGCTCGAGCGTCGCGCTCTAACCTGTTGGCCCGTGAGACGACGCATCCTGCCGATCCTCGCGACGCTCGCCGGGGCGTGCGTGGTCGCATTGCTGGTCTACGGCGTGTCCGCGCAGTCGCCCAACCGCACGCTCGACGAACTCGTCCGCCGCGGGGACTACCCGCCGGCGCCGCAGGCCGCGCGAATGCTGCCGGTGCTGGGCGCGAGCGGCAAGCGCTCGCTGGCGTCGCTGCGCGGGAAGGTGGTGGTGTTGAACTTCTGGGCGTCGTGGTGCGAACCGTGCGCTGCGGAGGCGCCGCTGCTCGAGCGCACGCAGAGCACGCTGCAACGCCACGACGGCACGGTGCTGGGCGTCACCTACCTGGACGCCTCGCCGGACTCCGAGCGCTTCGTCCGCCGCTACCACCTCACCTACCCGGTGCTGCGCGACACCACCGGCGAGTTCGCGCACTCCTACGGCACCGACCAGCTGCCCGAGAGCTTCGTGATCGACCGTCGGGGCCGCATCGTGGCGATCTCGCGCGGCCAGGTCGAAGCGCGTTTCCTCACGCGCGCGGTTGCGCTGGCGGAACGCTCGTGAGGGGGCCGGCGGCGCTGCTGGCTTGCCTTGCGCTGGTCTCAGCCGCGGTTGGCGCCAGCGCGGACGCCGCCGCGAGCACGGCCAAGCCGCGCACCACGCTGCTGGCGGTCGAGCGCCAGGTGATGTGCGTGACGTGCAAAATCCCGCTCCAGGAGGCGCAGTCGCCGCAGGCGGACCTCGAGCGCGAATACATCCAGGACCTCGTCGACGAGGGCGACAGCGAAGCGCAGATCAAGCGCGCGCTCGTCTCCCAATACGGCCCCAGCGTGCTCGCGTTGCCGGCCGCGCACGGCTTCGACCTGGCCGTGTACCTGGTGCCGGCGGCGGTCGTGCTGGCGCTGCTGGCGACGCTCGCGCTGCTCTTGCCACGCTGGCGCCGGCGCGGGCGCGAACGCCCGGCGACGGTCGCCGCGCCGCCAACGCTCAGCGCGGCCGACGAAGCGCGGCTGGAGTCCGACATCGCGCGCTTCGACTAGCCGCTACATCCGCTGCGGCGCGCTCACGCCCAGCAGCCCGAGGCAGCGCGCGATCGTGCGCGCGCTGAGCACGCACAGGGCGATGCGCAGCGATTCCACCGCCCGCCCGCCCGCCTCTCCCTCTTCGACGCCCACGACCTGGCAGTCGCGGTAGAAGGCCGTGAACGTCTGCGCCAGCGACAGCGCGTACGCGGCCATGCGGTGCGGCGCGCGGCGCTGCGCCGCCTCCGCCAGCTCCGCGGGGAACGCCAGCAGCGCCTCCACCAGCGCCCGCTCGGCCGCGTGCAGGGCCGGGCGGCGGCCGTCGCCGTCGACGGCGTCGAGCGCGCCGACGGCCTCGCGCATACGCCGATCGCCCGCCTTGGCGAGCACCGAGGCGATCCGCGCGTGCGCGTACTGCACGTAGTACACGGGGTTCTCGCTGGACTGCTCGCGGGCCAGGTCGAGGTCGAGGTCGACGGTCGTGTCGTGCGAGCGCGCGAGCAGATACCAGCGCGCGGCGTCCACGCCGATCTCCGCCACGAGTTCCTCCAGCGACACGAACTCGCCGGCGCGCTTGGACATCTGCGCGCGCCCGCCGGCGCTGATCAGGTGCACGAGCTGCATGATCAGCAGCTCCAGCTCCGCGGGGTCGCCGCCCAGCGCCTCGTACGCGGCCTTCGTGCGCAGCACGTAGCCATGGTGGTCGGCCCCCCACACATCCACCTGGCGCTCGAAGCCGCGCTCGCGCTTGTCCTGGTGGTAGGCGATGTCCGAGGCGAAGTACGTGTGCTCGCCGGTGGAGCGCACGAGCACGCGGTCCTTGTCGTCGCCGAAGTCGCTCGTGCGCAGCCACAGCGCGCCCTCGCTGCGGTAGGTGTGCCCCCCCTGCTCGAGGATCGCGAGCGTGTGCGCCACCGGGCTGGGGTCGCCCTCGTGCAGCGCGCTCTCGTAGAACCAGCAGTCGAAGTCCTCCACGCCGAACGCCACGAGCGAGGCGCGGATGTGCTCGACCATGCGCGCGACCGCCGCACGGCCGGCCTCGCCCGCGTCCATGCCCGCGGCGCCCGGCAGCTCCTCCAGCAGCTCCACCACGTAGTCGCCCTTGTAGCCGTCCTCGGGGACCGGCTGCCCGCGCGCGAGCGCGATGACCGACTCGCCCAGCTTGCGCACCTGCGAGCCGGCGTCGTTGACGTAGAACTCGCGCCGCACCTCGTGGCCCTGGAGCGCGAGCATGCGCGCGAGCGCGTCGCCGTACGCGGCGTTGCGCGCATGCCCCACGTGCATCGGGCCGGTGGGGTTGGCGGACACGAATTCCACGAGCACCCGTTCGGGCCGCTGCGCGGCGCCGGCGCCGAAGCCCTCGCCCGCGGCCAGCGCGTGCGCGAGCGCGCGCGTCAGCCACGCATCGGACACGAACAGGTTGAGGAAGCCCGGGCCGGCGACCTCGAAGCGCTCCAGGCTCGCTCCCAGCCGCCCGCGCAACGCACCGCCCAGCTGCTCGGCCAGGACGCGCGGCGGGGCGCCCACGCTGGGCGCGAGCAGCAGCGCGGCGTTGGTGGAGTAGTCGCCGAACTGCGCGCGCCGCGGGCGCTCCAGCGTGATCGTCGAAGCCTCGCCGCCGTCCCCGCCGGCGAGCGCCCGGGCGGCGTCTATCACTGCCGCGCGCAGCAGCTCCAGCGGGTCGGTTGAGGTCTCGGTCATGGGGTCCGGTGTCGCGGTTGCGATACTAGCTGCGTGACCGACCAAGACTCAGGCGCCGAGCGCCACATAAACATCCACCTTTCCCCCGAGATCATGGGGGGCGTATACGCGAACTTCGCCAACGTCAGCCACTCCGACTACGAGTTCACCGTGACCTTCGCTCGCGTCGACCACGAGGTCGAGTCCGAGGAGGTGCCCGGCGTGGTCGTCTCCCGCGTGAACATCTCCCCGCGCTTCATGCGCGAGCTGATCGACGCGATGGAGGACAACTACTCCAAGTGGCGCACCCGCGAGGGCATCAAGAACCTGCCCGAGTACGGCGGTGCGGAGGCAGGCTCCGACGCAGAGTAGGAGGTCGGGATGAAGGTCGCCGTCATCTCCGACATCCACGGCAACAGGCACGCCTTCGAGGCGACGCTCGAGTCCGTGGCCGCGAGCGACGCGTCCGAGGTCTGGTGCCTGGGCGATCTCGTCGGCTACGGGGCGGAGCCGGACGCGTGCGTGGAACTCGCGCGCGAGCACGCCGCGGTGTGCCTGGCGGGCAACCACGACCTGGCGGTCACCGGCGAGCTGCCGCTGACGGAGTTCTCCTGCGGCGCGAGCCTCGCGGCGAAATGGACGCAGGAGGTGATCGCGCCGGAGAACCTGGACTTCCTCAAGGGCCTTCGCCCGCAGGCGCAGGAGGGGCCGGTCGGGCTCTACCACGCCAGCCCGCGCGACCCCGTGTGGGAGTACGTGCTCTCGGCGCTGTTGGCGGAGCTGTGCATGGACGTGCAGAGCCAGCGCGTGGCGCTGATCGGCCACTCGCACGTGGCGCTGTCGTTCGTTCGGCGCGAGGGCGAGCTGACCACCGGCGAGCCGCGCAAGGGCGGCGCGGAGCTCGACGTCGGCGAGGGCGAATGGCTGCTGAACCCCGGCAGCGTGGGACAGCCCCGCGACGGCGACCCGCGGGCTTCTTGGATGCTGCTCGACCTCGACACGATGATCGCCTCCTATCAGCGCACCGACTACGACATCGCGGGCGCCGCCGCCGCGATCCGCGCGGCGCGCCTGCCCGACTCCCTGGCCGAGCGCCTGGAGTACGGCCAGTGAGGCTGGGCCTGAGAAGCTCCAGCGTGCTGCTGGCGGGGCTGCTCGGCGTGGCCGCCGCGCTGCTGGTCTCCTGTGGCGGCTCCAGCGCCAAGCTGATCCCGGTCGCGGACGCAAGGCCGCTGCAGAGCGACTTCGAAGAAGTGGCGCAGGCGGCAGCGGCTGGCGACGGCAGCTGCTCCGCCACGCAGACGGCGATCGCAAAGACCGAACAGGACTTCAACGCGCTGCCCTCTACCGTGGACACGGGCCTGCGCGACACGCTGCGCCAGGGCATAGACAACCTGAGAGAGCGCGCGCTGACCCTGTGCAAGGAGCCGCTCCTGCAGGCCACCACCGGCACCACCCCCAAGACGACGCCCAGCACGCACACCACCGCGCCCACGACCACGCCGACCCAGACCCAGGCCACCACGCCCACCGCCACCGCCCCCACGACCCCGCCGACGGCGACCGCCACGACCCCCGCCACGACCACGCCCGGCGGCGGCACGGTCGCGCCCGGCGAAGGCGAAGGCAAAGGGCTGGGCGGAGGCACGGGCGCGGGCGAAGAAAGCGGCGCGGCCGGCCCCGGCGCCGGCGCCCCGCCGGGGCAGGGCCCCGCCGGCGAAGGCCCGCCCGGCCAGGGGGCCGCCAAATGACCGATCGGAGATCGCCCGGCGTGAGGCCCGGCAGATGAGCGATCGCAGCTCGTCCAGCGTGGAGATCGCCGGCCGCTACCGGCTCGACAGCCGCCTGGGGTTCGGCGGCATGTCCACCGTCCACCTCGCGCTCGACCTGCGCCTGGAGCGCCAGGTGGCGGTCAAGCTGCTGGCGGAGCACCTGGCGGACGATCCGGCGTTCGTGTCGCGCTTCCAGCGCGAGGCGCAGGCAGCAGCGCGCCTGGTGCACCCGAACATCGTGCAGGTGTTCGACTCCGGCCAGGACGAGCGCACGGGCCAGTACTTCATCGTGATGGAGTACATCGAAGGCTCCTCCTGCGCGGAGATCCTGCGCGACGAGGGCTGGGTCGAGGTGGAGGAGGCGCTGTCGATCATCGAGCAGGCGTGCGAGGGCCTGCACTACGCGCACCGCCACGGCGTGGTGCACCGCGACGTCAAGCCCGGCAACCTGCTGCGCTCGCGCGAAGGCGAGGTGAAGCTCGCGGACTTCGGCATCGCCAAGGCGACCGAGCAGTCGAGCATCACGCAGGTCGGCTCGGTGCTCGGCACGGCGGCGTACCTCGCGCCTGAGCAGGCGCGCGGCGAGGAGGCCGGCCCGAGCGCCGACCTGTACGCGCTCGGCGTGGTCGCCTACCAGCTGATCTCCGGGCGCCTGCCCTACGAGGCGACGTCGCTGACCGAGCTGGCGCTCAAGCAGCAGCAGGAGGAGCCGCCGCGGCTGGACACGCTGGTGGCGGCGGTCAACCCCCAGCTGGCGGACGCGGTGGCGATGGCGCTCGCGCTGGACACGCGCGAGCGCTTCAAGACGGCGCTGGAGATGGGGCACGCGCTGAGCAACGCCGCACGCGGGATCCCGCCGCGCGAGCGGGCGCGAAGCTCCCCGCGCACGCAGGCCACGAGCGTGCTGCCGCGCGCGCGCGCCCGTGCGAGCACGCGCGCGCGAGCCGTCCCCGCGGTCGCGCGCCGGCCGCGCCAGGGGCCCGCGCGAGCGGCTGCGGCCCTCGCGCCCGCCGCCGAGGCCGCGCCTCGCGCCCGGCGCCGCTCCAACCGGCTGCTCGCGACGATGCTGGCGGTGCTGGTGCTGGCGCTTGCGATCGTCGCGGTGGTCGTCCTCACGGCTCCCTCGCCGACCAAGGTGGTGCTGCGCAACGTCGTGTACTCGGACGTCCAGCGCGCGTCCTCGGCGCTCAAGCAGCTCGTCTCGGAAAACACGCAGTAGGGGATCGTCGGCCCGCCGACCGGCCGATCCGCCAACCAGCCAGCGGCCGCCCGGTGCCCGCCCCGATGCTCGCGTCCATCCTCGACGTCAACACCCTCGTCAAAGACTTCGGCTACCCGCTGCTGTTCGTGCTGGTGATGAGCGAGTCGGGGGGAGTGCCGATCCCCGGCGAGACCGCGTTGATCGCCGCGGCGGTGCTCGCCAGCCAGGGCAAGCTGCGGATCGAGGTGGTGATCGCGCTGGCGGCGGCGGCGGCGATCGTGGGCGACAACATCGGCTATGTGATCGGACGCAAGGGCGGGCGCTGGCTGCTGGAACGCCCGGGCTGGTTCGAACGCCAACGGCGAGAGGTGCTGACCGTGGGCGAGCCGTTCTTCGAGGCACACGGCCCCAAGGCGGTGTTCTTCGGTCGCTTCGTGCTCGGCCTGCGCGTGTGGGCGTCGTGGCTTGCGGGAGCCACGCGCATGCACTGGCGCTCGTTCGTGGTGTGGAACGCCCTCGGTGGGATCACGTGGGCTTGCGCCGTCGGGCTGGCCGCGTACTTCCTCGGCAGCTCCGCCGGCGGCGCGATCGAAGCCTTCGGCCTGTACGGCCTAGCGGCGGTGGTGCTGGCGCTCGTCAGCGGCTTGCTGCTGCACCGCCGCCACGTTCGCCACGCCCGGCCGGGCGCACCTGGCGACCGGCCGGGCGACTCGGCGGACGACTAGGCCGTGGTCGCGGCCTGCGCGCCCTCGGCCTGCGCGTCTGCGGCCTGCGACCCCTCAGCCAGCGAGCCCTCGGCCCGCGAGCCCTCGACCTCGGTGGCGTTGCCCGCCACGTCGATCGCCACGCGGTGCGGCGCGCGCTCCTGCGGCTTGGGCACGCTGACCTCGAGCACCCCGTGCTCGATGCGCGCGCGAACCTGCTGCGGGTCCACGCCGTCGGGCAGCACCAGCGAGCGCGAGAAGCTGCCGCTGGCGCGCTCCACGCGGTAGTAGCCCTCCCTGCGGTCCTCGTGCTCGGAGCGGCGCTCGCCGGAGATCGTCAGCACGTTCTCCTCCAGCTCCACCTTCACGTCCTCCTCGCGCACGCCCGGCAGGTCCGCGCGCAGCACGTAGCGGTCGCCCTCCTCGACCAGGTCCATCGCGGGAATCCAGCGGCGCAGCGCGCCCTGGCCCTGCCCGTTGCCGCCGGCCTGGCTGTCGAAGAACGTGCCGAACAGCCGGTTCATCTCCTGCTGGATGCTCTGCAGCTCACGAGCCGGCTCCCATCTGATAAGTGCCATCTGTCCTACCTCCAAAGACTGGGTTCGTTGTTGGGCTTCATTATAAAATCTAAGCCCAGGATTATCAAGTTTATTTAGGAGGAGTCGCGTAGGCGCTTGCAAGCCATGGCCGGCGGCGCCGGCGGCGGCTGCGGGACGGGTCGACGTCGTGGCGCGGGGCGGGTGTCCGCTCCCGCGCTCCTCAGCGCAGCGCCGCGAGTAGGCGCCTCAGCAGGCGCCGCAGGGAGCGATCCGCTCCCACATGTCCGCCAGGCTGCTCAGCTCCGCCTCGGAGAAATGCGAGAAGAACTGCTCGCGCATGACCGCCAGATGCGTCCCGCGCGCTTCCTCCAAGCGCTCGCGCCCGACGCTCGTCAGACACGCGTACGCGCCGCGCGCGTCGTGTTCGCACGAGCAGCGCTCGATCAGCCCGTCGCGCTCCAGGCGGTCGACCAGGCGCGTGAGGCCGCTGCGCGAGAGCTGCGCCTGTTCCGCCAGTTCGCACATGCGCATGCGCCCCCCGCTCGCCTCGCCGAGATGGCCGAGCACCTCATACGAGGTCATCGGCAGTCCGTGCGCGCTCTCCAGCTCCGCGTCCAGGCGCTTGGCCAGGCACGCATGCGCCCGCAAGAGGCCGCGCCAGGCGCGCAGCTCCCCCAGCGTCAGCGTCTGCTGCTCGGAGGGGGTGATCTTGACGGCGGTGACGGTCGACATGGCGGTCCGGTCGGGCGACGTACTCAATCGAACATAGCAGCGCCAGGCCGCAGCGTGCGCGATTGGGCGCTCATCGCCGCGTCGCCCGCCACGCCCACAACATCATCAGCGGCTGCAGCGGCAGGCGCGCGTACAGCGCCCAGCGCGGGATCCGCCGGTAGCGCTGCGGTTCTCGCGCCATCTGCACGTTCGCGGGAAACACCGCCGCCAGCAGCGCCACCAGGCCGACGCCCGACAGGCGCCTGGTGGCCGGCACCAGCACGCCCACGCCGCCCGCGATCTCCGCCACGCCGCTGACCTGCACGATCCGCCTGGCGTGGCCGCGCAGCGGCGGCGGCACGATCCGCTCGTACGCGCGCGGCATCGCGAAGTGGTTGACGCCGGCCGCGATGAAGAAGTTCGCCAACAGGCGCCAGGAGATGCCCCTGCCCCGCCGCTGCTCTGTTGTCATCCCTGCCCCCTTCTCTCGCATCGCGCGGCCAGCTTCACGGCCGGCAGGCCGTCCTTAAAAAAATCTAGCGGCCCTCGATCAACGAGCGCCCCGTCATCGCCTGCGGCTGCTCGATTCCCAGCGCCTGCAGCACCGTCGGCGCGACGTCCGCCAGGATGCCGCCCTGCTCGCGCAGCGACACGCCCGTGCTCGTCACGATCAGCGGCACCGGGTTCAGCGAGTGGGCCGTGTTGGGGCTGCCGTCGGGCTCGAGCATGTGGTCGGAGTTGCCGTGGTCGGCGGTCACCACGCACACGCCGCCGCGCTCGTGCACGGCCGCCACCACCCGCCCCAGGCACTCGTCCACGGTCTCCACCGCCCTCACCGCCGCCTCGATCACGCCGGTGTGCCCGACCATGTCCGCGTTGGCGAAGTTGACGATGCCGAAGCGAAAGCCCTCCGCGCTCTCGCGCCACGCGCGCGCGAACGCCGCCGCCGCCTCCCTCGCGCTCATCTCCGGCTTGTGGTCGTACGTGGGCACGTCGCGTGGCGAGGGCACCATCTCGCGGCGCTCGCCGCGCATCGGCGCCTCCTCGCCGCCGTTGAAGAAGTACGTCACGTGCGCGTACTTCTCCGTCTCCGCCACGTGCAGCTGGGAGCCCCCCGCGCGCTCGATCGCCTCCGCCAGCGTGCACGCGGGGTGCTCGGGCGAGAACACCACCGGGTAGGGCCAGCCCTCCTCGTAGCGCGTGAACGTCGTGTAGCGCGCGATCGCCGGCGTGCCCGCGCGCCCCTGCCATCCCGGCAATTCCTCCGCGCCGTCCTCGCCGAAGCGCTCCTCCGCCAGCGCGCGCGTGATCTCGCGCATGCGGTCCGGGCGGAAGTTGAACGCGATCACGCTGTCGCCCGGGCGGATCGTCGCGTCCTCGCCCACGAGCGTCGGCTCGATGAACTCGTCCGTCTCGCCGCGCCGGTAGGCGTCCTGCACCGCCTGCTCGCCGCTTTGCGCGCGGTGCGGCGCCTGCCCGCGCACGAGCAGGTCGTACGCGCGCTGCGTGCGCTCCCAGCGCCGGTCGCGGTCCATCGCCCAGTAGCGCCCCACCACCGAGCCCACGCGCGCGCCCGGCCTCTGGTCCAACTCGCGCAGGAAGCCCGCGCCCGCGTGCGGCAGCGTGTCGCGCCCGTCGGTGAACGCATGCACCACCAGGTCCGTCGCCGCCAGCGTGCGCCCCAGCTCGATCAGCGCCCGCAGGTGGTCGATCGAGGAGTGCACGCCGCCGTCCGACACCAGCCCGATCAGGTGCACGCGCTCGGCCTCCGCGAACGCCGCGCGCAGCGCCTCGCTCTGCGCCAGCGAGCCGTCCGCGATCGCGTCGTCGATGCGCACCAGGTCCTGGCGCACGACAGCGCCCGCGCCCAGGTTCAGGTGGCCGACCTCGCTGTTTCCCATCTGCCCTTCCGGCAGGCCCACCGCGCGCCCGCTCGCCCGCAGCGTCGTGTGCGGGTAGGCGCCCCACAGCTCGTCGAACGTGGGCGTGCGCGCGAGCGAGATCGCGTTGCCCGGCCCCGGCTCCGCCAGCCCCCAGCCGTCGAGCACGATCAGGCACGCGCTCGGCGCCGGCAGCCGCTCGGGGCCCGCCGGCAGGGCGCTCATCGCCCGTCCCTCATGGGCGCGCGGCGGCCGCGGCGATCTGCGCGAACGCGTCCGCGTCCAGCGAGGCGCCGCCCACGAGCGCGCCGTCCACGTCCGCCAGCGCCAGCAGCTCCGCCGCGTTGTCCGGCTTGACCGAGCCGCCGTACAGGATGCGCACGCTCTCCGCCGCGCGCGCGTCGCGGTCGCCGACCAGCGCGCGGATGAACGCGATCGCCTCCTGCGCCTGCTCGGCGCTCGCCACGCGCCCGGTGCCGATCGCCCAGATCGGCTCGTACGCGATCACCACCTGCGCCAGCCGCTCGCCGTCCACGTTCGCCAGGTCCTCGCGCACCTGGTGGCGCAGCTTGCGGTCGGTCTCGTCGTTGTCGCGCTCCTCCTCGGTCTCGCCCACGCAGAGGATCGGCACGAGACCAGCGTCGAGCGCCGCCGGCACCTTCAGCGCCAGCGCGCGGTCGGTCTCGCCGAAGTGCTCGCGGCGCTCGGAGTGCCCGAGCACCACGCCGCGCACGTCCAGCTCGCGCAGCATCGGCGCGGCGATCTCGCCCGTGTACGCGCCCTCGGGCTCGTGGTGCATGTTCTGCGCGTACACCTCCACGCGCGAGCCGCGCGCGCTGTCGACCATCGCCTGCAGGTCGGTGAACGGCACGCAGATCGCCACGTCCACGCCGTCCAGCGCGGACACCCGCGGCAGCAGCGCCTGGATGTAATCCTCGGCCTGCTCCTGGGTCTTGTGCATCTTCCAGTTGCCCGCGATCAGCGGGGTGCGCGCTCCCGCCGCGCCCTCGGGCGGGGCGGGCGGGGCTGCGTCCGTCAAGAGGACACCCCCGCGCCGTCCAGCGCCTGCACGCCCGGCAGCACGCGCCCCTCGACCAGCTCGAGCGTCGCGCCGCCGCCGGTCGACAGGTGGTCGACCTCGTGCTCCAGGCCGAAGTGCGCGAGCGCCGCAGCCGAGTCGCCGCCGCCCACCACCGTCAGCCCCGGCGCCTTCGCCACCGCCAGCGCCACCGCGCGCGTGCCCGCCGCGAACGGCTCGAACTCGAACGCGCCCATCGGCCCGTTCCAGAACACGGTGCCCGCGCGCGCGATCTCCGTGGCGTAGCGCTCCGCGGTGGCCGGGCCGATGTCCAGGCCCATCCAGCCCCTGGGCACCTCCACGCCGTCGAGCACGCGGTGCTCGGCGTCCTCCGCGAGGCGGTCGCCGATCACCAGGTCGCTGGGCACCAGCAGGCGCGCGCGCCCCGGCTGGGGCGAGTGCGTGTCGCTCGCGCGCGCCAGCGCGCGGCGGGCGTGCTCGGTGTCATCGTCCTCGCACAGCGACTCGCCCACTTTGTGGCCCTGCGCGCACAGGAACGGGAAGGCCATCGCGCCGCCGATCATCAGCACGTCCGCGATCTCCAGGAAGCGGTCGATCACGCCGATCTTGTCCGCCACCTTCGCGCCGCCCACGATCGCCACGAGCGGCGGGTCGGGGTGCTCGAGGATGCGCGTCAGCGTGCTCACCTCGCGCTCCAGCAGGCGCCCGGCGGCGCTCGGCAGCAGGCGCGCCACGCCCTCCGTGCTCGCGTGCGCGCGGTGGGCCACGCCGAACGCGTCGTCCACGTACAGCTCCGCGAGATCGGCCAGCGCGGCCGCGAGCGCTGGGTCGTTGTCGGTCTCCCCCGCCTCGAAGCGCACGTTCTCCAGCAGCAGCAGCTCGCCGTCCTGCAGCCGCTCGGCCAGCTCCCTGACCTCCTCGCCCACCACCGCCGGCGCCAGCGTGACCTTCGCGCCGGTCAGCTCGCGCAGGCGCGCCGCCACCGGCGCCAGCGACAGCTCCGCGACGCGCCGACCGTCGGGCCTGCCGAGGTGCGAGACAAGCACCAGCCTCGCGCCGCGCGCGCGCAGCTCTTCGATCGTCGGCAGGCCCGCCACGATGCGCGTGTCGTCCGCCACCGCCGGCGCGCCGTCCGCGTCGGTGCCGAGCGGCACGTTGAAGTCCACGCGCACGAGCACCCTGCGCCCGCGCACGTCCAACTCGTCGATGCCGCGCATCCTCACAGCACCTTCTGCACGAGGTCCACCACGCGGTTGGAGTAGCCCCACTCGTTGTCGTACCACGCGATCACCTTCAGCATCGTGCCGTCGATCACCGCCGTCAGCTGCGAGTCCACGATCGAGGAGAACGGCGAGGCGACGATGTCGCTGGAGACGATCGGGTCCTCGGTGTAGCTCATGATCCCCTCCAGCGGCCCGCTGTCCGCGGCCGCCGACAGCGCGTCGTTGACCTCCTGTACGCGCGTCTCGCGCGCGCACTCCACCGTCAGGTCGACCACCGAGCCGGTGGGCACGGGCGCGCGCACGGCGAAGCCGTGCAGCTTGCCCTGCAGCTCGGGGATCACGAGGCCGATCGCCTTGGCCGCGCCGGTGGACGCGGGGATCAGGTTGATCGCCGCCGCGCGCGCCCTGCGCAGGTCTTTGTGCGGCAGGTCCTGCAGGCGCTGGTCGGCGGTGTACGCGTGGATCGTCGTCATCAGGCCGTGCCTGATGCCGACCGTGTCCAGCACCACCTTGGCCACCGGCGCCAGGCAGTTGGTCGTGCACGACGCGTTGGAGATCACGTCGTGGCGCTCGCGGTCGTACGCCTGCTCGAAGTTCACGCCCAGCACCACCGTCACGTCCGGGTCGCTCGCGGGCGCGGTGATCACCACCTTCTTCGCGCCCTGCGCCAGGTGCTTGGAGGCGCTGGCGCGGTCGGTGAACAGGCCCGTGGACTCGATCACCACGTCCACGCCCAGCTCACCCCACGGCAGCGCCGCCGGGTCGCGCTCGGCCAGCACCTTCAGCTCCCTGCCGTCCACCAGCAGCGCGCCCGCCCCGCCCAAGACTCCGGCGCCGGCTGCGTCCGCGACCTCCACCGTCCCCGGGTAGCGACCGAGGATCGAGTCGTACTTGAGCAGGTGCGCCAGCGTGCGCGCGTCCGTGAGGTCGTTCACAGCCACCCACTCGATTGCCTCGCCAAGCGCCTCGCCGCGGGCCTTGGCGGCGCGGAACACGTTTCGGCCGATGCGGCCGAACCCGTTGATCCCCACCCTTACTGCCATTCACCGCCTCCTGAAGTGAGAACGAACGATGCCGGGCCTCAGGAGTGCTGGCCGACCCGAGATCCCTCTCGATCGGCCATCGGCCCGTCGCCCGGCGTGTCCGGCAGGCTATCAGCGCACCGCCCGCAGGCGGCTCTGCCGGGCGGGGTAAGCGGCGCCGGGCCTGATGCCGGAGCCGCGCCCGCCGGCCGCCTGACGCGCAGCGCGCCTGCCCCGGGCGGCGCTCGCGTTCGTGCGCAGTTCATAGCCGAGGTTGCTCTTGCGGGGCGCCAGCAGCTCCGCGATCTCCATCGCCAGCCCGGCCACGTCGCCGTCACGGCGACGAAAGCGGACACGCGCGTCGCGCTCGGGGCCGCCCTGGGAGCTGTCGAGGATCACAGCGTCCATCTCGCTCAGCGCCAGCACCAGCGGCGCCACCCCCTCCTCGACCAGGACCGTGGCCCTGACCGGGACCTTCACGGCAGGCGAGACACCCCAAGAATCGCTCACGCGCCCAACATACCCGCTGCGCGCTCCTGGCAAACAGCCACAGTCAGGAACCTCCGGGGATCCTGTCGATGTCCCGGTGCGCCACCGTCACGTCCAGGTCCTCGTCGGCGCGGTAGCGCCCGGCGAGGTGCTCCGCGATCGCCACCGAGCGATGGCGCCCGCCGGTGCAGCCGATCGCGATCACCAGGTGCGCCTTGCCCTCCGCCACGTACTGCGGCAGCAGGAAGTCCAGCAGCGCCTGGAGCTTGTCGTACAGCTGCTCCAGGCGGCCGTCGCGGGCGATGTACTGCACCACCGGCTCGTCCAGGCCCGTCAGCTCGCGCAGCTCCGGCACGTAGTGCGGGTTGGCCAGGAAGCGCACGTCGAACGCCAGGTCCTCCTCGCGCGGCGGCCCGTGCTTGAAGCCGAAGCTCATAAACGTCACCGACACGCGGCCCGCGGCCTTACGCGGAAGGAACTCTTCCGCGATCTTCTCGCGCAGCATCGCCGCCGACATCCCCGTCGTGTCGATCACCAGGTCGGCGCGGCCGCGCAGCGGCTCCAGCAGCGCCCGCTCCGCCGTCACGCCAGCCGCCACGCTGCCCTGCGGCGCCAGCGGATGGCGCCGGCGGGTCTCCTTGTAGCGCGTCACCAGCGTCTGCTCGGAGGCGTCCAGGAACACCAGGTGGTGGCGCAGCCCCAGCGCGTCGAGGTCGTCCACCACCGCCCGCAGCGCCTCGAAGTAAACGCCGCCGCGCACGTCCGAGACGACCGCCGCGCGCTCCACCTTCGAGCCCTTGTGCACGAACAGCTCCACCAGCGAGCGGATCATCTCCGGCGGCAGGTTGTCCACGCAGAAGTAGCCCGCGTCCTCGAACACGTTCATCGCCGTCGACTTGCCCGCGCCGGAGAAGCCCGTGATCACCACCAGGTCCTGCAGGCGCGACTCCATCACCGGATCGCTCGGCTTCTGGGCCCGGTCGCGCGCAGCGGGCGCAGCGGTCTGATCACTGCCACGCCCGCATTGTGCCGCTCAAAGCGGACACGGATGTCAACTTGCGGCGAACTTGTGTCTAGCCCCTCGGCCGGCTCAGCCCGCGCGGTGGAGGTGGGCGTGCAACTCCCTCCCGACCTTCGCCGGCAGCCCCGGCACCGTCTGCAGTTCCTCGCTGCTCGCCGCGAGCACCGCCTCCGGCGAGCCGAAGTGCGTGAGCAGCGCGCGCTTGCGCACGGGGCCCACACCGGGCAGCTCGTCCAGCAGCGAGGCGGTCATCGCGCGGTCGCGGCGCGTGCGGTGGTGGGTGATCGCGAAGCGGTGCGCCTCGTCGCGCACCCGCTGCAGCAGCTGCAGCTCGGGCGTGGAGTGCGCGAGCACCAGCGGCGCCCGCCGCCCCGGCAGGAAGATCTCCTCGATGCGCTTGGCCAGCGACACCACCGCCACGCCGCGCTCGCGAAAGCCCCGCAACGGCCCCAGCCCCGCCGCCAGCTGCCCCTTGCCCCCGTCGATCACCACCAGGTTGGGCAGCGCCGCGAAGCTGTGGTCGTAGGCGGGGTCGTGCGGCGAGAAGTCGGCCTGGCGCTCCCACTGCGCGTAGCGGCGCGAGAGCACCTCGGCCATCGCCGCGAAGTCGTCCGGAGCGCCCTCCGTGGTGCGGATCTTGAAGCGGCGGTAATCGGACTTCTTCGGCGCCCCGCCCTCGAACACGACCATCGAGGCGACCGTGTGCGTGCCGCCGAGGTTGGAGATGTCGAAGCACTCGATGCGGATCGGCGGCGCGTCCAGCCCGAGCGCCTGCTGCAGGCCCTCGAGCGCCTGCACGCGGCTCTCGCGGCGGCGCTCGGAGCGCAGCCGCTCCTGGTCGAGCGCGAGCAGCGCGTTGCGCTCGGCCAGCTCCAGGATGCGCCGCTTCTCGCCGCGCTCGGCCGCGCGCAGCTCCACCGGCCCGCCGCGGCGGGCGGACAGCGCGTCCGCGAGCGCCGGCCGCGCGCCCACGCCCCGCTGGACGACCAGCAGCGCGGGCGTGGACGTCGAGCCTCCGTAGTACTGGAGCATGAACTCCTCCCCCACCTCCGCCACGTCGCGCTCCGCCTCGTTGGCCAGGTAGAAGGACTGGCGGTCGGACAGCACGCCGTCGCGCACCTGAAAGACCTGCGCGTTGGCGTCGCGCCCGTCCACCGCGACGGCGACCGCGTCGAACGTGCCCACCGACTCGCTCGTCACCCGACGGCGCTCCAGCAGCGAGCGCACCGCCTGCAGCCGGTTGCGCTCGAGCGTCGCCTGCTCGAACTCCTCCTCCGCGGCCGCCGCGCGCATGCGCGCCTCCAGGTCGCGCTCGATCGTCGCGAAGCGGCCCTCCAGGAAGTCGATCACGCCGTCGATCGACTCGCGGTACTGCTCCCTGGAGACGTAGCCCACGCACGGCGCGCCGCAGCGCTTGATGTAGTAGTCCAGGCACGGGCTGCCGCTGCGTCGCCCCGGCTCCGGGCCGGTGCACGAGCGGAACATGAACACCTTCGCCAGCACCTCCAGCGTGGCGCGCACGCGTTTGGCGTTCGAGTACGGGCCGAAGTACGCGCGCGCCGAGCGGTGGCGCTCGCGCGTGAAGTACACGCGCGGGTAGTCCTCGTCCAGCGAGATCGCTATGAACGGGTAGGACTTGTCGTCGCGCAGGCGGATGTTGAAGCGCGGCCGGTACTGCTTGATGAAGCTCTGCTCCGCCAGCAGCGCCTCCGCCTCGCTGGCCACCACCACGCACTCGATGTGCTCCACCGCCGCCACCATCTCCGCGTGGCCTGGGCTGCTCGGCACCTGAGCCTTGGAGAAGTGCGACGCCACGCGCTTGCGCACCGACTTGGCCTTGCCCACGTAGATCACGCGCCCGCGCGCGTCCCTGAACAGGTACACGCCCGGCTGGTCGGGCAGCGCGCGACGCTGCTGCGCGAGGCTCGCGCGCGTGTCCGTGGTGTCCGTGGTGGGTGTGATCTCCTCGGTGGCCGCCATCGCTTCGAGGATAGGCGCAGCCGGCGGCGGCTCGCTGCGGCGTGCGGCGGGGGCGGCAGGAGCGGGCGTGCCGGGCGCCTCGTGGTCCTCGCTAGTACGCGCGCGAGAAGCGGTAGACCTCGAGGAAGGCGTACACCACGAGCCCCAGCAGCACGAACCACGCCAGCTCGCCGAGGCCCGTCTGCCACATCCGCGCGCGCCCCACCCACTCGAACACCGCCAGCGCTATCCCGCCGTACAACAGCGCCAGGTGGCGCTCGCCGAGGCCGTACAAAGTGAGGCGGTGTTCGCGGTAGAGCTTCACCGCGAGGAAGCCAAGGCCCAGCGCGAACGCCACCCACAGCGCCGCTTCCACCGTGCTCGCCGCGTTGCCGCCTCCGGGGATGAAGTACACGCCCGCGGCGATCGCGAGGATGATTGCAACGTTGCGCGCGTTCTTGACGCCTTCGCTCACACGCAACAGACTAGCCGCGTCGCTGCTCGCGCCGGCGGGCGCCGCTCGCCGCCGCGCCGACCCGCAGTCAGCCGACCAGCTCCTCCAGCCGCGCGTATGCCTCCTCGACCGCGCGCGTGGCGGCGGTGTGACGGGCTTCGGACTTGGCCGCCTCGTAGCGGCTCGCCCACGCGGCGGGGTCTGTCAGCTCCGCTTCCAGCGCGCGCAGCGTCGCCTCCGCCTCTTCGACCGCGCGCTCGGCCTTCTGCTGGGCGCTCAGCCGGTTCTTGGACGGCCCCTTCCCCTTGGGCTTGGCCTTGCCCGCGCGCCTGGCGCCAACGCCCGCGTCGCCCTTGGGCGTGGCCGAGCCGTTGCTCGCGTGCCCGCCCGGCGTGGGCGCCCCGGCGCCTGCGCGGCGCTCCTCGCGCACGCGCACGTACTCAGGCCAGCCGCCCACGTAACTGCGCAGCGAGCGCTCCTCCACGGCGACGGTGCGCGTGCCCACCGCGTCCAGCAGCGCGCGGTCGTGGGACACGAGCAGGATCGCGCCGGCGAACGAGCGCAGCGCGTCCTCCAGCGCCTCGCGGCTCTCCAGGTCCAGGTGGTTGGTGGGCTCGTCGAGGATCAGCACGTTCGCGCCGGACTGCACGAGCACCGCCAGCGACAGGCGCCGGCGCTCGCCGCCGGACAGGCCGGTCAGCGGCTTGTCCGCGTCCTCGCCGGAGAACAGGAAGCGCCCCAGCAGCGCGCGCGCCCTGCCGGGGTTCAGGCCGGTGGCGTGCTGGGCCGCCTCGAGCACGCTGGGATCGGGGTTCGCGCCCGGCCCGCCGCCGGTCCCGCCGCCGCCCAGCTCTTCGGCGTGCTGGGAGAGGAAGCCGACCTTCACGTTGTGCCCGGTGCTCAGCTTGCCCGCCGCCAGCGGCCTGCGACCGGCCAGCGTCTCGATCAGCGTGGTCTTGCCCGTGCCGTTGGGGCCGACCAGCGAGACGTGCTCGCCGCGTTCCAGCCACAGCTCGACGTCGTCGAGCAGCGTGATCGCCCCGCTGCCGTCCGCCTCTCCGCCGATCTCGATGCGGGCGTCGCTCAGCTCGAAGATCACGCGCCCGGAGCGCTCGGGCTTGGCGAACGCGAACTCCAGGCCCTTGCCGTCCATCGGATCGCGCTCGATCCGCTCCATCTTCGCCAGCTTCTTCACACGCGACTGCGCCTGGCGGGCCTTGGTGGCCTTGTAGCGGAAGCGCTCGATGAAGCGCTCCATGCGCGCGATCTCCGCCTGCTGCTTGTCGATCGCGCGCCCCAGCGCCAGCTCGCGCGCGGCCTGCTCGCGCCGCCACTGGTGCCAGGTGCCGGCGAAGAAGCGCGAGCGGAACACGGGCGGCCCCCCGTACAGCTCCAGCACGGCCGTGCCCACCGCCTCCAGGAACCAGCGATCGTGCGCCACCAGCACGACCGCCGCGTCCAGCTCCACGAGCGTCTGCTCGAGCCACTCCAGCGACTGGATGTCCAGGTGGTTGGTGGGCTCGTCGAGCAGCAGCACGTCCGCCGCCGTCGCCAGCGCGCGCGCCAGCGACGCGCGCGTGAGCTGACCGCCGGAGAAGGTGTCCAGCGTGCGCTCCAGGTCCTCGTCGCGGAAGCCCAGGCCGTGGGCCATCGCGCTCGCGCGGTTGCGCCACAGGTAGCCGCCGCGAGCCTCCAGCCGCGCCTGCGCGGCGGAGTAGCGGGCGAGCGTCTGCTCGTCGCTGGCGCCGCCCGCCATCTTCGCCTCCAGCGCGCCCAGCTCCGCCTCGATCTGCAGCTCCTCCGCGCAACCGGACAGCAGGTACTCGCGCAGCGCCATCCCGCGCTCGCGCGGCGGACGCTGGTCGTGCAGCGCGATCCGCACCCCCTTGGCCACGGTCAGCTCGCCGCGGTCGATCGTCGTCTCCCCCGCGAGCATCCGCAGCAGCGTCGTCTTGCCCGCGCCGTTGCGCCCCGCGAGCGTCAGGCGTTCGCGCTGCTCGAGCTTGAACGAGACACCCTGCAGCAGTGGCTGCCCGGCCATGTCCTTGTGCAGGTCAGATGCGATCAGCAGAGCCATCGGCTGCTGATGGTAGGCGCTGGGTTTGTGTCCCAAGCGCGACCGGGCGGGAACGTGTGTCGCTTTGCGAGCGGTGTATAGCAATGGTGGTACAGGCGGCGCAACGAGACAGACATCGGGCCCGGCCGCTCCGGTAGCATCCGGTGCGCCGATGCGCCGACGCCTGCTCGCAACGCTGATCCCGCTCGCGCTGCTCGCCGCGCTCGCCGTGGCGCCTGTCGCCAGCGCGTACAACGACGGGCGCGGCTTCTACGGCTCGACCAACGAAAACGCAGTGGTCAACACGGGCTTCCTGCTGATCATCTTCTTCCCCCTGTTCGTGTTCGTGATGAGCATGATCCAGCGTGCCCTGGACAAGCGCAAGGAAGCGCGCAAAGCCGCCCAGCGGGCGATCCTGGGCAACGGCCACTGGCGCGGCGGCTGGTAGCGCGCGAGCGCCGCGCGGCATGGGCGAGCCCGTACCCCTCGACGGCGAGCGCAGCGCCGCGGGCGGCGTGGGCGAGGCCGTCCGCTACGAGCGCCGCGGCGCGGCGGCGGTGATCACGATCGACCGCCCGCAGCGGCGCAACGCGGTCGACGGCGCGACCGCCGAGCTGCTGCACGCGGCATACCTTCGCTTCGAGGCCGACGAGGACGCGCGCGTGCTGGTCGTCACCGGCGCCGGCGGTGTCTCCTTCTGCGCGGGCGCCGACCTGAAGGCCACGGGCACGATGGCCGGGCGCCTGACGAGCGAGGAGGGGCCGATGGGGTTCACGCGCCTGACGGCCTCCAAGCCCACGATCGCCGCGATCTCCGGCTTCTGCCTGGCGGGCGGCCTGGAGATCGCGCTGTGGTGCGACCTGCGCATCGCCACCGAGGGCTCCACGCTCGGCTACCCCGAGCGCCGCTGGGGCGTGCCGCTGATCGACGGCGGCACACAGCGGCTGCCGCGCATCGTGGGGCTCGGCCGCGCGCTCGACCTGATCCTCACCGGGCGCATGATCGACGCTCGCGAGGCGCTGGCGATGGGCCTGCTCACGGAGGTGGTGGCGCCGGGCGCGCACCTGGAGCGCGCGCTGGCGCTCGCGGACGGGCTGGCGCGCTTTCCCCAGCGCACGATGCTCGCCGACCGCCGCGCCGCGATCGAGGGGCTGGGCATGCCGCTGGCGGACGCGCTCGCGCTGGAGGCGCGGGCGGGGCCGGAGGTGTTCGAGGACGGCGCGCGCGGCGCCGCGCGCTTCGCCGCCGGCGAGGGCCGCGGCGGCGCCGGCGCGGGGGCGTGAGCGCAGGCGCGGGGGCGTGAGCGCCGGCGGGGGCGTGAGCGGTGGGCGCAGGCGCGGGGCGCACTGCCGCGCGTCGCTCGGCTCGCCTCCCGGTATGCTCGCCTGAGCGATGGCCTACTTCGTCACAGGCGCGACCGGCTTCATCGGGCGGCGGCTCGTCGAGCGCCTGCTGGAAAACCGCCAGGGCGAGGTGCACGTGCTCGTGCGCAGCAGCTCGACGCATCGCCTGGAGGAGCTGGTCGAGCGCTGGAGCATGGTCGCCGGGTCCTCCGCGGCCGAGCGCGTCAAGCCGGTGATCGGCGACCTGCGCCGGCCGCTGCTGGGCATCGAGAAGGAGCAGGTGGAGGAGCTGCGCGGCCAGATCGAGCACTTCTTCCACCTTGCGGCCGTGTACGACATGACCGCGCCGGCGGAGCGCAACACGGCGGTCAACGTCGGCGGCACCACGCACGCTGTCGAACTCGCGCGCGCGATCGACGCGGGACGCCTGCACCACGTCTCCTCGATCGCCGTCGCCGGCACCTACCGCGGCGTGTTCGACGAGAGCATGTTCGACGAGGGCCAGCGGCTGCCCTCGCCCTACCACCGCACCAAGTACGAGTCCGAGCGCATCGTGCGCGAGCAGCCGTACGTGCCGTGGCGCTGCTACCGGCCGGGGATGGTCGTTGGCGATTCGCGCACGGGCGAGATGGACAAGGTCGACGGCCCGTACTACTTCTTCAAGGCGATCCAGCGGATGCGCCAGCTGCTGCCCGAGTGGACGCCGCTCGTGGGCGTGGACCTCGGCACCACGAACATCGTCCCCGTCGACTGGGTGGCCGCCGCGCTCGAGCACATCGCGCACGAGCCCGCGCTCGACGGCCGCGCGTTCCACCTCACCGACCCGCGCCCGCAGCGCGTCGAGGAGGTGATCAACCAGCTCGCGACCGTCGCGCACGCCCCGCGCTTCGCGTTCAGCGTCGACAAACGCTTCGTCGACGCGGTGCCCAGGTGGCCGTTGCGGCTGGCGCTCGCACTGCCGCCG
>Ga0335075_10004291_pt1 | contig 22356 bp, 20 predicted proteins | sample Lox_Sample_24_FD_206723 | JGI IMG/M metagenome (GOLD analysis project Ga0335075, IMG submission 206723) | Soil microbial communities from Loxahatchee National Wildlife Refuge, Florida, United States - Lox_Sample_2.4 | ecosystem: Environmental > Terrestrial > Soil > Wetlands | place: USA...
GCCTGCGATCTTCTGGGCGGCCGATTCGACGCACAATGCCACCGATGCGAGCGCGACCGATAATGGCGGAGGCGCCGACGTCACCCCAATCTTTCCTCGTATTGACATACAGCCCAGCCCGTTGCCCGGCGCCATTTACAGCCTGCCGGCGAGCGATGTGTTCGTCAAACCCGGGAAAGACTGGCGCTTGAAGTCCGGATCACCTCTGATCGGGGCGGGGCGCGCTTACGGCACGTTCGGGATGAACTGCATGGTTACGGTACCAAACTGTAGCGACAAAGTCGTCTACAACGTTGATAGTCCCGATATCTTCGGCACGATGCGGCCGCAGCGCGGCCGCTACGACATCGGGGCTTGGCAGTCGATCGGCCAGCAAAGCCGCTAACACTTGCAATATCGACCATATGATGAATTCAGGTTTATCTGGATTGGATGTATGTAAAAGTTGTACAGTCAGACCACTGATAGCGCTGGTTAGGACCTATGCCGCCGGTGGAGTCCGCGATTGCACCGGTGAAAGGATGGCCGCGCCACGGACTCGCAAATAGTCGGCCTGTAGCGGCAGCGCGGCGCCCTGCGTCAGCGCCCAAGGGGCAAGCAGCAGACCTGCCGCATCATGCCGTGCTTGCCGATCCTGCTTGGTCAACCGCCTGGCACAGCGCCCCCGCATACTCCCGCCGATCGCCATTTCATCCAGACGCAGCCGCCCTCCGCCCGGTCAGATCGTCGCCCGCGTCGCGCGGCATCAGCAGCGCGATCGGTCCCGCCACCAGCGGCATGCACGCAACCGCGATGAATGCAGCGGTGAAGTCGATCGGCCGCGGCGGGCGGTCGCCGGTCATGCGGATTGCCACTTCCAGTGCCAGGGCGCCGGTCGAAATGCCGATCGTCGCAGCGAGCTGCTGTCCCGTGGTGTACAGGCTGGTCGCAGCGCTCATCTTCGACCGCGGCACGTCACCGTAGGCCAGCGTGTTGTACGCGGTGAACTGCAAGGAACGGAAGAAACCGCCGACCAGCAGCACCACGTAGATTGCCGCCGCCGGCCAGGCCGGACGGAACGCCGCGCACAATGCCAGCATGACGCCCGAAATGATTCCGTTCCACAGCAGTGTATTGCGGAAACCAAACAAGCGCAGGGCGTGCTGCGCGGCCGGTTTCATCACGAAGGCTCCGGCGGCACTGGCGAACGTGATCAGTCCGCTCTCCACCGCCGAATCGCCGAAACCCACCTGGAACATCAGCGGCAGCAGGAACGGGATCGCGCCGATGCCGGTGCGGAACAACATCATTGCGCAGAACGCGACGCTGAAGCAGGGCAGCTTCAGCAACGAGAAATCGAGCAATGGCGCCGGATGGCGCCAGGCGTGCAGGGCATAACCCAATGCCGCCGCAACGCCGATACCGACCATGCCGCCTGTCAGCAGCGGCGGCACCACGCCGCGGCCCATCGTTTCCAGCCCGAACATCACGCCGGCCAGGGAAATGCCGGAGAGCGCCAGTCCGAGAAAATCGAATTTCCCCGGCGGCGGTTCGCGCGTATCCGGAATGAACAGCGTCACCAGCACGATGCCCAGGCAACCGATCGGCACGTTGATGTCGAAGATCCAGCGCCAGTTGAAATAGGTGACGATGAAACCGCCGACCGGCGGCCCCAGCACCGGCCCCAGCAAGGACGGCATGGTCAGCCACGCCATTGCCGCCACCAGCTCGTTGCGCGGCGCGGTGCGCAGCAGCACCAGTCGCCCCACCGGCACCATCATGGCGCCGCCAATGCCTTGCAGCACGCGGGACGCGACCAGAAACGCCAGCGTATCCGCCCGCCCACACAGCACCGAACCGATGGTGAACACCGCGATCGCGGCGCGAAAGACGGTGCGCGTGCCGTACCGGTCGGCGATCCAGCCGCTGGCCGGAATGAACACGGCAAGGCTCAGCAGGTAGGATGTCAGCGCCACGTTCATCCGTACCGGCGGCACGCCGAAAACATGCGACATGGTGGGCAGGGCCGTGGCGATCACCGTCGAGTCCAGGTTCTGCATGAACAAGGCGCAGGCGACGATCACGGCGGTAAGGCGGGTGCGGCTGCTGGTGGCGGCTCGAAGGGGCTTGTTGGCGGATACCGCGGTTTGCTCGGACATGTCCGGCAGTGTCGCCCGCGGCGTCGCGCCGGAAAAGCCCTGTGCGGGAGAGATCTCCCATGCCGCTTCCGTGCCTCTCGGATCGCAGCGGCAATGGTTCTCCCCTCGTGCCGTCACGGAATCGTGAATAATGCCCGCGCCTCCTGACGGGTTCGTAATGTCGCGGCATGTCAAGGGATAGGCGCTCGGGCGCAGCCTGCAATTCCTGTCGCTGGGAGGCGCAGGATGGGACCGGAGCGACGAGGAAAGAGGCCGCACCCCTGGCGGCGCTCTGTTCTCGTCGCCCGGTAGCCATGTGTCCGGTCCACCGTCGAACCTGCCGTCCGCGCACGGCCAGGGTCCCCGCGACGGGAAAGCAAGGCCGGCCGTCCCCGATGAATTCTGCGACACATCCGGGCGGTACAAGCATTAGTTACGAGACACGACTCGGTGCACAGGTCAACTAGTAGCGGGTGGTTGTCGCTACGGTCGGGCGATGACCAACGGCTTTCAGGAAAGGTCTTGGGTATGATCAGCAACGAAGTCAGTGATGGACTGGCCGGCATTCTGCGTACAGCCATTGTCGAGCTCGTCCGGCGCGACGGACCTGATCTGTCGGCGCGGCAGCTTGGCGTATTCCTGACCTGTTATTTGGAAACCGAGGCACAGACCGTGCGCGGCCTGGCGGCGAAGCTTGGCGTCTCCAAGCCCGCGATCACGCGCGCGCTGGATCGGCTGTCGGAATTCGATCTGGTCCGGCGCAAGACCGATCCGCTGGATCGGCGCAGCGTGCTGGTGCAGCGGACCGCGACCGGCATGGCATTCCTGCGCGAGCTGCGGACGATCCTGCGCGATGCCGCCAGTGCCATGCACATCACCGCGGAGCCAGCGCAACCGGGCCGTCACCGGTCTGGAACGGAGGCAGCGCGGGCGACGCACTGATCCGGCTGCCGCTGGCGGAACGGATGCGGGCCAGGCGCCGGCCGTGGCGGGCGCGCGAGCGCGGGTTGTTCCGATGCTCGGGCGTCGCGGATTAGGCGGTTTCGCTCTCCTGGAAGGCTGCGTGCCACCCTTCGGACAACACCCGCAGATCGGCGGCGAGTTCGGCGACGACCGAAGCCCAATCGCCCGGGCGGGGTTGCCGGTAGAGACGCGTTGCGCCGTACCATGGCGTATCGCGCCGGCCGGCGAGCCACCGCCAGCAGTGATCGAAACGGTCGAGCAAGCAGACCGGCCGTCCTAGCGCGCCCGCCAGATGCGCGACGGCCGTATCGACCGAGACGACCAGATCCAAATTGGCGACCAGCGCCGCGGTGTCGGCGAAGTCGTGCATTTCATCCATATGGTCGATCAGCGGAAACCCGGCGGGCGCCGGCGGGCCGCCGATCTGCAAACTGTAGAACTGCAGGCCCGGTACTGCGAGCAACGGTCCGAACCGTTCCGGCGGCACCGAGCGGCGGCGGTCGATTTCGGCGGCGGCCGGCCACTGGGTGTGTGAACTGCCCGCCCAGACCAAACCGATGCGTGGTCCGGCTCCTGCGGTTGGAGCCAGCCGCGCGGACCAGGCCGCGACTTCAGCCGAGTCCGCAAACAGGTACGGCGTTTCTCCGGGGATCGTGTCCACCGTAGTGCCAAAGGCCAAGGGCAAGCTGAGCATCGGGCAGTGCAGATCGAATGGCGGCAAAGACCCGCCCGTCGGGACCACGCTTTCGACACCTTGCAGCCCGCCCAGCAAGCGGACCAGCGGCAAGGGCGCTTCCAGGATCACGCGCAGCCCAAGCACACGCACCAAGGGCGCATACCGGCAGAATTGCAGCGTGTCGCCATAACCCTGCTCGGCATGGATCAGCACGGTCTTGCCGGCGGCCGGCTCGCCGCGCCATTGCGGTTGAGAAAAATCTCGTTTCGCCTCGGCATTAGGCGAGACCTGCCAGCGCCATTCAAGTTCCTGCCAGCCGGCTGGCATATCGCCTAGCGCCAGCAGCGACATGCCCAGGTTGTTGTGCGCTTCCGGGAAGTCGGGCCGCAGCCGGATGGCGGCGCGGAAACACGCGGCGGCTGCCTGGGGATCGGCGAGACGCTGATGCATCGCACCCAGATTGTGGTGCGCGACTTCGCGGTCGGGGTTCAGCGCCAGAGCCGTCCGGTAACAGGCTACCGCCTCGTCCAGCCTTTCCTGCTTGCACCGTACCTCGGCAAGATAAAAATGCCCCAGTTCCAATCCCGGGCTGAGCGTGATCGCGCGTTGCAGGCACTCTGCCGCCTCCTCCAGACGATCCTGTTGGAACAAGGCATTGCCGAGATTGCCGAGCGCATCCGGATAATCCGGATCGACCGCCAGCGCCTGACGGTAGCAGTCCGTCGCCTCGTCGTACGATCCCCGCTCTAGGTAAATATTCCCGAGGCCGTTCAGTGCCGCCGGGAACTGCGGCTCCAGGCTGAGGGCCCGGCGATAGCACGCCTCGGCCCCCCCGGTATCGCCGGCGCGGTGCAGGGCTGCGCCAAGGCTCTTTTGCGTCTCGGCAGCGTCCGGGTCGAGCATGGCAGACCGGCGCAGGCAGGCCAGCGCCTGCTCCGTACGTCCCAGCGACAGCAGCATCTTGCCCAGATTGGCCTGGTAGCGAGCCGTATCGGGCGCCACCGGGATGGCCTGGCCGGTCAGTTCAAGGGCGAGATCGCGGCGTCCGGTCTGGCAGGCAACTGTCCCCAACAACAGAAGACCGTCAGGATTCCGGGGATCGAGCGCCAGGATACGCCGATAGAGATCTTCCGCCTCAGCCAGCCGCCCCGCCGGATGATGCCGCAGGGCCGTCGCCAACAGGTCACTGATCTTGGCCTGCCGGTCGTCCGCGACGGGCAGTTCATGCCACCCAGCGGCCTGTCGCCGGTTGCGCCTCATGCATGCTCTGGCGCGGTGATGCGCGAATCCGACAGCGCTGCCCGCCATGCATCGGCCAGTTGATGCAGATCGGCGGTCACCTCGGTGATCACCGAACCCCAGTCGCCCGGCGTGGGCTGGCGATAGATGCGCATTGTCGGATACCAGGGGCTGTCGCGCCGACCGGCCAGCCAGCGCCAGCAATGACCAAATCGGTCCAGCAGCCATACCGGCCGTCCCAGCGCTCCCGCCAGGTGGGCGATGGCCGAGTCCACCGAAATGACCAGGTCCATATTCGCAACCAGGGCGGCCGTGTCGGCAAAATCCCGCATTTCCTCCATGTGGTCGTGCAACGGCAACCCGGCCGGCATTCGCGGGCCGTCCTTCTGCAGACTGAAAAACTGTAGCCCCGTCACCGCAAGCAGGGGTGCGAGCCGTTCCGGCGCCAGCGAACGCTGGCGATCGACGGAAGCTGTAATCGCCAGGCCGGTCCGCCGCCCTCCCTGCCAGGCCAGGCCGATTCTAAGCCCCGCATGGTCTGCCGGCGCCAGGCGCGCGCGCCATTCCGTCGCTTGCGCCGTGTCGGCGTGAAGGTACGGAATGGTGGCAGGGATTGTCTCGACCGTCGTTCCCACGGCCAATGGCAGGCTGAGCATCGCGCACTGCCGGTCGAACGGAAGCACCGTATCTTCGGGACAGAACAATGCGTCGACGCCCTGCAAGCCGCTCAGCAATCGGATCAGCGGCCGTGGTGCCGCCATGACGACGCGCCACCCGCGTTGCTGCACCAGCGGCGCGTAGCGGCAGAACTGCAAAGTATCGCCAAAGGCTTGCTCGGCATAAATCAGCAGCGTGCGGCCTTCCCCCGGCTCGCCCATCCATTGCGGCTGGGCAAACTGCGGACGCGTGACGAGGCCGGGTTCGACGTCCCAACGCGACTCGTACAGCGGCCAGCCGGCTGCCATATCGCCGGACGCGAGCAACGCCATCGCCAGGTTGTTGCGCGCCTCGGCATAATCCGGCTTCAGTTGCAATGCGGTGCGGAAAGCCGTTGCCGCTGCCTCAAACAGTTGGAGGCGGGCCTGGGCGACCCCCAGGTTGCTGTACGCCTCGGCGAAGTCTGGGCGCCGCCGCAGCGCCGCCTGGAAGCAGGGGATGGACTCCGCCGCACGATCCTCCAGGAGATGGATCCCGCCCAGATTGTTGTGCGTGTCGGCGCGGTCCGGGTTCAGGGCACGCGCGCGTTGGAGGCAGGTCACGGCGGTCTGGTAATCCTGCCGCTCCGCCAGCACGCAGCCGAGATTGAACAGGGCCTCTTCGTGGTCCGGATTGATGGTCAGTGCCTGTCCCAGGTGGGCCGTCGATTCATCGAGGCGCCGCCGCCGATACAGCACCGAGCCCAGGTTGTTGTGCGCATCGGCATCGTCCGGCGCCGCGGCAACGGCCGCGCGGTAACAGCGCTCCGCTTCGTCAAGCCGCTGCTGGTCGGACAGCGCGTCGCCGAGACCCAGATGGGCACGCGGATCGTCGGGGATGAGGCGAAGCGAGTCGCGAAATGCGGCGGCGGCTTCCTCGGGCCGGCCCAGGCGTCGCAGCGCGCCGCCAAGCCCGATCTGGGCATCCGCCGAAGCCCGATCGAGCGCGACGGCCTGCCGGTAACATGCCGTGGCCTCTTCCACCCGCCCCAAGGAAAGCAAGGTGTTGCCCAGGTTGATGTGGTACACCGCGTGCTGCGGTGCGAGCGCGAGTGCCTGCGCGATCAGGTCCAGGGCAAGCGCGTGCCGGCCGGTCTGCAACGCGACCACCCCGAGCAAATGCAGGCTGTCGGTGTGGCACGGCTCGGCAGCCAGAACCTCCCGATAACCTTGCTCGGCTCGTTCCAGGTCGCCTGCTCGATGTTGCCGCAGGGCCGACGAAAACACCCGTCCCACCAGGGCCTGGTTCTCCAGGTCAGCCGGCCTTCCGTCCGTACACGGATTAATGTGGTTCAAGCGCAAATCGCCCTGTCCTGGACGTGGCAACCTAACGCAAGGTGCCAATCGCGATAAAGTTCGGCATGTCATACTTAAGTTCTTGCTTTCCCTTTTTCGCCGCGATACTAAAGCGTGTGCTTAACCAATCATCCTCCCTGGATCTGGCCTTCCAGGCCCTGGCCGATCCCTCTCGACGGGCCATGATCGCGCTGTTGGCGCGCGGCCCCGCCTCGGTCAGCGACCTGGCGCGACCCTTCGCCATGTCACTGCCGGCGGTCATGCAGCACCTGGCGGTCCTGGAAGGCGCGGGGGTGGTGCGTTCGGAGAAGGTCGGGCGGGTCCGCACCTGCCGAATCGATCCGCAGGCGCTTGGCCAGGTCGAAGCATGGATCAGCGCCCAGCGCACGGAATGGGAGCGGCGGCTCGACCGGCTGGGTGCGTATCTCGACGAACAGACATCGAAAGGAGACGGCAATGGCTGACGCGCATCATCCGGACACCGCGGCAGGGCTCCCCACGCTGGTCATCGCCCGCACGTTTGCCGCGCCACGCGGCCTGGTGTTCCAGGCGTGGAGCACGGCAGAGCATATCAAGCGCTGGTTCAGCCCAGAGCAATACACGGTGCCGGAAGCGGAGGTCGATTTTCGTCCGGGCGGCGTGTTCGCAGTCTGCATGCGCGCGCCTGATGGCACCGACACCTGGTGCCGCGGCACATTCACGGAAATGGTGCCGCCGGACCGGCTCGCGTTTGTCGTCGGCATTCCCAATCGCGATGCGCCGAAGTTCACCGCTCGCACCACGGTCACATTCGAGGATGCGGAGGGCGGCACGCGCATGACGGTGCGCCAGAGCTATGAACTCCACGATGAAGCATTCCGTCGCGCCATTGAAGGCGCACCGGAAGGTTGGCGCACGACGCTCGATAAACTGGAAGACGAAGTAAGGCGCCTGCTGGCCGGGACCGAGCGTTCCGCTGGCCATGGCAGTTTCACCGTGGAGCGAACCTATCCGGTTCCGCCGGCAGTGGTGTTCCACGCGCTGACGGATGTGGCAGCGAAAGCGCGCTGGTTTTCGGGCGACGACACGTTCCAGACGATCGAACGTACGATGGACGTGCGTCCCGGCGGACGCGAGAGGCTGAAGGGCCGCTGGGGCAGCGGCCTGGTGACGACGTTCGACGCCGTCTATTTCGACGTGGTTGCCAATCAGCGGCTCGTCTATGCGTACGAGATGCACTTGGATGCGCGGAAGATCTCGGTGTCGCTGGCGACGATGCAGCTTCGTCCGGAGGGTAACGGCACCCGGCTGACGGTCACCGAGCAAGGCACTTTCCTGGACGGCTACGATGATGCCGGCGCGCGCGAGCGAGGCACGGGATTCTTGCTCGATCGATTGGGAGCGTCAATCGCGGGATGACACCCGGCCCGGTGTTCAGGTGGTTCGCAGGCAGATCCCTTCAGGTCGCGCGAAGGCCGGTGGAGGCGCGTCATTCCCAACGTCACCTGTTCGTAAATCGGACATTGTCACTCGGATCTCGCCAAAGGCGCGCGGCCTGGTCGAGGAGGCAACCTAGTACTCTCCGTCATTGATTCTGCGGTCGATCTATGAATCGCTGCCTGCGACCATCCGGCGGTGCCGCGCGGAAGCAGGCTCGATCTCCCCCGGTCCGCCGCCACACCCAAGCCAACAGCCACACCGTGGCCGCACGTGCGTCCCCGCCCGCCCGGTCCCCGTCACTTGCCGCAACACCCAAGCCAGCGGCCACACCGTGGCCGCCCTCATGGCAGCCCGCGTGGCCGCCTCCGTGGCCGTCGCGATGGGGGTGCATTCTGCCGATTTTTCGTTAGATATTTATGTCAGTTATTTTTGTTGACTTTCTGATCCAGATACCCTAACGTAAGAGCCGCTCGGTTCAACCCGCGAAGAAAGGCAGCTCCGCAACCATCCGCCATGATCAGCAACGCACTCACCTCGCCGGCCTACGCCTATGCCCCCGATGCAGATCGGGCCGGCACGGGTGCGTCCGCGCGCCTGCTGCACCGGCTGCACATGCTGGACCTGCTGCGCCTGCTGTACGGGCTCGTGCGGTTCCTCGTCCTGGTCGCATTCCTGGTGCGCGAATATTGGCTAGCCATCCGCCAGTACCGCGCCGGCACGCGGCCGTTGTCGGGGTACTCCCGGTCGGACCTGCCTCCCGGTTCCGCACAGCAACCAGCCACGTCTCTCCGCAACGCATTCAGCAACGCCATCGCCTGGACGCACCGCCGCCGCGGCATCGCGCCCGCGCACAAGGACTGGCTGGATCCGTCCCGTGCCCTCATGGCGTTCAGCAGCGCTCTAAAGGGGTTTCGCCATCACGCCGAAGAAGCCACCGTCGCCGGACGAGTGGCGGCCTGCAGCACTTTGAATGGCTCCCGCCCCGGCCAGCCGACGTGCGGCCCGCAATCGTGGGAAAACCCCAGCATCCCGCCCGGCGCAATCGGCGACACCGTAGAGAGTCCGGCCGCCCCGGCCATCGCGCCGCTGCTGTCGCGGCACAAGTTTGCCGCCGCGCCGTCCCCGGCACAGGGCATTGCCGGCCGCGCACCGGCGTGGCCGGTTGCCTGCGTCCCGGCGATTCGCGTGCTGGCCGGAATATTCCCGATTTGGGATCAGTACTGGTCCGCGGACTAGGCCGCCGCTATCCTGGGGGCGCAACTTTCTTTCGTATAACGGCTCTGTCCGGAAACATTCTGACTGAAAAATCCCTTGCCGCGCCCGACCGGCATCCCACTCGACCGCCCGGTCTGGTCTCCGCAGTATGGATGACTCGGCGCGCTAGCCCTGCTTCCGCGTCGCCCGCCGTAAGCATGCTTCCTGCTCTCTCTCGAGAGCAGGCTGACACGAGGAGAAAGCTGTGATATCCCGGAATGCGCGATCACATCGGCGGGTTGACCCCGTGCGTGCCGACCGTGATGCGTGCGGTGGATAGCTGCCCGTCGGCATCCTTGCGCGCGACGATGAATACCTTGCGGCCTCGCTTCAGGTCGGCGGCGGTTGCCGGCGCGAAGGTCACCACCGGAGCGCGCGGGGGCACGTGGATGGTGACACTGCCGCCCTGGTAGGTCAGCGTCAGGTCACGTCCGGACTTCTGCGTCGCCACGCCGGTCACCGGCGCGTTGGTCATCATGCTGCCCGGCTGCAGGTCCCACCCGTAGTGGCCGGCGCCGACGCCGCGCATCGCTGCCGGGAAGACCAGCACCTCCAGCGCAACCGTTGTGTCATGCGGGCCGGGGCGGCTGGCGATGCCGAGGTAGTCGCCCTGCTTGATCGAAGCGAGCGGGACGCGCTTCAGCGTCGCCACGGTCAGCGGATCTGCCAGCGCCACCTCAACCTTGGTGCCGTCACGGCTGGTAACCGTCAGCATGTGCGGGGCGATGGCAGCGATGGTGCCGCGGATGCGCGCCAGGTGCACCGCCGGGGCTGGAGCTGGGGCGGCGGCAGGTGCGGCGGCGGCAGGTGGGGCCGCGGGCGATGGGCCGGCCGGCTGGGTCTGGGCACTGGACGCGGCGGTCAGGCCGAGAAGACAGGCGGCAGCCAGGGCGAGCGTGCGCGGATGCATGACGGATCCCTTCGACGGTTGTTGTGGACACAGAGCATGGGAACGATCCGGATTTCGTGAAGGGGTGGGGACGGAGTACGTGCCGACCCGATCATCCTCACCCGGCGCGCCCCGCCCGCCGGCCTCTCCCGCGCGTTGCGCGGTGGCGCTCATCGGGCATAACGCACCAGCAGCCACAGCTTCTGCCACAAGGGCAGACTGGCGCGCTGGCCCAGCCGCTGCCAGCCGCGTTGCTCCAGTCGAGACAGGATCGCGGCGTAGGTGGCGCCCATCAGGCGGGCCGGCTTCATCGCGCGGCGGTCGCATTCGGCCATGGCCGCGGCGGCCTCGGCGAAATAGCCGTGCGCCTGGGCGGCGACCCGCCCGCACACCTCGCCGAGCCTGGGTGAGGCAAGCGCCGCGATCGGATCGGGCGGCACCGCCGCGGCCTCCAGGTACTCGCGCGGCAGATAAAGCCGGCCGCGGTCCGCGTCCTCTCGCAGGTCGCGCAGGATGTTGGTGAGCTGCAAAGCACGGCCGAGCGCATGCGCCACCCGATCGGCCGCCGGCGACGCATCGCCGAACGCGCGCACCGAAAGCCGCCCAACCGCCGAAGCCACCCGGTCGCAGTAAAGGTCCAGCGTGGCCAGATCCGGCGCAACGATCACCGTCTCGGCATCCATCTGCATGCCGTCCACCACCGCGATGAAATCCTCGGCCCGCAGGGCAAAGCGGCGCACGGCAGCGACCAGCACTCGGGTGACCGGACCGTCGGAGTCGCCGTGGTACAGCGCCGCGATCCGGTCGCGCCAGGCCGCGAGCCGCCGGCGCTTATCGTCCAGTTCCCCCGGCTCGTCGGCAATGTCGTCCACCACCCGGCAGAATGCGTAAATCGCATACATCGCATAGCGGCGGTCCGGCGGCAGCACCCGCATGCCGCGGTAGAAACTGGTGCCGGCGGCGCGCACGATCGCCTCGACCGCTTCAAGGTCGGCAGGGGCTGCATCCAACGGCGCTGCAGTGCTCACAGGTAGCGCAACGACATCAGCACACTGAGGGCGAAGTCGGGCTTGCTCAGCTTCACCGGGGCAGCCAGCGGATCGCCTCGTTCCAGCCGGGCCGCGAGCCGCTTGGCCAGGCTGACGATGCTCGCCGTTTCCACCCGCAACCGCCGGTCGTCGACGCGCCTCGGCAGGTCGGCGGCGAAGCGCGTCATCCGCTCGACGCGGTGCAGGACCGAGCCGAACACCTTCTTCATTCCCGGCGTCATCGAAGGCCGGCGCAGGTCGGCGATCGAGGTGCCGAACGACGCCATCAGCTCCTCCGGCAGATAGCAGCGATCGAGCGCGTCCAGGTCCTTCACGCAGTCCTGCAAGTGGTTCAGCACCTGCAACGCGCCGCACAGGGCATCGGACGGCGCATGGGTCCGGTGGTGCTCCTTGTGCAGGTCCAGCACGTAGCGGCCGACCGGAAAAGCAGAGAAGCGGCAGTAGTCGTAGAGTTCGGACAGCGTGGCATAGCGCTGCTTGGTGGCGTCGCGGCGGAAGGCGATCAGCAGTTCGCTGGCATGGACAGGGGTGACGGAAGTCTGTGACAGGCTTTCGCGCAACGCCAGCGCGCTGGGCGAACCGTCATTGGCGCGGCCGAGCAAGACCGCCTCCATCACGTCGAGGCGGGCCAGCTTCTCCTCGGGCGAGAGGGTGGGTGAGTCGGCGATGTCATCGGCATTGCGGGCGAAGGTGTAGAAAGTGTGGATGTGAGGGCGCAGGTCGCGGCGGATCAGCCAGGACGCGACCGGGAAGTTCTCGTCGTGGCGGCCCTTGCCGGACCAGGCCTCGACCGTCGCGGCGTCGTTCACCCGTCCGCTCCCTGGTCTGCGCCCTGGTAGGCACGGCCCTTCCAGGCTACGCCGCGGCCCCGGTAGTGGTTCACTGCCGAACCGATCGTCGCCGCGAGGTAGAAGGAGGCGACCGCAGGCAGGAACGGCGCCCACAGGCGCGAGCGCCCGTAGCGGCGGAGCGTGGGCAGGTAGCTGGCCGCGAGCATGATCCAGGCGGCGATGCCCAGCCAGCGTGCGGCGCCGTGGGCGAACAAGGCGGCGGCCGGCGGGATCAGCCAGGTAAGGGCCATCGCCAGCACGGTCCCCAGCAGCAGGAACGGGGAGAAGCGGAGCTGCACGTAGGCGGTGCGCGCCACCATGGCCCAGATATCGGCGAAGCGCGGATAGGGGCGGAGCGAGGCCGCCAGCGTGCTGTGGCCCAGCCAGATCCGGCCGCCCTTCTTCACCGCCGCCGCCAGGGCCACGTCGTCGATCAGTTTGCCGCGCACTGCCTCGATTCCGCCGATCCGCGCCAGGGCCCGCCGATGGAGCAGGATGGTGCCTCCTGCCGCGGCGGCCGTATTGCTCTGCGGGTCGTTGACCCGCGAAAATGGATAAAGCAACTGAAAGAAGAACACAAAAGCCGGCACCAGCGCATGCTCTGCCAGGCTTTGGCAGCGCAGGGCGACCATTTCCGAGATCAGGTCGCACCCTGTTCTCTCCTGTTGTGCAATCAGGGCTGCCAGGTGGCCGGGCTGGTGTTCGATATCGGCGTCGGTGAGCAGGACCAGGTCGGCTTGTCTGGCTTCGGCGGGTCTGGTTTCGGCGGGCTTGGCTTCGGCGGGGCCAGCTTCGGCAAGGCCTTGGGCGATGGCCCAGAGCTTGCCGCTCCAGCCGGCGGGGCGGGGCGCGCCGGTCAGCACGGTGATGCGGGGATCGTCGAAGGAACGGGCGATGTCGCCGGTGTGGTCGGTGCTGTTGTCGTCCACCAGGATGATGCGGAACGGGCCGGCGTAGTCCTGGGCCGCAAGCGAGCGGAGCGTGGTGGCGATGAAGGGTGCCTCGTCGCGGGCGGGAACGATGACGGCGACGCTGGGGGTGGCGGCAGGGCGCGCCGCCGGGAGTTCGGGCGCGGACTGCCAGAAGCGGCCGTGGCCGAGCAGCAGGTAGAGCCAGAGCAGGACCGCGAGGGTTGTCAGGAAGAGCATGCCGCGCACGTCATGCCGGGGCCGGGTGGGCGGAGGCAATCCCCGGGGGATTGGACGTGGGCGCCGGCGATCCCAGGCGTTTGTACGCCGCGATTGTTGGCACGGGTTGAAGCATCGAGGCCGGCGGGAGTCTCGTTGGCGTCGCGTTTCGTTAGCTGTGAGACGGCACCCGGCAGGTGCGTGCCACGGCTGTTGGTGCCGAAGACGGTTCGGCCGGGGCGAGTCCCGCGCCTGGTCCCATGTCGGCTTGCGGCGGCGAGACAGCCGATAGACGCCGAGGAACGCGGATAAATCGTGCTGTATGTTCCATCAGCCTGTACGTTCCATCACCGCTCATCGGCGGTTCCGATTTTTTGCTTCTTGCATGTTGCCCAACCCCTCAAAAATATGTGACCCTATCGATGGCACGGAGTCGGCCGGCTTTGCCGGCCAGCGGCGCGGCGCATCCAAACGGCGGATGCGGTTATCGCGGCTGTGTGTGTGAGGCCGGGCGCAACCCGCCGCCCGCCGCTACGCGATCGATGAAGCGGGCACGATCCGGAAATTCCGGACGATGTCCGCGCCATCATCAAACGGGCGCATAAACCCGGGAAGCGGAGCAGTGAGTCCGGTCGTGCCGGCTCGCAAACCAGCCGTTGCCCCGACGCGGCGGCGTATTGCAGCCTGCCCGGCATGCCGGAGACCTCACTCTATCCAGCCGTGAAGCACTTCCTGGAAGCGTCGGGCTTTCGCGTGAAAGGCGAAGTGAATGGCTGCGATGCGGTGGCGGTGCAGGATGGGGAACCGCTACGGCTCGCAATCGTGGAGATGAAGCTCGGCTTCAACCTCGATCTGCTGCTCCAGGCCATCGAGCGCCTGCGCATGGCCGATGAGGTATGGGTTGCCGTCCCGGCGACACGGCGTGGACGCGACCGCGATCCGCGCGTGCATCGCCTGTGCCGGCTGATCGGGCTAGGGCTGATGGCCGTTCACGTCACGCGCGGCCAGGTCGAGATTCTTGCCGAGCCCGGCCCCTATCGGCCACGACCCAATCCGCGGCGCCGTGCGCGGCTGCTGAAGGAACATGCAAGCCGCAGCGGCGATCCGTCGCCGGGCGGCTCATCCCGTCAGCCGATCATGACCGCCTACCGCCAGCAAGCGCTGGCTTGTGCGGCGATGCTGAAGGCCGGTCCCGGCCGGCCCCGCGACCTGTGCATGATTGCACCCGAGTCGGGACGGATCCTGCGGCACAATGTCTATGGCTGGTTCGAACGCATGGAACGCGGTGTGTATCGGCTCACCGCGGATGGCGAGGCGGCGTTGCGGCGATGGCCGGATGCTGTGCCGCCGCCCTGCACGGATGGACCCACGCCGCCTGTCACACCGGCAATTCCTGAAGCGCCGGTCGCTGCCGGTTGACGGCATCGATGCAATGCGACCTTGCCGGTACGGGCGAAGAGGCGCGACGATTATACAAGCGCGGGCCACGCGGTCCATGTCATTGCGAGCCGCGGGGCGACGACGCAACCCCGGACCGGGTGCGCAGGAATCGTTCAGGTCGCTTTTCCGCAGGAGATCGCTTCGCCGCCCGGCTTTATCGCAACGACAGTTGCTGACAACAACAAGGAGGTCCCCATGCCCGCTTATACGATCAAGCCGCTGGTCACGGCGACGGCCGTCAACACCGGCGGCCGCAATGGCCATTCCGAAACCACGGACCATTCGGTCACCGCTGATTTCTCGGTGCCCAAGGCGATGGGCGGCCCGGGACTGCCGAACACGACCACGCCGGAGCATTTGTTCGCGGCCGGCTACGCCGCCTGCTTCGGCGGCGCCATCGAGTTCGTCGCTCACCAGCATAAGAAAAACATCAGCGGTACCGTCGTCACGTGCTCCACCTCGGTCGGCCCGCGCGAAGGCGGCGGGTTCGGCATCGCGGTAAAGATGCATGTCAAGGTCCCGACCTTGCCGGTGGAAGAAGCCCGCCCCCTGGTGCAAGAGACGCACGACAAGATCTGTCCCTACAGTCACGCGACCCGCGGCAATATCGACTTCGTGTTAGAGGTGGAAGGCGCGTAGCGCCACCCTTCGCCGTACGCCATCCTGCCCGATGCGGCCGTCGTTTTACGGTGCCGCCACTTGCTCTTTTCGCCACGCGCGCGGCATCAGGCAGCCGATCGGGCGGCCACTGCGAGTGGCCAGACGCTGCGTTTACGTTGCCTGGGAAGCATGCAGCGGCATCCTCGACCGAGCCGGCCAACCAGGTATTCGCACTGCCGGATCGAGGGCGGACGGCATCCTGTACATTTATCCAAATCGCGCGAAGAAAAGTCTATATCGCCTCTAAGTCTGTGCCACATGGAATCGCTGTGCTTTGGTCCCGGTAACCGCAGTTCATGACAAAGGCAGCGGCAGTGGCGTTGGCATGCAGAATTCGCTTCTCCGTTGCCGGTTGAAATTGCGATGCCGGCACGACACGACGGGGTGAGTGCAGGCGCGAGCCGACATGGCTCCTCGACAAAAACAACGCGGGACGCGATTCGAAAATTGGGCGTGGGATCTGTCACCACCGACATGATCAGACAAAATGGAGTAGCAAATGACTGGAAAGAACCTGTTGCCGGTTGCGGCTCTCACCGTGATGACAGCGGTTGCAGGCGCGCCGGCGATAGCGCAATCCTATGCACCGCCCTCGGGAGTGAAGGCCGGGTACCTCAGTTGTAATGAGGCGAGCGGCTGGGGCTTCGTGCTTGCTTCGTCACGCGCCCTGAAATGCACCTACACAAGCAACTCCGGCCAGACGGAGCGTTATACCGGTCATATTACCAAGGTCGGCGTCGACGTCGGTTATGTCGGCAGCGGCGTTGTCCTCTGGGCGGTGCTGGCGCCGACGAGCGATCCCGGTAAGGGGGCCCTGGCGGGTTCATATGTCGGCGTGACCGCCGGCGCGACGCTCGGCGGCGGCGGCAGCGCCGACGTGCTGGTGGGCGGCTCCAACAAGTCGATCTCGTTGCAACCGCTGAGTATCGAGGGCACGACCGGGTTGAACGTCGCTGCCGGCTTTGGCGGGATCGTGCTGAAGCGCGCTTAGGCCGCCGAACCGGTATTGGCGTTTGCTCGGCTGAACGGGAGCTCCGCCACCCGGTGGCGGGGCTCTCGTCATGTCGGCCGTGACCGGAATGCCCAGCCCGGCAACCGGCCTGACGTTCAGCCTGCGCCGGCGGGTTGCCCCACGGGTTCTAGGCGATGCTTCGGGAACGGGTTCGAGGTCATCGCGAACAGGCGTCCCGCCGCGAAGCATGCGATCTGCCGGCGCGTGTGAATCGACTCACACCCGCGCGGGCGCGTCTGTGCGACAGGTTCGGCCACCGAACCACACGCGCAGGAGTTTCGTGATGTCCATGTCCATGACCGCCATGAACACGATGGGATCGACCAATACCCATTGGGGTGTTTGCGGCTTTACCAGCAGCTTCTACTCCATGTACGAACTGAATCCGGGAAAGCGCGCGCTGCTGATCGGCGCGGGGATCGCGAGCCGTGTGTTGGCCGAGATCAAGACCTACCTCATGACCTTGAAGGCGAAGGGAAACACCGCCCTGCTGCAGGAGATCGAGACGTTCACGAAGTCCTTCGGCGTCGTCGGATCCTGCGACTTCGGCAATTTCAAGATCGACAAATATATCGCGTCGATCAATAGCGCCGTCGGCCGCTCGGATGCCGACATCAAGGCGGATGGCTATTTCTCGATCGCGATGCCGCCGGCTGCCGTTGCCGATTACCTTAAGGAGATCTGGGAAACCGACTCCGAGACGCAGGTTGTCAAAGGTGGCGATGGCGGCACGGAGGAGGCTGTTATCGGTGTTGCCGACGGCACGATGCAGATGTACGATGGCCTGTGCCACTACATGTACCGCTCCGGTGGCAAGATCTACAGTTGGGGTCAGGTGTTCGGGAGCGTGACCGAAGCGAATTCAGGCTTCCGCGTGTGTCGCGTCATCAAGATCAAAAAGAAATGACCGCCCGTCGCTGTCGTCTGCTGCGGGACCCTGCGTGCAGCCCGCTGCCATCCAAGGCGTTCCCGCACTGACGTAGCGTGGCGTTTCAGCCCCGCACCATGCCATTGGCGCGGAACCACGCCACCGCGTCCTCCACAGCCTGCCGGGCATGGCGTGGTGCGTAGCCCAGTTCCGCCATCGCCTTGGCGGAACTGAAGAACATCTTGTGCCGCGCCATTTTCAGGTGGTCGCGAGTCACCGCTGGGGGAATGCCGGTGATGCGTGCGAATGCCTCCATGACCGCCGCCGCCGGCCATACCCAGGATTCGCGCAGCCGGATCGTGGGCGCGCGACGCCCGGCGACCTGCGCCACCAGCGCGAGCAAGTCCCTCAACTCCAGGTTCTCGCCGCCGAGGATGTAGCGTTCGCCGATGCGGCCGTGTTCCAGTGCCAACGCATGGCCCTCCGCCACGTCGTCCACGTGCACCACGTTCAGGCCGGTGTCGATGTAGGCAGGGATGCGACCGTTCGCGGCGTCCATGATCATCTTTCCGGTGGGCGTGGGCTTGATGTCGCGCGGCCCGACCGGAGCGGCGGGGTTCACGATCACCGCGGGAAGATTCTCCCCGCGCACCATGTCCAGCACCGCTTGCTCGGCCAGGTATTTCGAACGTTTATAGGTGCTGACCAGAGCAGCGGGGTCAACCGGCGTTGCCTCGTCGGCCGGGCTGCCGTCCGCAGTGTAGCCCAGCGCGGCGACCGAACTGCAATGCACGATCCGCTCGGCGCCGGCCTGCTGCGCGGCCCGCATCATGGCGCGCGTGCCTTCGACATTGGCGCGCAGCATGGCGTTGGGGTCGGGCACCCAGAAACGGTAGTCGGCGGCAACGTGCATCACATAGCGGCAGCCGGTGGCAGCACGGATCAGTGAGGCGGGATCGGTCAGGTCGCCGGTGACGACCTCCGCCGCCACGCCCGCGATATTGCGGCGGTCGCTGTTCTGGCGGACCAGCAGGCGCAGATCATGGCCGCGCGCCGCCAGCACGCGTGCGACAGCCGACCCGACGAAGCCGGTGGCGCCGGTGAGCAGAGTGGTCACGTTGGGGAACGGGGGCGGCACATGATGGGGGTATAGGGGGCGGGCGCGCAGGTGGGAACCGGGCGGCGGAAAACGGTAGCGGCTGAGTTTGAATTACCAGCTTCGACCCTGGTCAGACGCTTGACGGCCCTGCCACTGGTACCTGAACGGCTGCCGTTGCCGATATCGCGCCGGTGCCAGCGGCCTCGTCGCACGACATTCAGTCCACCGCACTACGGAAGCTGCGGATGCCGAACAATGCCAAGGTGCTGCAAGATCTCGCCGTGCCGCCGAACAACCAGTTGGAGCTCTGAAAGGCGACCGCGCAGGGCAGCACAGCATCCGCATCAACCGGCAATGGCGTATCTGCCTCGTCTGGACGACAGGAGGTCCCGACCGTGTCGGAATTGTCGACTGCCACTAGGCTAATTCCCAACCCAACTCCAGGAGAGATCCTGCTGTTGGAGTTCATCGAGCCGATGGGTCTGACGCAAAATGGTCTCGCGCGTGCGATCGGGGTACCACCGCGACGGATCAACGAGATCGTACTCGGCAAACGATCGATCACCGCGGATACGGACTTGCGGCTGGCCCGGTATTTCGGCGTCTCGGAGGGGTTCTGGCTTGGCCTCCAGGCCGACCACGACTTGCTGCAGCGGCGACGGGAAATTGATGCTGACCTGGCGCGAATCGCGCCGTATCGGCGGGCCGCATGATTGGAATGTGCCCGAAGAGGTGCATCGTGCTCTACGTGTGCTCGCCGCTCAGCATAGCCGCAGCGCAGAGGCCGAGATCCCCGCCCTGACCGGCGCGCTTCTCAAGGGACTGGCACGCCGATGGACTTAAGCCGCGCATGCGCCCGTCCAGCCCGCGCCTTCAGCCCATCCAGATACGTGCTCACGTCGTTCCCGGGCAGGTTCAGCACCTTGCAGCCAAGCCGCCAGTACTCCTCGATCTGCGCCTCGGTCTCCGCCGACCCCCGCGCCAGTTTCCCTTGCGCCGTGCAGGCCTCCGCGATCCGTCGCACGGCTGCCTTGAACGTCGGGTGCTCAAGCTGCAGATGCACGCCGAGGCGCGCACTCAGGTCCGAATGGCCATAGGCGATCATGTCGATGCCCTCCACCGCCGCAATCGCCTCGACATTCTCCAGCCCCTCGAGCGACTCGATCGACACGCAAACGACGATGTTGGCATTGGCCCATGGCGCATACTCGGACGCGTGACGGGCGCCATAGCTCCGGTATCCGGTATGCATCCCCTGTCCCGAGATACCGCGATTGCCGATCGGCGGATATTTGGCCTCCCGCGCGATTGCGCGTGCCTCCTCCGCGTTATCCACCTCCGAAACCTGCACGCCCATGATCCCCTGATCGAGGATCGCGGGGATCAGATACGTGAAGGATTTGTGAATCCGCACGATCGCCGAGACGTTGTTGGCCTGAAACCACCCGGCGAGATCCGCGATCGTCTCGATGTCGAACGCGCCATGTTCGTGGTCGATCATGCAGTAGTCGAATCCCGAGGCCTCGATGATCCACGGCACGCCGCGCGACGCGAACTCCTTGAGCCCGGTCCCCAGCGCGGCCCGCCCCTCGCGCACCGCCCGCCTTATACTGTTCTCTTTCATGGATCGCAGGCTCCCATCGCTCGTTGGTTGCCTGAAGTGTGCCTCGGGTTGGCATCCTGTCCAACCCGGGCTGGACGGCCGGACTGAGGCGTTGCCCGGAAATCGCTTGCCAAGCGTCCCGACGTTATGGTACCAGTTGGTACCAGGCTGGGAGCAAGCAGCGTCAGGAGAGGCCCATGTCCGATCGCACCACGCCACCGACCACGCATCCGTTGTTCCGCGCCGGCAAGGAGGTCGCTTCCGACCTGTTATCGACGCTGGTGTTCGTCGGTCTCTACGCGGTGACTCACAATGTGGCGGCATCCGTCGGGCTGGCGATCGCGGTAGGGCTCGGCCGCATCATCTACCAGGCACGCCGCCGCATCCCGATTGACGCCATGCAATGGCTCAGCCTTTTCCTGGTCATCGTATTCGGCGGCGCCGCGCTGATTACGCACAATCCCCTGTTCATCATGCTGAAGCCGACGTTGGTCTATGCCGCGATCGGCTTGGTGATGCTGCGGAGCGGCTGGATGAATCGCTACGTGCCGCCGATCGTGCAGACCAATGCGCCTGACACTACCGTCTTGTTCGGCTACCTATGGGCAGCGCTGATGTTTGGCACCGGCGCCCTCAACCTGGCGGTGGCGTTGCACGCGAGTACCACGACCTGGGCCTGGTTCATCGGCGTGTTCCCGCTTGCCTCCAAGATCGCGCTGATCCTGGTGCAATACAGCGCGACTCGCTCCATCGTCCGCCGCCGCCTTCGTGCAGCGCGGTTGGTGGCGGTGCCTGCCGTCTGAACGCTGCTCAGCCGGACAGGCCGCCGGTGACGTCGACCGTCAGGCCGGTGACGAAATCCGCATCGGACGACGCGAGGAAGCAGATCACCTTCGCCTGGTCCGCAGGTTCGGCCACACGGCGCAGCGGGGTGCGCGCGATCTCCGCGGCCTGCGCATCGGGCGAACGCTGGTTCCAGTGCGGGCGGATGCGTTCGGTGAGAGTCAGGCTGGGCGCAATGGCGTTGACGTTGATGCCGAACGGGCCGAGCTCGAACGACAGTTTCCGCGTGAACGCGATGATGCCGCCCTTGGCGGCGCTGTACGCGGCGGAGGAAACCTGCGACAGCCCGCGTCCGGCAATCGACGCGAGGTTCACGATTTTCCCCGCCTTGTGACGCTTCATGACAGGCACAACGGCGTGGTAGAACAGGAAGGTGCCGCGCAGGTTGAAGGCGATGATGCGCTCCCAGTCGTCCAACGACAGTTCGTCCACCGTTGCGGCGGGCCTGGCGATGATGGTGCTGCCGCCGACGGCGTTCACCAGGATGTCGACGCCGTAGTGCTTGGCGGTTTCCTCGACGACGCGGTTTGCTTCGGTTTCGTCGAGCGCGTCGATGCAATGGCCGATGGCGCGGCCACCAGTCATCGTGATGGCCTCCACCATCATGTCGAGCCGGCGCTGGTCGTTGTCCACGCCGACGATCATCGCGCCCTCGCTGGCCATGATGTCCGCGGTGGCGCGGCCGATGCCGCTGGCGCAGGCCGTGATCAGCGCCGTCTTGTCCTTGAACCGCATGGTTTTCTCCGTCTCATTGTCGTTGCGGGTTTCTATGTCGTTGCGAATTGCCCACCGGCCTGGCGGCCGACCCGCGGCTGGATGAAACTTGCGGGACTGGGGCGGCCGAGCAATAGTTTCTGGTTCGCCGGCAGCGAGGTCGGTCTTTCCTTGGTGCAGGACAGCCCGGTTGCGAGTTTGACCCGGGGACCTCGGAGCACCCCGACTGGAGCCAAGGGGCAGCGATGCCCCCGCAGGGCTGTTCAACGCACTATACTTCCGAATGAAGATGTTGAGTCCCCGTGGCCACACTTGGGGGAATTCCGCCGGTGGGGTCGAAGGCGGGATTCCGGCACGGCAAAATGTCTGAATCTATGCCGGGCAACCCAACCACCAGCAGGTTGCCATGCGCCCATTCGATCCGCTTCTCGCCATACTCAGCTCGACTTTATCGAACTACGCGGCATAGGCGAGAGCGTTTGCGGCTCGGTCCCATAACTGGCGGGGAATTTTGATGCTGTCCTGGTGGCACCGGGACAGGAGAGAAACCTGGTGATGCCAGA
>Ga0335075_10004292_pt1 | contig 22354 bp, 20 predicted proteins | sample Lox_Sample_24_FD_206723 | JGI IMG/M metagenome (GOLD analysis project Ga0335075, IMG submission 206723) | Soil microbial communities from Loxahatchee National Wildlife Refuge, Florida, United States - Lox_Sample_2.4 | ecosystem: Environmental > Terrestrial > Soil > Wetlands | place: USA...
AGGAAAGACGCCAACATCAACATCAACTGCATCGCCCCCAACGCGATGACCCGGATATCGGGCCGGACCGAGGAGGAGCAGGAGCAGGCGGCGCAGGCGGCGCAGTCGGTCCCGGCGATGGACCCGGCCAACGTCGCCCCCATGGTCGCCTACCTCGCCCACGAGTCATGCCAGGTCAGCGGTGAGACCTACCTGGCCGGCGGCGGCCGCTTCGCGCGCCTGTTCGTCGGGGTCACCGAGGGCTACCTGCAACCGGGTCTGACCGGCGCCACGATCGACGACGTGGCCGCGAACTGGGCCGCGATCAACGACGAGTCCGGCTACTACGTGCCCGCCGACCTGATGGACTGCGTCGGGCACTACATGTCCCACCTGCGCGGTTAGACCGTGACCGGCATCCTTACCGGGAAGACGGCCCTGGTCACCGGTGCCTCGTCGGGGATCGGCCGGAGCACCGCCCTGGGCCTCGCGGCCGCGGGAGCCAACGTGGCGCTCGTGGCCCGCCGGGCCGAGCGCCTCAAGGACCTGGCGGCCCAGATCGAGGCCGACGGCGGTCAGGCGCTCGCGCGGCCGGCCGACGTCACCGACGAGCCTGACGCCACCCGGGCGGTCGAGGACGCGGTCGGTCACTTCGGCGGCCTCGACATCCTCGTCAACGCGGCCGGCATGACCCAGGTCGGGAAGGTGGAGAACGCCGACCTGGCCGACTGGCGGTACGTGTTCGAGCTCAACTTCTGGGCCGCCCTCTACACCTCACGGGCGGCGATCCCGGCGCTCAAGACCGGTGGCGGCGACATCGTCAACATCTCCTCCACCGCCGGCCGGCGGGCGGTCGGCGCGACCTTCGGCCCCTACGCGGCCAGCAAGTTCGCACTCACCGCGTTCAACGAGTCGCTGCGGGCGGAGGTGACCCTGGCTGGCATCCGGGTCAGCATCATCGAGCCGGGCGCGACCGCCACCGAGATCCACGAGCACATCAAGGACGAGAAGGTCCGCGAGTTCACCAGGAACCACGTGGAGAAGGACGGCGCGATGCAGGCCGACGACGTCGCCGCCGCCGTTGTCTTCGTGGTCAGCCTGCCGCCCCGGGTGAACATCTCGCAGCTGGTGATCCGCCCGTCCGTCGACGCCCGCGTGCTATGACCCCGCCCCCGCCATCCCCACCGCCCCCGTCACCGAACCACCAGATCAGGAGCAACGACGTGGACATCGACCACATCGACTACACCGACCCGTCGCTCGCGACCGACCCCTACCAGCACCTCGACTACCTGGCCGCGCACCAGCCGGTCTACCGGGAGCCGCGTCACGGGGTGGTGGTGGTGACCGGGCACGAGGAAGCGATCACGGTGCTGCGCCAGCCCGACGTGTTCTCGTCCGCCACCCTCATCGTCGGCCCGGACCCGTGGTCGCTGCTGCCCGAGCGGCCGGACGGGGACGACATCACCGAGTTCGTCAACGCGCACCGCGAGTACCTGCCGCAGAACGACCAGATCGTCACCGCCGACCCGCCGACTCACACCGCCCAGCGGGCGCTGCTGATGGGGCTGATCACGCCCAAGCGGCTGAAGGAGAACGAGGAGTTCATCTGGCGGCTCACCGACCGCCAGCTCGACTACATCCTGCCCCTGGGCACGGCCGAGATCAACGCCGACTACGCGCAGCCTTACACCCTGCTCGTCATCGCCGACCTGCTCGGGGTGCCGGAGGAAGACCACGCGATGCTGCTGGCCCGCCGGGGCCTCAGCCAGATGCCAGGCACCAGGCCAGGCAGCGTCACCGGCCAGCAACAGCCCCGCACGACCGGGCACAACACGCTGGAGGTGTTCTACGACTACTTCTCGGAGAAGATCGCCGAACGCCGGGAGCGCCCGCTCAACGACGTGCTGACCGGCATGGCCCAGTCGCTGTTCCCCGACGGCAGCGTCCCCGAGCCAATCGAGGTCGCCCGGATCGCGTCCAACCTGTTCGCGGCCGGCCAGGAGACCACCGTCCGGCTGATCGCGACCGCCCTGCGGCGCATCGCCGAGGAGCCGCAGACCCAGGCCGAGCTCCGGGCCAACCGCGACCAGATCCCCCGGTTCATCGAGGAGACGCTGCGGACCGAGGGCCCGATCCTGGGCGAGTACCGGCTGGCGATCAAGACGACCGAGCTCGGCGGGGTGCACATCCCGGCCGGCACCCAGGTCTTCCTGTCGAACGGGGGCGCCAACCGCGACCCGCGTCAGTTCGAGTGCCCGGCCGAGTTCCGCGCGACCAGGGAGAACGTGCGCCGCCACATCGCCTTCGGCCACGGCATCCACACCTGCCCTGGAGCGCCGCTGGCCCGGTCGGAAACGCGCATCACGGTCGAGCGGCTGCTCGAGCGGACGACCGATATCCGCATCAACGAAGAGGCACACGGTCCCGCGGGCAGCCGCCACTACGACTACATGAAGACGCACATGTTCCACGGCATCAACACCCTGCAGCTCGACTTCACCGTGGAAGACTAGGGCCATGGCCGCCACCACCCACCGCGAGATCCGCGTCGACCGGACCCTGTGCATGGGCTCGGGGCAGTGCTGCTGGTACGCCCCGAACACGTTCGACCAGGACGACGAGACGATCGCCATCGTGACCGACCCCGAGGGCGACCCGGACGAGGCGATCAGGACCGCCGTCGAGTCCTGCCCGACCCAGGCGATCTCGATCGTCGCGAAGCCGTAAGGTCGCCGAAACCGTAAGGTCAGCAAGCCGTAACGTCACCGAGCGACCGGCCGCCCGCCCAGGGGCTGGCCGGCGTCGGCGGCGATTTCCGGCGGGATCTCCTGCCCGGCCGCGAGCGTGCGGCGGACCGCCAGGTAGTCGCGCGGCGAGTTGACCGCGTGCACCGCCAGCAGCCGCCCGCCCCGGTAGTAGAGCACCGAAAACCGCTCCTGGCCGGGTTCGCCGCGCAGCACCGTCTGGTCGAACCCGGCCGCCAGCCCGGCGATCTGCAGCTTGAGCGTGCCCTGGTCGGACCAGAACCACGGCACCGCGTCGTAGGGGGCCGGCACCCCGGCCAGCGTGGCCGCGGCGACCTTGGCGTGGTCGGTCGCGTGCCCGTAGGACTCGAAGCGGACCAGCGAGCCGTCGGCGGCGGCGGGATGCGGGGTGACCGCGCAGTCGCCCGCCGCGACGATCGCGGGATCGCTGGTCCGCGCGCAGGCATCCACCACGATGCCGCCCGCGCAGGCCAGCCCGAGCTGCTCGGCCAGCTCGGTCCGCGGCTCGGCGCCGATGCCGATCACCACCAGGTCGGCCGCGGCGAAGCTGCCGTCCGACAGGTGCGCTCCGCTGACCACTCCGTCCACGCCCGTAAACGAAGAAACGCCCGTCCCGAGCAGCACCCGGACGCCGCGGCGCCGGTGCGCGGCGGCGTAGAAACCGGAGATGGCCGGCGCGACCACCCGCCCGATGAGCCGGTCGGCCGCCTCGACCACCGTCACCGCCTTGCCCTTGGCGGTGGCGGCGGCGGCCGCCTCAAGCCCGATGAAGCCGCCGCCGACGACGAGCACCCGCTCCGCCGCCGCCAGCCGCGCCCGCAGCTCGAGCGCGTGCCCCACGTCGCGCAGGTAGCAGACCCCGGCCAGGTCGGCCCCGGGCACCGCCAGCCGCCGCGGTCGGGCCCCGGTGGCCAGCGCCAGGTGGCCGAACTCGAGGCGGCCGCCGGCCTCGGTGACCGCCGCCCCTGGCCGGCCAGGGGCCGCTGCCCGCACGCCGGTGACCCGCTGCCCGGTCAGGACGGTGATCCGCTCGCGCTCGTAGCGTTCCGCCGAGCGGAACTCCAGCGTTGTCGGGTCGGCGTTTCCGGACAAGAATGCCTTGGACAGCGGCGGCCGCTGGTAGGGAGCGCGGGGTTCCTCGCTCACGATGGTGACCGCCGCCTGCCAGCCGAGCTCGCGCAGCGAACTGGCCAGGTGCACCCCGGCCTGGCCGCCGCCCACGATGAGCACGCCGCCGGCCCCAGGCGAGCCGGCCGACGCGCCGCTTGGCTGCACGCTTGGCATTACCCGCCCAACCTCCGTACTCAAAGTTTTTTGTTCTGAACGGTCAGTCTTATCTGCAAGCGATCGGATGTCAACGCACTACAGCTGGACGGTTGACTGAAACCCGCCGAGGGCGCATTCTTATGACCAACCGGTCGGTACAAACAACCAAATCCACCATAAGGACGACAGCGATGAAGCGTACAGCCTTCGTTACCGGCGGAGCGTCGGGTATCGGGCTGTCCATCTGTCAGCACCTGGCCCGGGCGGGACACGGCGTCGCGGTCGCGGACTACAACGGCGACGGCGCCGAGGACGCGGCGAAGTCCATCAGGGACGCCGGCGGCCGCGCGGTCGCGGTTCCGGTCGACGTCGGCGACCGGTCCCAGATCGACAAGGCGGTCGCGGCCGCCCGCGGTGAGTTCGGTCCGATCGGGATCCTGGTGACCAGCGCGGCCGTGTCCCGCCGGGAGCCGTTCGAGCAGATCAGCGCGGAGACGTGGGAACGGATCGTCAACGTCAACCTGACCGGCACGTTCCACTGCGTGCAGGCGGTGATCGGGGACATGACCGACGCGGGCTGGGGCCGGGTGGTGATGATCTCCTCGTCGAGCGCTCAGCGCGGCGCCCCCGGGATGACCCACTACGCGGCCTCCAAGGGCGGCGTGATCGCGTTCGGCAAGGCGCTCGCGCTCGAGTTCGCCAAGCGGGGCGTCACCGTCAACAACATCGCCCCCTCGGTCGTGGAAACGCCGATGGTGGAGCAGCAGCGCGCGGCCGGCGCGGTGCCGTCGGCCGAGGTGATGGCCCGCGGCGTGCCCGTCGGCCGCATGGGCACCGGCGACGACATCGCCGCCGCCTGCCTGTACCTGGTCTCCGAGGAGGCCTCCTATGTCACGGGCCAGACCGTGAGCGTCAACGGCGGATCGTTCGTCGGATGGTAACGACGTGCCCCCTGAGGAGTTGGTTAACGGTGATTGATATCCGACAGGTAATCTCCCGCGAACGCACCCGCACCATCGCGGGCGCGGTCGTGGTCGCGGCCCTGGTCGCCGTCATCATTGACCAGTCGTGGAGCGGGCTGCCGATCACGGGCAGCGCCGTCATCGGCTTCCTCATCACCGGCGTCGCGCTCGGCTCGATCTATGGCGTCGCCGCCCAGGGCCTGGTCGTCACGTACGCGACGTCGGGGGTGTTCAACTTCGCCCAGGGCGCCATCGGCATGTTCCTCGCGTTCGTGTACTGGCAGCTCCGGGTCGACATCGGGCTGCCCACGATCGTCGGGATCCTGCTGACCGTGCTGGTCGCCGCCCCCCTCATGGGCGTGCTGATCGAGCGGCTGATCATGCGCTTCCTGACCGACTCCCCGATCGTGGCCCAGCTGGTGGTGACGATCGGCCTGATGCTCGGCCTGATGGGCCTGGCCGGGTCGATCTGGAACCCGAACAGCAGCACCCAGCGCGTCATCCCGACGTTCTTCGGCGTCAGCGGGTTCAGCCTCGGCGGCACCTTCCTGCCCTACTACCGGGTCGTCACGATCGCCACCGGCATCGCCGTCGGGCTGCTGCTTCGTTTCCTGCTTTACCACACCCGGCTGGGCGTCACCATGCGCGCGGTCGTCGACAACCGGGACCTGACCGTCCTCAACGGCGCCCGGCCGGCCTCGGCGACCATGACTGCGTGGGCGCTCGGCTCGTCGATGGCCGCGCTGGCGGGCATCTTCCTGGCCGAGGAACTGAGCGCGCTCGACCCCTCGACGCTTACCCTGTTCATCGTCGACGCGTTCGCGGCGGCCATCATCGCCCGGCTCCGCAGCCTGCCCATGGCCTACGTCGGCGGCCTGATCATCGGCCTGACGCTGTCCTTCCAGGAGACGTTCCTGAACTGGAGCGGCCGGTGGACGTCGGCCCCGCAGGCCATCCCGGCCGCCCTGCTGTTCATCGCGGTGCTGTTCGTCAGGGACGCTCGGATCAAGGGCCGGTCCAAGCCGCGGCAGACGGCCGAGCGCATTCCCTCCAACCGCAACGCCCTGCTCGGCTTCGGCGCCCTCATCGTCATCGCGCTGATCTGCGCCGCCACCCTCAGTCGGCCGAATCTGCGCGAGGTCATCCTCATCGTGCTGACCGCGCTGGTGATGCTGTCGCTGGTGCCGCTGACCGGCTGGGCCAACCAGATCAGCCTGGCCCAGATCACCCTGGTCGGCTGCGGCGCGTTCGCCTTTGCCGAGTGGGGCTTCAACGGCAACGTGCTCGGCCTCCTCGTCGCGACCGCGTTCGCGGTGCCGATCGGCCTGATCATGGCCGGCCCCGCGATCCGGCTGCAGGGCATCTACCTCGCGCTGGCGACGATGGCGTTCGCCCGCCTGGCCGAGTTTTTGTTCTTCGACCAGCCGAACGTGTTCGGCAACGGCAACCTCCAGGTGCCGAACCTGTCGGTGTTCGGCCTGCAGGTGGAGAACCCGTTCAGCTTCCTCGGGATCTCGTTCGCCCAGGACTCCGGGCTGCTGATCTTCGTGACGATCCTGTTCTGCATCGTCGGCATGATCGTCATCCTGGTCCAGCGGCGCACCTTCGGGCGTCGGCTGATCGCGCTGCGAGACAGCCCCGACGCGGCCTCGATGCTCGGCATGAGCCTGACCCTGACCAAGCTCAGCGTGTTCATGTTCTCGGCCGCGATCGCCGGCCTGGCCGGCGGCCTGTTCGCCATCTACTACACCTCCGTCGGCACCACCGACTTCCAGCTCACGGTGGGCCTCCCGTACCTGCTGCTGCTGGTGGTGGGGGGCATGACTACGGTCGGCGGCACGATCATCGGCGCGATCGGCCTGGTCCAGTTCGCCTGGTTCAACCAGGCGTTCCCCGACAACACCTTCCTCACCTGGTTCAGCAACCTCGGCCCGGGCCTGATCGGAATCGGCGTCGGCCGGAACCCGGAAGGCGCCTGGGAGCAGAACGTCCAGGCCGTCGCCAAGCTGCGCAGGCGGATCACCGGCGCCCCTTCCGGGCCGCAGCCGACGGACGCCGCGCCCACGCTGTCCGGCGTGCGCGAGGCGACCAGGCTGCCCTCGCCCGCACCGCGCGCCGCCACCGACCGTCCGGCGGCCGAGCTGCGCGACATCATGGTCCGCTTCGGCGGCCTGCTCGCGGTCAACAAGGTCAGCCTCGACCTGCACGACGGGCAGATCATCGGCCTCATCGGGCCGAACGGCGCGGGCAAGACGACGCTGTTCAACGTCGCCACCGGCATGCAGGAGCCCAACGAGGGCCGGATCTTCGTCGACGGCCGGGACGTGACCGGTGCGCGGCCGCACCAGTTCGCCCGGCTCGGCCTCGCCCGCACCTTCCAGCGGCTTGAGGTGTTCGGGTCGCTCACCGTGCGCGACAACATCCGGGTGGCGGCGCAACTGCACCGTCGGCGGTGGGCGCGCACCGGGGCCGGCAGCCCCGACGTCATCGCCGACACGATCATCGAGCACCTGGGCCTGCAGGCGGTCGCGTCGACCCGGGCCGAGCTGCTGCCGACTGGGACCGCCCGGCTGGTCGAGGTGGCCCGCGCGCTCGCGACCCAGCCGCGGGTGCTGCTGCTCGACGAGCCCTCCTCGGGGCTGTCGGCGTCGGAGACCGAGACGTTCGCCACCCTGCTGCGCGGGCTCGCCTCGACCGGCATCGCGATCCTGGTGGTCGAACACGACATGGGGTTCATCATGAACCTCTGCCACCACATCGTGGTGCTCGACGCCGGCCAGGTGATCGCGACCGGCACGCCGGCCGAGGTCCAGGCCGACCCGAAGGTCCTCGAGGCCTACCTCGGCGCCGGCGCCGGGGAAGCCGAGCGTCCCGCGCCCGCCGCGCCGGCCGGCGCCCGCGCGGTCGCCCCGGTCGCCCCGGTCGCCCCGGTCGCCCCGGTCGCCCTGGTCACCGAGCCGACCGCCGCGGCCCAGCCGCAGCCGCAGCCGGAATCCGACCGGCCGATCGCCGTCCAACTGGACGGCGTGTCCGCCGGGTACGGCGGCATCGACGTGCTCCAGGACATCAACCTCACGGTCCGCGCGGGCGAGGTCTGCGCGGTCCTCGGGCCGAACGGCGCGGGCAAGTCGACCGCACTCAAGGTCATGTCCGGGCAGCTCGCGCCGACCAAGGGCACGGCGTCGCTCAACGGCCGTTCGATCGCCGGCGTCCCGACCGAGCGTCTGGTTCGCGACGGACTGTGCGTGGTCCCGGAGGGACGAGGGATCTTCCCCAACCTCACCGTGGTCGAGAACCTTAAGATGGCCAGCTTCTCCGGGACGGGCTACACCGAGATCCTGGAAAAGTCGTTCCAGCACTTCCCGAAGCTCGCCGAGCGCCGTACCCAGCTAGCGGGCAAGCTCTCCGGCGGCGAGCAGCAGATGCTCTCGATGGCCCGCGCCCTCGCCGTGAGCCCGTCGGTGCTGCTGGTCGACGAGCTCTCGATGGGCCTCGCGCCCAAGATCGTCGAGGAACTGTACGAGGTGCTCGCGGGCATCGCCCGGCAGGGCCTCACGATCTTGGTGGTGGAGCAGTTCGCGGCCGAGGTGCTCAAGGTGGCCGACTCCGGCGCGCTGCTCATCAACGGGCGGATCACCTACCACGGCGCCCCCGACATCATCGGCGACATGATCAGCTCGGCCTACCTCGGCGGCGAGCACGCCGCCCCGGCGGCCGCCCCGCAGCGCGTACTGGAGGGCCAGTGAGCGAGCAATCCGGCGCCATCCGCCTGCCCGCGCGCGACATCCCGGTGCCGTCCTCGGTCAGCCCGCAGGCCCGGGCGGTGCTGGCGAACCCGCCCGCCGAGCGGTTCGACTTCCCCCCGCTCGACGACCTGGCCGCGTGGCGCACGATGATCGCCGCCCACGACGCCGCCATCACCGCGATGCTGGCCCGCGGGCCAGCCTCTGACCCGGTCGGCCGGCCCACGGTGGAGCGCCGCGACCTCGCCGACGGCCGCGTCTACGAGATCACGCCGCCCGGCCTCGACGACGGCGACGAACGGGTCTACCTCGACATCCACGGCGGCGGCTTCATCTGGGGCGGCGGCGAGCTGTGCGCGGCGATGGCGTCAGGGACCGCGACCCGGATGGCCGCCCGGGTGTGGGCGGTCGACTACCGGATGCCGCCCGACTACCCGTTCCCGGCCGGACTCGACGACTGCCTGGCCGCCTACCGCGCGCTGCTGAAGGAGCGGTCACCGGACCGCATCATCATCGGCGGCTCCTCGGCCGGCGGCAACCTCGCGGCCGCGACGATCCTCCGCGCCCGCGACGAGGGCCTGCCCCTCCCGGCCGCGGTGGTGCTGATGACCCCCGGATCCGACCTCACCGAGTCCGGCGACTCGCACCGGACCAACCTCGGGCTCGACCCGCTCATCCCCGGCTCGGGCCGGCTGTCGTTCCTGCTCTACGCGGGCGGCCACGACCTCCGCCACCCGTACCTGTCGCCGCTCTACGGCGACTTCGCCCGCGGCTTCCCGCCCGCCATCCTCACCACCGGCACCCGCGACATGCTGCTGTCCGACACCGTGCTCCTGCACCGGGCCCTGCGGCGGGCCGGCATCCCGGCCGAGCTGCACGTCACCGAGGCCGGCGGCCACGGCGGGTTCCTGGGCCAGGCACCGGAAGACCAGGAGATCCTGGCCGAGGTCCGCCGCTTCGCCGACACCCACTGGGCCCGCTAACCCGCGCCGCGCGCCTTTATCCCCGGGCCGCGTCAGACCTTGACCAGCGCCTCGGCCGCGCGCTCGATCGCCCGCCGGTCGGGCAGCCACCGCTCCTCCAGGCTGGGCGCGTAGGGCGACGGCGTCGGCGGCGGCGCCACCCGCATCACCGGCGCGTCCAGCGTCCAGAACCCCTGGTACACGGCCAGCGCCGCGATCTCGGCGCCGATGCCGAAGTCGGTCACCCCCTCGTGCGCGATCAGCAGCCGGTTGGTCTTCGCCAGCGACGCCAGGATGGTCTCGGAGTCAAGCGGCGCCACCGTCCGCAGGTCGATCACCTCGACACTGATCCCGCGCGGGGCCAGGGCCTCGGCCGCGGCCACCGCCTCGTGCACCATCCGGGACACGCTCACGATCGTCAGGTCGGTGCCTTCCCGCACCACCTTCGCCTTGCCAAGCGGGATGAGATAGTCGGCCGGCGGCTTGGGGCCCTTCATCCCGTACTGCTGGCGGTTCTCGATGAACACCACCGGGTTGGGGTCGAGAATCGCCGACCGCAGCAGCCCGTACGTGTCGGCCGGGGTCGACGGCATCACCACCGTCAGCCCGGGGACGTGGGCGAGCAGCGCCTCGAGCGACTGCGAGTGCTGGCTGCCGGAGGAGCGGCCGCCGCCGAACTGCGTCCTGATCACCAGCCCCATCCGCGCCTTCCCGCCGGTCATGAAGCGCAGCTTGGCCGCCTGGTTGAGTATCTGGTCAAAGCAGACCCCGAGGAAGTCCAGGTACATCAGCTCGACCAGCGGCGTCATGCCCGCCATGGCGCCGCCGACCGCGAGCCCCATGACCGCGGTCTCCGAGATCGGGGTGTCGAGCAGCCGGTCGGGCCACCGCGCGTGCAGCCCCCGGGTGAGGGCGAACACGTTGCCGCCCTTGCCCACGTCGACGCCGGCCACGAACGCCTCGGGATTGGCGTCGAGCGCTCCTTCGAGCGCCAGCCGGATCGCGTCCATGGTGCGGAAGATCTCGCCGTCCGGGGCCGGCACCCAGTCCGGCTCGGCGATGACCGGCCGCGGCGCGTACACCGACGAGCGGAGCACGCTCATGTCCGGCGGCGGCGCCTGCCTGGCGGCGTCGACGGCGGCGTCGATCCGGGCCCGCACCTGCGCGTCGACCTCGTCGAGGACGTCCTGCCCGACGCCCCGGCCGAGCAGCCGCGCTCGGGTGATGACCAGCGGGTCGCGCCGCTGCCAGTCCGAGAGCTCCTCGGCGCTGCGGTACTTCTCCGGATCGCCCTCGTAGTGACCGTGCCAGCGGTAGGTGGCGGCCTCCACGAACACCGGGCCGCCGCCCGCGCGGATCCGCCGCACCGCGTCGGTCACGACCGCGGCGACTGCCTCCACGTCGTTTCCGTCGACCGCCACGTAATCAAGGCCGTACCCGGCCGCGCGGGCCGACATCGGCACCGGGTGCTGGTCGGCGATCGGCGAGAACTCGGCGTAGCCGTTGTTCTCGCAGAAGAACACGATCGGCAGCCGCCACAGCGCGGCCAGGTTGGCCGCCTCGTGGAAGGCGCCCTGCGCGACCGCGCCGTCGCCGAAGAACGACACCACCACGCCGCTGTCCGCTTCCTCCGCCGCGCCGCCCGCTGCTCCCGCGCCGGCCGCCCCGTCCGCCCCGCTCTGCCGCCGTCGCAGCTTCGCGGCCAGGGCCGCGCCCCCGGCGATCGGCACGCCCGCGGCGACGATCCCGTTGGCGCCGAAGATGCCCAGGTCCGGATCGGCGATGTGCATCGAGCCGCCCAGGCCCTTGTTCGTCCCGGTGACCCGGGCGAGCAGCTCCGCCATCATCGGCTCGGGGGCGAGGCCCTTGGCCAGGCAGTGACCGTGGCCGCGGTGGTTGGAGGTGATCACGTCGGTGACGGCCAGCGGCCAGCAGGCGCCGACCGCGGCCGCCTCCTGACCGATCGACAGGTGGACGAAGCCCGGCACCTCGCTGTTGCGGTACAGCTCGGACACCCGCTCCTCGAATACCCGGATCAGGGTCATCCGCCGGTAGGCCTCGAGCAGGCCGTCGGCCGGCAGCTCGGGGAACTCCGGGACCGCGCTTGCTGGAACTGAGGTTGCCCGCACGTGGCTAGCCTTCCGTTTCGCTGTTGAGCTCGCGCAGCTCGAGTACCTCGCGCAGCTGGCGCTTGAGCACCTTGCCGGACGGGTTCCGCGGCAGCGTCTGCATGAACACGATCTGCTTGGGCGTCTTGAAGCCGGCCAGCCGCGCGCGGCAGTGCGCGATCAGTGCCTGCTCGGTGATCTGGCGGCCGGGCCCAAGCACGACGAACGCACGCGGCACCTCGCCCCAGCGCGCGTCGGGCATGGCGACAACGGCCGCCTCGAGCACCGCGTCGCACTCGTACAGGACGCGCTCCACCTCCGACGTCGCGACGTTCTCGCCGCCGGAGACGATCATGTCCTTCTTGCGGTCGTCGATGTAGAGGTAGCCGTCCTGGTCGAGGTGGCCGATATCCCCGGTCCTGAACCAGCCGTCGTCCGTGAACGCGGCCGCCGTGGCGTCCGGGTTCTTCCAGTAGCCGGAGACCACCTTGGGCCCGCGCAGCGCGATCTCGCCCTGGCCGCCCGGCGCGACCGGGGCGTCATCGGGGCCGAGGATCCGCACGTCCAGGTTGACCACCGGCTTGCCGACCGAGCCGATCTTCGACCGCATGTGCGCCTGGTCGTTGAACGTGTCGCCGGACACGGTCTCGGTCAGCCCGTAGGCATCGGCGAACCGCGCGTTGGGGAACGCCGCAAGCAGCCGCTCGATGAGCGTCACCGGCGTCTTCTCGCCGCCCCCGGTGATGAACCGGACGCTCGCGGTGCTGCGACGGCCGAGCTCGGGGGACTGGGCGATCTCGTTCAGCGTCGCGTTCACCATCGCCGGGGCCAGCCAGACGTTGGTCGGCCGCTCCCGCTCGATCGCGGCGAGCAGGTCGGGCACGTCGAAGCGGGGCAGGATCACCAGGCTGCCGCCGACCCACCAGGTGCCGATGCCGGGCAGGTCGAACGCTCCCACGTGGTACATCGGCCCGGCCATCAGCGTCCGGTCGGCCGCGCTGAGCCCGAACTCCGCGACGTGCCCGATCGTCTTCCAGTAGAAGTTCCGGTAGCTGATCGGCACCCCCTTGGGATGCGCGGTCGTCCCCGAGCTGTACATCAGCCGGTGCAGGTCCGCCTCGGTCACATCGGCCGGCGGCACGAACGCACCGAGATGCCCGCCGAGAAACGCCTCGTACGGCACGCCCACCGTGACGGCCCCCGCACCTTCGCCCGCCATCCCGCCCTGGGCCACCCCGCCCTGGGCCACCTCGCCCTGGCCGGCCACCACCACCGTCCACGGGGTTGTCAGCCGGCCGCCGATGGCGGCGACCGGCCCGGCCAGCCCCGGCTCGGTCACGATCGCGGTCGCGCCGGCGTGCCGGATGATGTACTCGAGTTCGGGCTCGGCCAGCCGCACGTTGAGCGGCAGGAACGCCGCGCCGACGCGGTTCACCGCCAGCGCGCTCTCCAGGAACTCGGGCCGGTTGCCCATCAGCAGGGCCACGATGTCGCCGTGGCCGACGCCGGCCGCGCGGAAGGCGGCCGCCAGCGCGTTGACCCGGTCAAGGAGCTGCCGGTGGGTCAGCCGGGTATCGCGGAAGATCACCGCGGCCTCATCCGGGGTGCGGTCCGCGTTCCGGTCGAGGGACCGGGCGAGGTTGAACATGTCCATCTCCTTCGACGTCAGCCGGGGCTCCGTGGACGTCAGCTCGGGATCGAGCGTCACAGCAGCGAGTAGCCGCCGTCAACGGTGATCGTGGTGCCGGTGATGTAGGCCGAGGCGGCGGACGCCAGGAACAGGTAGACGCCGGCCAGGTCGTCCGCCGTCCCCCAGCGGCCGAGGGCGGTGTGCGCGGCGATGTCCCGCTCGCGGTCGGCGTCCCGGTGCCAGAACGCGCCGAGCCCGGCCTCGAACCAGCCCAGCGCCACCGCGTTGGCGGTGATCTGCCGGGGCCCGAGTTCCTGCGCCAGCGATCTGACCAAGGCGTGGACGCCGCCCTTGGACGCCGAGTAGGCGGCCAGGCGGCCGTGCGGCCGGTCGCCGAGCACCGAGCCGGTGACGATGATGCGCCCGCCCGCGCTCATCCGCGGCGCGGCTGCCCGCGCGCCGAGGAACGTCCCGGTCAGGTTGGTGTCGATGACCTCGCGCCAGCCGTCGGGGGACAGGCGGGTGATGTCCAGGTCCTCGCGCGATACCCCCGCGTTGGCGATCCACACGTCGATGCCGCCGAACCGCTCGGTCATCCGCTCGGCGACGGTCTCGTTGAACAGGTCGTCCCGCACGTCGCCGGGGCAGACCAGGTGGTCGCCCGCGAGCTGGCCCGCCACCCCGTCGAGGGCGGGCTTGGACCGGGCGACCAGCGCGAGTCGCGCGCCCGCGGCGTCGAAGGCGCCGGCCAGCACGCGGCCGAGGCCGCGCCCGGCGCCGGTGATCACCACCCGCCGCCCGGCCAGGCTGAGCTGGCCGGCGGCAGGCGCGGGGGCAGGGGCGGGGGCGGCGGATCTCTCGTCTTCCACGGTCGCTAGCAGCCGAGTTCGCGGGCGATGACGAGGCGCTGGATCTCGTTGGTTCCCTCGCCGATCTCCAGCACCTTCGCGTCGCAGTAGAACCGGGCGACGTCGCTCTCCAGCATGTAGCCCGCGCCGCCGAAGATCTGGACCGCCTCGCTCACCACCGACGTGGCGACCTGACTGGCTTTCAGCTTGGCCATGGCGGCCTCCTTCTTGAACGGCTTGCCCGCGTCGCGCAGCGCGGCGGCGTAGTAGGTGAGCCAGCGGGCGGCCTCGATCTCGGTCGCCATGTCGGCCAGCTTGAACTGGATCGCCTGGAAGCCGGCGATGGGGGTGCCGAACGCCTCGTGCTGCTTGGCGTAGGCCAGCGCCAGCCGCATCGCGCCGGCGGCGGTGCCGATGGCGAGGGTGGCGACCGAGATCCGGCCGACTTCGAGGGCGGAAAGGAACTGGCCGAGCCCGCCCCCCGGCTCGCCGACGACCTGGCTGTCGGGCACGAAGACGTCGTCGAAGAACAGGTCCCTGGTATCGGCCGACTTCCACCCGATGCCGCGCAGCTTCGGCCCCAGCGTGTAGCCCTCGGTCCCCTTCTCGACGATGAAGCTGCCGAAGCGCGGCTTGCCGCTGGCGTCCTCGCCGGTGCGGGCGAGCACAGTGACGCCGAAGCTCATATCGGTGCCCGCGTTGGTGATGAAGGCCTTCTGCCCGTTGAGCACCCACCCGCCCGACACCGGCTCGGCCCTGGTCCGCAGCGACCGGACGTCGGAGCCGGCCCCGGGCTCGGTCAGCCCGAACGCCCCCAGCTGCCGCCCCTCGGCCAGCGGCCGCAGCCACCGCTCGCGCTGCTCGTCGTCGGCGAACAGCAGCAGCGGGAGGCTGCCGATGGTGGAGTGCGCCTGCCAGGCCGTCGCGATCGACGGGTCCACCGTCGCCAGCGCCTCGAGCAGGGCCACGTAGCCCACGGTGGTGGAGCCGATGCCGCCCCACTTCTCCGGCACGAGCGGGCCGAGCAGCCCGAGCTCGCCGAGCCCGCGCAGCAGCTCGGTCGGACAGCGCTCCTCGTGCCAGGCCCGGGCCGCCACCGGGGCGATCTCGCCCTCGGCGTAGCTGCGGCCCAGGTCAAGCAGCTCGCCCTCGAACTCGGTGAGTGTGAAGTCCATGGCCCTCTCGCCCTGCGGTCTGCACTGACTGGTCAGTACATAGTAGGAACAGCAGGGTGACCAGCGCAATGAGTAAACCGATTGCTTCCCGAACTCCCTGGCCCCCTCGCCGGCCGAGGCCGGCCCGGCGGCAGCGTGATTGATTCGACTGACCAGTCAGCTGTACTCTGGAAGGCGAGGGGTGCCATTCGGGCGACGGCCTCAGGCCGGCCCGCCGAAACACGTGATTTTAGTGCGCAAGGAAACTCCCGACTAGATGAGGCAGCACAATGCCGCAAACCAGGGTTAAGGACAAGCAGGGCAAGAGCGCCAAGTGGCAGCAGCGCCGCCACGAGATCGTGGACGCGTCCGCCAAGGTGTTCGCCGAGCGCGGTTACCACGCCACCAGCACCAACGAGCTCTGCGACGCGAACGACATCGGCAAGGGCGCCCTCTACTACTACATCGGCTCCAAAGAGCAGCTGCTCGCCGCCATCCACGACCGCGTCATGGACGAGGTCATGCTGGGCGCGGACCGGGCCGACCTGGCCGGCGGCACCCCGCCGGAGCGGCTGGCGATGCTCGGCGAGGAACTGCTCGACGTCATCTTCCGCTTCCCCGACCACGTGTGGGTCTTCCTGCACGATTTCCCGGCGCTGACCGGCAAGAACGCCGAGATGTTCCGGCAGCGCCGTCGCGCCTACGAGCGTCGGGTCGAGGCCGTCTTCCAGCAGGGCATCGAGTCGGGCGACTTCCGGCCGGTTGACACCCGGCTGGCGGTCACCGCGTGGCTTGGCATGCACAACTACACCTATTTGTCGCTGCGGGCGGGCGGTCATTTCTCGGTGAAGGAAGTCGCCAAGTCCTACGCCGACATCTTCGTCTGGGGCATCGCCACCCGCGGATAGCACGATACGCCCTGACCGGTCAGTACACGATCCCAGCGTGACCGATCGTGCTACTCCTCCCCGGCCGCCCGCCCGATTCGCGCCAGCCGGGCCAGCGACGGGCGTGCGAGGACCTCGCCGATGTCGTGCAGCGCGACGAACAGCTCCTCCACCCCGTCCAGCGGCGCTTCGGGATCCCGGTTGAGCAGGAGATGCCGGTACTCCTGCGCGGAGACGATCCGGCGGGGGAGCTCGATCGGCTCGTCATCCGCGCGGAACAGGGTCGGCACCGAGGCGTCGAGGGCCAGCGCGAGGGCGGTCAGCTCGGCCGCCGTGAACGAACGCTGGCCGCGTTCTGCCTGGTGGACGGCTTGCCTGCTCCACGGCTTGTCCAGATACTGCCCCAGCGCCTCGCCCAGGTCGGTCAGCGACAGCTGCCGTCGCGCCCGCAGTCGCGAGATCTGTCTCCCGATGGCCTCTTCGACCCGCACCACAGCTCCTTAGTGTCATCCCCGGAGATGACAGTGCATTTCCCGCTTTGACACCCACGGCCGATGAAGCTATTGTAACGCTGTAGGCCTACATGTCAATGCATGGAATGACACATGTCATCGAGAGACGGACGGTGGACGAGCGTGCAGGACTTCACAGTGGAGATCATCGGCCCGATCGGCGACTGCGCCGTCCTCCAGGTCACCGGGGAACTCGACGTCTACACGGCGCCGTTCTTGCGCGACCGCATGCGGGACCTCACCGCCGTCGGCGTCCTGCACGTCATCGCCGACCTGCGTCAGGTGAACTTCCTCGACTCGACCGGTCTCGGCGTCCTCGTCGGCGGCCTCAAACGATTCCGCGAGCACGGCGGATCGCTCGCGCCGGTGGTCACCAAGCCCAGCATCCTCAAGATCTTCACGATCACCGGGCTCACCAGCGTGCTCCCGCCCCGTTCCTCGGTCGCCGACGCCATCGACGTAGACCCGCACTGGCGGCAGGCGGCCGAGGCCAAGGCCGGCAGCACGGCCGAATGGTGCGGGCAGCACGATCTGGTCTGAGCAAGCGCGGTCACATTCCCGCGGCCGGTTCCGTCAGACGGGCGTAACCGCAACCACCGCGAGGAGATCACCATGCAGGCCCGCTTCAGCTACTACACCAACCCGGTCGGGGAGAAGTTCCAGAAGTACCTCAACTCGGCCGGCCGCGCCATCGCTTCGGCCGTGCCGGAGCAGACCCAGTTCCTCTGCATGATCCGGGCCAGCCAGATCAACGGCTGCTCGGTCTGCACCGACATGCACACCAAGGACGCCGTGCACGCGGGGGAGACCTCCGACCGCCTCAACCTGGTCGCCGCCTGGCGGGAGGCCGCCGTCTTCACCGACGCCGAGCGGGCCGCCCTCGAGCTCACCGAGCAGGGCACCCGCATCGCCGACGCCGCCGGCGGCGTGCCGGACGAGGTCTGGGCGAACGCGGCCAAGCACTACGACGATGACCAGCTCGCCGCCCTGGTCTCGCTGATCGCGGTGATCAACGCCTACAACCGCCTCAACGTCATCGTCAGGCAGCCCGCGGGCGACTACCAGCCCGGCCAGTGGTCATAGCCCCCGGCGGCCGGCCGCCTGCCGAGGGTCATGCCGGCGACCCGCGAAGCCACGCGTCCGTTCGGAAAAATCGATTTTGATCTTGTCGGCTGGTCCGGGAACTAGCTCGGCAGCGTGCGCGGCAGTCCGAAGTGCGGTGCCAGTCCGCCGTCGATGAACCGGGTGATCGCGCAGATCCGGTCGCCCTCCATCGTCAGCACCAGGATTCCGTGCAGGTGAGAGATCTCGGCTTGCTCATCGGGCACGTAGCAGCCGAACGCGGGCTGGCCGTTCGCTCGGGTCGGGACGAGCCGGTTGCGCCGGCCGCCGCGGTAGCGCGCGCTCTGCGTCAGGAAGCTCGCGATCGCGGCCGGACCCTGGTACTCGAGGCTGGCCGGCGGCATGCTGAACCAGGCGTCGTCGGTGAGCAGCGCGACCACGCCGTCGATGTCGTCGTCGGCGTAGGCGGTGGCGAACCGCTGCGCTAGCTCTCGTTCCTTCGCCGACCTGGGCAGCGCGGCCCGTTCCCGGTCCCGGGCGGGCAGCGCCGCCGTCATCGTGGCCCTGGCTCGCTGCAGGGCGCTGTTCACCGACGCCTCGCTGCTGTCGAGGATGCCCGCGACCTCCGGGGCGCGGAAGCCGAGGGCGTCGCGCAGCAGCAGGACCGCGCGCTGCCGCGGCGGCAGGCGCTGGACGGCGGCCACGAACGCCAGCGCGATCGTCTCCTTGGCCTCGTAAATCACGTCGGGTCCGAAGGCGGTGTCGGGCAGGCCGTCGAGCAGCGCGTCCGGGTACGGCTGGAGCCAGACCGGCTCACCCAGGCGGGTCGGGCTTGGCGCCTCGAACGGCGGCTCGGGCGGATCCGGCCGCGGGCGGCGGCCGCTGTCGCGCAGCGCGTTCAGGCACCGGTTGGTCGCGATCCGGTAGAGCCAGGTGCGCAGTCCGGCCCGGCCCTCGTACTGGCCGAGGCCGCGCCAGGCCGCGAGCAGGGTCTCCTGCAGCAGATCCTCGGCGTCCTGGACCGAGCCGAGGATCCGGTAGCAATGCAGCCGCAGTTCGGCCAGGTACGGACCGGTGAGCTCGCCGAACGCCTGGTCATCTCCGGCCCGCGCCCGGTCCAGGGCGGTGTCAGTCGTCACCTAGGTACCGACACCGTCCGCAGCGGAAAGTCATCGCTCAGCTGCCCCGGGGTTCCGTGTCTGTACCACCGACGACAGATCACGGGAGGGAACATGGGAACTGAACGCGGGCGCCTGCTGCCCGGGCAGGGCTGGGTGCTGGCGCTGACGTCGGTGGCGTCTTTCATGGTGTCGCTCGACACCCAGGTGGTGGCCACGGCGCTGCCGGTGATTCGGGTGCAGCTGCACGCGTCGCTGGCGGCGCTGGAGTGGACGGTGAACGCCTACACGCTGAGCTTCGCCGTGCTGCTGCTGACCGGCGCGGCTCTCGGCGAGCGGCTCGGACGCCGGCCGATGCTGGCGGCCGGCCTCGGATTGTTCACCGCCGCGTCGGCCGCGTGCGCGCTCGCGCCGAACGTGGGCGTGCTGATCGCGGCCAGGGCGGTCCAGGGGGCGGGCGGGGCGCTGGTCCTGCCGCTGGCGTTCGCGCTGCTGTCGGCGGGGTTCCCGCCGCAGCGCCGGGCCTGGGCGATCGGCATCTTCACGAGCGTGACCGGGCTGGCGGTGGCGGCCGGCCCGGTCGTGGGCGGCGCGGTCGCGCAGGGCATCGCCTGGCCGTGGATCTTCTGGCTGAACGTGCCGATCGGCCTGATCCTGATCCCGCTGATCCTGCTCAAGCTCGCGCCGGGCGCGCGGGCGGCCGCCCGCCTCGACCCGCTTGGCCTGGTGCTGGCCACCGGCGGCGCCCTCGGACTGGTCTGGGGGCTGATCAGGGCCAACAGCGTCGGCTGGGCCAGCCCCGAGATCGTCGCCGCGCTCATCGCGGGGGCGGCGGCGACGGCCGCGTTCATCGGCTGGGAACTAAGGGCGGCCCACCCGATGGTGCCGCTGCGGCTGTTCCGCTCGCGCGGGTACTCGGCCGGCAACGCCGCCTGCCTGTGCGTCTTCGCGGTGCTGTTCGGCCTGGTCTTCTTCATGGCCCAGTTCCTGCAGACCGGCCTCGGCTACGGGCCGCTCGGCGCCGGGCTCCGGCTGGTACCCGGCTGGGCGATGCTGACCGTGATCGCGCCGTTCGCGGGCGCGCTGATCCGCCGGTTCGGCGAGCGGGCGCTGATCGCGGGCGGGCTGACGTTGTTCGCGGCCGGGCTGATCGCGATCGCGCTGATCGCCCGGGTCGGCCTGCCGTACGCGGAGCTGGTCGCGCCGCTGGTGCTGGCGGGCTCGGGCGTGTCGCTCGCGATCGCGCCGACCCAGAGCGTGGTGATGACCGCGGTGGCGCCCGCCGACATCGGCCGCGCCTCCGGCACGTTCAACATGCTGCGCCAGCTCGGCGGCGTCTTCGGCGTGGCGATCTGCGCGGCGGTGTTCGCCGCCCACGGCGGCTACGCCTCCCCGGCCGCGTTCATCAGCGGCTTCGGCCCGGCGATGGGCGCGTGCGCGGGGCTGGCGCTGCTCGGCGCGGTGGCCGGCCTGGTCGTCCCCAGGCGGCGCCTCCCGGCCGCCGCCGTTCCGCCCGACTCCGGCGCGGTCCGCGCGCCCGAGACCGAACTCACCCGATAGGAGCAACGCCATGCGCCAGGACATCATCCGCTACCGGACCCGGCCCGATCAGGCCGCCGCCAACGAGGAGCTCATCCGGGCGGTGTACGAGGAACTGGGCACGACCCAGCCGGGCGGGCTCAGCTACGCCACCTTCCGGCTGGCTGACCAGGTGACGTTCCTGCACCTGGTCAGGACCGAGCAGGAGCCCAGCCCGCTGCTGGCGGTGCGGGCCTTCGGCGAATTCCAGGCGGGCATCGCCGACCGCTGCCAGCAGCTTCCGGTCCGCGAACGGCTGACAACGATCGGCTCCTACCACCTGTTCACCTAACCCGACCCAGCCACCCCACAGCCAGCCACCCCACCCAGATAACAGCAAGAAGCGCCTCCGAGGGGCGCGTAACCGAGGCGCATGAAAGCAACGTCCCCGGGCAGACGTGGGTGGCATCGCAGCGTCGGCTGCGTGTTCCAGAAGACCGGCAGGACCAGAAGGAGTGGTGCGATCGTGGGCTGGTTCAGGCGGGCCAAGCGCGGTGACCGGGCGAGCAGGAAGCCGACGCTGCGCGAATCCCGCGCCGCGGCGCGGACGGCGAAGGCTGAGACCGCGCTTGAGGAGACCGGGCAGAAGATCCACGAGCTCGCCGACCAGGTCCGCGAGGACCTCAAGGGCTCCGCCTAGCCGCCCGATCGATATCACCCGGACGGGCTGATAGCGTCCATCAGGTGATAATTCGCGAGGCGCGGCCCGACGAGTACCCGGCCATCGGCGAGCTGCGAGTGACCGCCTACCGGGCGCTCGGACTGCTCCCCGAGGGCAGCGATTACATTGACACGCTGCGGGGATTCGGGTTCGGGACCGACTGCGCGGTGCTCGTCGCCACCGACGAGACCGGCGGCGCCCTCCTCGGGACGATCGCGCTCGAGTGGTTCGACCCCTCGAGCGAGCTGGCCAAGGACGAGACCGAGGCCGACGTCCGCGCGTTCGCGGTCGCACCGCAGGGTCAGGGCCGGGGCGTCGGGCGGAGCCTGCTGCAGGCCGTTATCGAGCGCGCCGACAAACGCGGACTGCGCCGCCTGCGGCTGTGCACGAACCCGGTCATGCAGGCCGCGCAGCATTTGTACGAGACGACCGGCTTCTCCCGGACCCCCGACCTCGACTGGTCGCCAGGGCCCGGGCTCACCCTGCGGGCTTACGAGCTCGCGCTGCCGATTCTCCCGTGACCCCCGGGACTGCCCGAGAAGATCTCCGGGCGGTACATTCGATTCCAGCGACTTTCATCGAATTCAATGGCGCGCAACTTCCGGAGCCTCCAGTGACGCAGACCCCGCCCTACCAGGTAACCGACCCCGCGACCGGCGAGGTCGCGCAGACTTTCCCGTTCGCGACCGACGCTGAGGTCGAGCAGGCCCTGGCCGGCGCGACGGCCGCATTCGCCCAGTGGCGCAAGCGGCCGGTGGCCGAGCGGGCCGAGATCGTGGCCCGCGTCGGTCAGCTCTTCACCGAGCGCTCGGCCGAGCTGGCCGCGATCATCACCAAGGAGATGGGCAAGCGGCCCGCGCAGGCGGTCGGCGAGGCCGAGTTCTGCACCGACATATTCGGCTACTACGCCGAGAACGGCCCCGGCCTCCTCGCGGACCGGCCGCTGCCCGGCCACGACGCCGCCCGGGTGGAGTACCTGCCGGTCGGCCCCGTGCTCGGCGTGATGCCGTGGAACTACCCGTACTACCAGATCGCCCGGTTCGCCGCCCCGAACCTGATCGTCGGCAACACGATCATCCTCAAGCACGCGGAGAACTGCCCGACCTCGGCCCTGGC
>Ga0335075_10004293_pt1 | contig 22352 bp, 18 predicted proteins | sample Lox_Sample_24_FD_206723 | JGI IMG/M metagenome (GOLD analysis project Ga0335075, IMG submission 206723) | Soil microbial communities from Loxahatchee National Wildlife Refuge, Florida, United States - Lox_Sample_2.4 | ecosystem: Environmental > Terrestrial > Soil > Wetlands | place: USA...
GCAGTCGGGACAGCCAATCTGTGGCGCCTGCTGCGCCCATCCAGAGCCGTGGCGCCTTCCCGTCCCATCGTCGTCCAGCCGTTGCTCCTCGGCATGGTACTGGCGGCAGGGTTTGAGACCTCGTCACAGCTCTCTGCGCTCATCCTCGCAGGCGAAACCAAGGCGTGGCTCCTCGGAATTGTCTTCTCTCTGGGAATGATCGCGGTCGACGGCATCGATGGCCTGCTGGCTGCGGCTACTCAGAACAGCGCTGATCGTGGGCAGCAAAGAGCGGCCACGGCCTCCAGGATTCTGGGTGGAATCGTCGTTCTCCTCTCGTTTGCCTTAGGTGCCGCCGAACTGGCTGGAATCGATCTCGATCGCGTGGCCCTTCCAACCGGGCTGTTGCTGTTCGCAGTTGTGGTTGGAATTCGGATCTGGGCGCGCGCTTCAACTCCAGTACATCGGTCGGTGGTCTGTGTCTCCCAAGTACCAGCCGACATCGCCTGATCGTGATCTGCAGGATCTTTTCGTCCGCAGGAATCCTGGCTCATTCAGTCAGGAATGCTCTGCCTACACATTCGATAACGTCTTTGCAGCGATGACTTCGGTTCAGACGCTATGGGCGCCCTGAGGCGCCCATGGATCACAACGAACCTCCAGCTTCGGCCCGCGAGTTCTTCCTACTCGGCTCCAATTTGTTTCATCAGGGAATCGTTATCCCAGAAGAGATACTCCTCCGACATGGTTGCCTCGCCGTTCCAGTGGCCGAGCGTCGACATCGCTAAATGATATTTCTTGCCTGTCGGCTGAATGGTCTTGCCCCCGACGACCATGGGCTTGGTGAACGTGCCGTCCAGATACCCCATGACTGCCGTCCACTTGCCATCGGCAGTGCCGAATCGAACCGGATGCTCAACGATTCGATTATCCGGGGCAAAAGTCCACATGAAATTCAGTTCTTGGATGTGCGCCGGAATGCCCCTGGTGGTGTGGCCATCCGGGTAGTAGACGATGATATCGGCAGCGTGGCTCTTGTAGAGGTTCTCCCAATGCTGGCCGGTGTAGACGTGGAAATCCAGATCATCGAAGTCGGCAAGATTCCTGGCCAGGATCGGTGTCATTGCAGATGTAGGTTGAGCAAGAGCGTTTAGGCGGCTCGCCGGCCAGCTTTCGTCGCTGGTAGCTGCGATAATTCGAGCTTTCATAGTGTCTCCATTCATTTGATTTGGGCATTGTGGATCTGAATCAGTTCAGCGTGCGTGACTTCGGTGGGGCGCAACGGTGCGAAGGCCGAACCCCAGTTCCGTGATGCGGTGTCCTCAGAATGCTCATCATGTCCCTTTCGCTCACAACCAGCGCCACGGGGATGGACACCCGCCGCATCGCTTTCCCTTTCACCCGTGGCTGGCCTTTCAACTTCAGCCGACCACTTTGCCGCAAGCAGGGACAAAGTTGTCTTCCATGCGGTAAGGGCCACGCCTCCAAATGCCGCTGCGATCGCACATGAGGCGAAGACAATGATGGTGCGACAGACGGTTCCGCGAGCAATCCCCGGAGTGACCTTAAAGAATGCAGAACGAAGTTTCCGGCGGAGTTCGCCCGTGATCTCTCCGAGGGAAACGGTTCTGCGAGTTCCTGGTGACGGCATAGGGGTCAGAATTTGTAACCTACCCAGAAGGATGTGTAGTTGAGGTTCTGCCTTCTTGCGCTTTCACGCAGAAACAGACCCGCGAAGAATACGGCGTAGTCTCCCTGCACATAAAAGTGAGCATCACGCTGCCAGCGAAGTTCCAGGCCAGGCCTATAACCAACGAAGCGAGCCCGGCTCTGGCCGGAAGACACGAGCAGATTGCCCGGAACGCCGTAGACGCCGTCGGCAATACTCTGCCGCCAATACACGAGCCAGTCAGCCATTGCGTTGATGTGGTGCGCAAAGTAGCAATGCACGTTGGGGTGCAGGTCATAGAAGTTCACCGGTCCAGGGCCCGTGTCCGAAATGACTCCAAAATAGTTTCCGATCGGAAAGAGCGGGTTGAATGTCTCAAGATCACCGCTCTTCGGATCCTTATCGCCGGAGGCTGCATCGGCTCTGAGGCCGATGCGAGGCCTGAACGAAAGCTTGCCCAATGTCATGCCGCTCTCGGTTGCAACGGTCCACGCCTGGATGGAGCCGCTGCCAAACTGACCGAACTGATACACCGCTTCGAGATCGTAGTGGGGAATCACAGCGCGGTGATCGTCGAGTAAAGGCGCGGCGGAAGCGATGCGGACGCCGAGTGTCTGACGCTGTTCCCGCGCCGTGCCTTGATTGAATGCTGCTGCCTTGCGGTCGAGCCCGAAGTAGTAAGCATCGAATGCGCGCGTTGGGTTGCCGCCAAGGTTCCGCTCTGCGAAGACGCCCCAGAAGCTCGTGGTCTGGGTCGGTACATCGTCGAAGAAGCCGGGCTTGTCGGCGGCGGGCCGTGCCGCAAAGCCATCCAGCGTCCAGCGATCGAGATGCTGCGTGATGCGCGCGCCATAGAAGCCCTGCCGGACATTCGGGCCCTCGCGAACGGCAACCAGTCTGCCGGAACCGAACTGGAGTTCCTGGCGCCCCACGCGAAGCCTTATGCCATGCGTGGAATTGCCACTTGAGAGATCGAGAAATGCATTGAGAAAATCCAGATTTTTCTGGTCAATCGGCCGCGGTCCGCCCGGACGTCCCTGCTCAAGACCGCTTTCAAGTTGCAGGAACAATCGAACATGAGAGTTGAAGTGGGTATCGGCGAAGAGTTGGAACCGCTCGAGGCCGAAGGAGTTCACCGGATACGGTTGATCGCCCCAATTGTCGTTCAGAACATCTTCATAGGTGCCGCGAAACTCTCCGCCGATGGACAGATACGCGTGTTTGGAACTTTTTGGCAAGGAAATACATTTCACACGATCCAATGCGTTCCTACGCTGTGAGCGGTCGCAAAGCGCTTTCCAGTTTTCATCAAAGCGGAGCAGCTGGATCGCCGGCCTGGACGACGATTGCGGCGTAGCTGGTGGAAGTGGCGCTTCCGATTGCGCCATGCAGCGAGGGGCCGTGGCGCAAGCGATGAGCAAGAGCACTAACCTGCGGGCACTTGCCGGCATGGAGAGAAGCCTCTTCACAAGCCAGTTCCCTCAAAGCGATTCGCGTTGCATCGAGCGTCGACGGCGGATTTTCCGGGAGGACCGCTGCAAAGCTGCGGGACCGTTGCCGTTTGATTGCGTTTGTCCATCCGCCTCTCCTCAAGGGCAACTGTTAAAACGCGAAGCAGTCACAGCCAAGCCCCCAGAGCGACTCCCCGATACGTCCAGGAGTTGCGTGGTGCGTGTGTGCTTGCCCACGGCAGGCAGTGAATTGCGGGGCGACGGCGGGCTTTGAAGCGGGTTGATAATAGCCGCCATAATGCGCAGTCGGCGCCCAGTCGAGTGCAGCGGGCAACGTGGGTGGCGCCATGCGAGCGAACTCACCGGCGGCGTAAACGACATCGCCGTTGACGACAGTCAGCGATGAGGTGAGGCCTTTGATCTTCTCTTCGGGGATACTGAAGTAGTCGTCGTTCAGCACCGCGAAATCCGCAAACTGGCCAACGGTTAGTGCGCCCTTCTTGCCTTGCTCGTTCGAAAACCAACTGCCGCCTGCGGTGTAGAGATGCAGTGCCTCTTGACGTGACATGCGATTCGACTCGTCGCAGAGGGTGAGGCCGCCGACAGTTTTGCCGGAGACGAGCCAATATAATGCGATGAACGGATTGAAGCTTGCCACGCGGGTTGCGTCGGTTCCGGCGCCCACGGGAATTCCGCCCTGCAACATCCTACGGATCGGCGGCGTGTGCTTCGCCGCGGCAGCCCCGTAACGGTCGATAAAGTATTCGCCCTGAAAGGCCATGCGGTGTTGCACTGCAATGCCTCCGCCAAGTGCTGCGGTTCGATCGATACTCCGATCCGAAATTGTCTCCGCGTGGTCGAAGAACCAGTTCAGGCCATTCAGAGGCACATCCTTGTTGACCTTTTCGAACACGTTCAGGAATCGCTCGATCGACTCGTTATAAGTAGCATGCATCCGGAAGGGCCAGCGCTTTTCGGCGAGCAGGCGAATTACCTTTTCAAGATCTTGTTCGAGGCTTGAAGGGAGATCAGGGCGAGGTTGAAGCATGTCTTCAAAATCTGCGGCCGAGTAGACCAGCATCTCGCCCGCTCCATTGAGTCGAAGCTTATGATCGCCCTGGTAAAGCGAGGCGCTGGAAGTCCAGCGGGTGAAATCCTCAAGTTCATGATTGGGCCGCTGGGTAAACAGGTTGTAAGCAATGCGAACCGTCATCTGCCCGCGACGGTGCAGCTCTTCGATCACTTTGTAGTCGTCGGGATAATTCTGGAAGCCGCCGCCCGCGTCGATCGTGCTGGTGATGCCGAGGCGATTCAGCTCGCGCATGAAGTGACGGGTTGAGATGAGTTGATCTTCAAATCCGAGCAGAGGACCCTTGGCAAGGGCCGCATACAAAAGGTTGGCGTTCGGTTTGGCGATCAGCATTCCGCTGGGATTGCCATACCGGTCCCGTTGAATCTCCGCGCCGGCAGGGTCCGGTGTATCTTTGTTGTAACCCGCGGCGCGCAATGCGGCGCCGTTCAATAGGGCGCGATCATAGAGATGAAGAACAAAGACAGGCGTATCGGGCACCACTTCGTTGATGTCGTCGAGCGTGGGCATGCGCCTCTCGGCAAATTGAAACTTGCTCCAGCCACCCACTACGCGTACCCATTGTGGGGCCGGTGTGCGTTGCGCCTGCTCCTTAAGCATTTCCATGGCGAGCGAAAGTGAGGGCACGCCATCCCAGCGCAGCTCAAGGTTATAGTGCAGGCCGCCACGGATGACGTGCAGATGCGAGTCGTTCAGCCCTGGAATTACGGTCTTTCCGCGCAGATCGATCAGCTCGGCTTGCGATGTGTTCAACCGCAAAATGTCGGTGTTCTGCCCGACAGCGATGATCTTGCAATCTTGCACGACCAGGGCCTGCGCGAAGTACGGTTTGCTGTTGGTTGCGATCTTTCCGCTGTGAAAAATCTTCATATCTCCCATGTCTCGCTCCTTGCGTCATAAAGTCGTGACACGATCGGGACCCAATTTCGGTCGTTGATCGCGGCAGCAGCGCGAGTCAACAATAGTGGCGTTCGTTTCGTTCCCAACGCCCCATTCGGGTAGTTCGGCGTACCCCAAAACGAGTACGCAATGAACTGCGGATCAAATAAGTCGAGGATGCCGCTGGCAGGTCACCTACCCGAAAGAAGGGTTTCGGCAACACCTCTATGGGTAAGAAACTGTTGGAGCAGTTCGTATCAAATAACGACCAATGAACTTGGAAGTAATAACGAGAGGCTGGGCGATGTTGGAAATGATTCGACGATGGTACTGTCTGGGCGCGCTATTGTTTCTCGGCATCGCTGCGTCGGCATTCGGGCAGAACGTGGCCGTTGCGCCGCAGTACGATACCAGCCACGTTTACGTCGCGCCTGCCGACGTCGATGCTTTCGCCACCAGCTTCCTTGCCACCTTCGGAGGCACGAGCACTCACCAGGTCATCGTGACGGTGACGCCCACGCCCAGCAAAACCAGTTCTCAACTGCTTCAGACGCCGTCCGGAACAGTGTCTCTATTTGGTTTTCAGACCGGCGTCCCTGCACCGTTTGGATCGGAACGCAACGGCTACCTGATCACCGACATGAAGACGGCAATCGCGAAGGCCCGCGCTGCCGGTGCAGATGTCATCGTGACGCCATTTCCGGACCCTATCGGAGTGGATGCGGTGGTTCAGTGGCCCGGCGGTGTGAACATGCAGTTGTACTGGCACACGAAAGCTCCTTCGTATGCTCCGTTCCAGCACATTCCTGAAAATCGCGTCTACGTCTCAGAGGACCGGGCAGGGGCATTCGAAAAAGCATTCTTGAAGTTTTCCGACGGCAAGGTGGTTTCCGATGATCGCCACGCGCCTGGGATGGAAATCGGCAAGCCGGGTTCAACTGTTCGTCGGATTCGCCTTGAATCGGCATTCGGAAAGATGGTGATCTACGTCGTAGATGGTCACATGGTCTACCCGTATGGCTCGGAGACAACCGGATACGAAGTGGACAATCTTGAGGCGACTATTGCGAAGGCGAGGGAAGCCGGCGTCTCGGTCCTCGTGCCGCCTGGAACCTTCGGCGACCGTAAGTCCGCCATGGTTCGATTTCCAGGGGGCTATGTGGCGGAGATCCATCAGTCGCTGCAGGAGCATTAGGTAGCCGTTGCCTGAGGGCAATCCTGCATGAAGCCTCGCCTCAGCGCGATACATACTGCATGGGTCCGATCGTTTGCACAAAGCTTGACCATGATGTTCTTGAGATGTCCCTTGACGGTATCTTCAGAGATTGCGAGGTCGGCCGCAATGATCTTGTTTGAGCGACCGCGGGCGACCGCTTGTAAGACTTCGAGCTCTCGGGGAGTCAGATCATCGGCGCCTAAATGATCAGCCAGGCAACTCGCAATCGCCACCGGAACGTGCTTCTTCCCGAGGGACACCGCGCGAATGGTATTGAGCATTTCGGAGCGAGACGTGTCTTTGAGAAGAATTCCGGAAGCGCCGGCTCGAAATGCGCGGGAGGCGAGCACATCGCCTTTCGACTCGGTCAGTGCAATGAGGCGAGCTTTCGGGAACTCTTCACGGATTCGCGCCATCGCGAGAAAACCATCAAGAACTGGCATATGAAGATCGACCAGCGCAATGTCGGGACGAAGACGCCGAAACTCGCGAATCGCGCCTTCCCCGTTCACTGTTTCTCCCACAAGTTCCATATCTGGTACTGCTTGAATTGCAAAGGCGATTCCATCACGTACGATCGAGTGATCGTCTGCACATAGCACACGAATCCTGGGTTTTGATTGTCCTTCGGAAGGAACTACAAAAGGAAGACCTGCTGCCCTTACAGCAACAATATCGACCGGAACCGAGTTCGCTTGCGTGCAGGGATTTCTTTCTCCGCTCCCATCGGTCGCATAGAACGAACGGACCGTTCGCGTGGAACAGCGATGCCGCGAGCTAAGCCGAATTTCAGTGTGTTGTTTCAACTGATCTCTTCCCGGCAGACCCAGCCCGTGCCGTCCCATCCGTCTGCATCGCACTTTCCGTTCATCAATCAATGCGCATCGCCAGAACGGAAACACAAGCGAGGTTGATCTTTTTTGGTTGCGCGCCTCTCAGTACGCGTACACGTTGGCTGCATTGGCGGCCAGCTCTCCAAGGAACTTGTCTAAGGCGTCGAGTGTTGCCTGGTCCTTGATGCCGTAGGCCGCGCCGACATTGTTCATGTTCTGGTAACCCAGCCAAACTCGATTTTGATCGTCTTGCCATACGGAGACGCGCAGCGGAAGATCGATGGCAACGGCCTGCTTTTCCTGCATGAGTTTGGTGCCCACTTTGGGATTGCCGAACACGACCACTTGCGTTGGACGCAGCGACAGGCCCACGGCCTCGGCATTGGCGGCGTGATCGTAGGTGGCGAAGACCGGCACCTTGTGCGTCCCGAGAAAGACTTTGATGCGGGCAACCGTCTCCGGAACGCTGAACTTGCTTTCCTGGGTGACCACCTTTGCCGGATCCACATCGGCACCGAGGCCCGGCTTATAAGCGTCGGCGATCTCGCGGGCGAGACCGGTAAGATCCACGCCCTCCTTGTTGGTTAACAGCGTCACGCACACAAGATCATCTGGAGCCGTGAACCGGCTGAGATAAGAGCTGAACCCCGGGGAATTTCCCTTTACTTCCATGAATCCATGCTGGGTAAATTCCCACCCTGCCATTGCCGGCACGACTTTGCCGTTGGCCAGTGTGGTTGCCTTATAAACGATGTCGCGGTCGGCTTCATCCTTAATCAGTACGCCACCGGTAAGAGCGATGTCCCAGAAGCTGATGTCCTGCGCCGAGGACCAGATGCCGCCGTAGGAATAGAGGTTCGCTGACGTCGCAGGATCCGTTGCGGTAAGACGGGCGCCGTCCTCAACATACCCCGTGGCCGGCTCCGTTGGGTTGATGTAGGGAACCTGGGTCTTGAATTTGTCGTGTTGATTGAAGCCGGGCTTTTCGGGACGATCGAGAAACGATTGCGTCGGGAAGTCACTCGCGAACATGGTGCTTTCAAGATGCAGCGGCTCGATCTGGTAACGATCGATAAAGTCGTGATACGACATGTTGCCTGCGCGCTCGATGATCATGCCAAGCAGAATGAAGTTGGTTGCGCTCAGGCGCACTTCGGTCCCCGCCTCGAATAGAATCGGCTTAGAGCGGACCAGGTCAATTAATTGCGGCGGGCTATAGGCTCGTGTCGGATCATAGTCCGCATCTCGAAAATCGGGGATGCCCGAGGCGTGCTGCATCAGTTGCAGGATGGTTGTTTTGCTCCAGTCCGCCGGCACATCGGGCAGATATTTTGAAATTGGATCATTGATGCTGAGCTTCCCCTGTTCTTTAAGCTGCATGATGGCGACCGCGGTAAATCCCTGGGTAATCGGCCCAATGTTCCACATTGTTTTGGTTGAGGCGAGTTCATCGTTGTGAATGTTGGTAACCCCGTATCCGGCGGATCGCGGAATATACGGCGCTTGAACAATCGCCATGGCGATGCCCGGGAGTTGATGCTTTTTGACGAAGTCCGCGATCATTTGATCGATCGTAACGCCATGGCTTTGCAACACTGGGTTACCCCGCCACAGACGATAGGAGGGCGAGGAGAACGCTGTTTGAGCTGGGGAGCTTGTAGCTGCGAGAGGTGCGCACGCTGCGACGAAGAGTGCAAGCCGGAGCCTGATCTTTGAGCCTGAAATGAGCTGGGCCCGCTGGTGAGTGCGCGGGACACGCGTTTCGGTCGAAATGCGGCGCGATACATTTTCAATTCGTCGGTTCATCATCCCTCCAGTTTGTTTGCGGCGAGAACCGGCTTGCGCTCATGACGGAACACCGTGGTCTATTTGCAGTGATTGGCAGCCTTGCAAATGCGGAACTCGACAATGAGGGCAACGGTGTTGATGTGCGGAGGTCGGCTGCCTGCCTGATTGTCTTCGCGCTGGTAGTAAAGATCAGCGCCCACCCGCTCGCCGAATTCCTTGTGCCCGCCTGCTGCCGCTCGATTCCTGGTCCAGCCCTGATATTTCGAAAAGTAGAAGATCTCATCCCACGCAAAGACCGAAACGTCCTGGGCCGGCCGGCCAACACGATAGTCGAACCGCGGACGGTTGCGGTAGAACCAGGAAGGCGCCTGAGCAAGAGAGTCGAGCCTCCACCCAACGCGATTTCTATCCGACACTGTCCACTTGCCCCGAGAGAGTGTGGGCATTGCGGCCAACATGGGCACCTGTCGATAACCGACCTGCCCGGTTGAGGTGTGATACCGGCCCGAATAGAAAGAAGGCGTCAGCACCCAATATTTTCCGGCCCTGAAATTCCAATCCGTTCCAACAACCGCATGCGCGGGATTAGTCTCCTCTTGGCTGAACCGCATCCGCGCAATCCAGGTCACATCGAGTTTCGAACTCACGCGCGTAAGCAAATCCGCTTCATCCCAGCTCTGGAAATCGGTGCCCACGGTGCTCGTCGAGGCCGGCTGCTGTGCGGGCGTGGACATTAACAGGACCGATGCCGACAGCGAGATGATGAAAAACCGCATGCATGCCCAACCATTCATGATCGCCATCCAAGGCTCGAAGCCCGCTGAATTCCTGCGAGCTACTGGTAGATCATGGTGTATCCATCCTGCTCCAACTGAGTTAGGCGAACCATGGCGTTGACGTTGACCTTCACACCGGGCAAAAGGTCGGCATTAGTCCAGTGATTTGCACTGGCAGTGGCGCCGCACAATTCAATTTGCACGCCCATCGCCATCAGCCCGGCCAGAGCAGTCTTGAAGCGATTGCCCGTGGTTACATGGCGATTGGGGTTATAGGCGGCATCGTTGAGCACCATGTAAGCTGCGTCGCCGTGGAAGATCATGACAACCTGTCCAGTGGCCCCCCATGCGTGAAGATCGGACGCAAGGAGCTTTATGTCTCCGAGAGCGAAGGGCATATCGCCGCCAAACACCGCGTGACCCATGTCGACTACAACGTTGGCCCGGTCAAGTTTGGTTGGGACGTCGATGTGGAGCGCTGTTTGATTTCCGGCGCCGGCGGCCTTCTGCGCAGACAAAGTTCCGCAACCAACAGCGGCGCATACAGCCAGCAGAATGGACAAAGCTCTTTTCATCATGGTGATTCACCTCGTATATCTCCCGAGGTCACTCTCGCTCGGTCGAATGTAGAGTGCAATGGATCGAGACTTAGCACCAACCCGAATTGCGATAGGCCTTGAGCTGAGGATTTCTACAGTCACGGCGCGACGGATCAGAAAAACTTGCTTGAAAAAGATGGATGCAGCGAATGAGATGGATCAATATCCAAAAGTCTCTGGGCTGATTGAATCGTTCGAGCAGGATCTCAGACAAACAACGATCCATATCAAGCGGCGATCTCTCGGAACGCATCCCGCATGGCTGTAGATAATTAGAGGGGCAGAACTGAATTTCGCAATGTTCCTAAGATAGGCATAAAAGCCTATCATGCAGCAAGATTCATCACCGGCAATGGTGGACCGGGGCCGACGGTGCAATGCCATCAAGTTCTCGCAGAAAAGTCACTGAGGCAAAACGATAATATGGACATCTCCCCTCAACGGGTCGCTTCATCTCGAGCGATGAGCAAGCGGAGTCGGACGCCGATCATGTTTCCCAACGTTCCAAAACAATCCGAGGTTCAGACGGTGTCGCTGGACCGGTGCTCGAAAACCAGGAACCTCGATTCGAGTTGCGGGCGCGGCTCCGGCGCCGTGTCCCGCTTTGCCCGTGCCACAGATCTCTAAGACATAGAGGGCCAGGGTACTGGCCCGTATATCGTTTCAAGTTTCCGGAGGCTTCGATGACACACAGCGTTTGGATCGTTGACGAGGTGGATGGAAAGCACAGGAAGGCGCTGGGTGATCGGCTCACCCTTTGCCCTGGTGAGGTTCGAGTCAGCATCGCGGCCAGCGGCGTGAATCCGCTTGACACGAAGATTCGAGCCGGCAAAGCAGAACATGCCCGGCAGTCTCTGCCGGCAGTGCTTGGAATCGACATGGCGGGCGTCATCGATGAGGTTGCGCCGGACGTCACCAGCTTCCAGGTCGGTGACGAGGTCTACGGCATGGTTGGCGGGGTTGGCGGGCTTCAGGGCACATTGGCCGAATCGATGACCTGCGACTCACGCCTGATTGCGCGCAAGCCCGCGAACCTGTCGATGCGGCAGGCAGCGGCGCTTCCGCTCAGCGTCATCACATCCTGGGAGGCCCTCGTCGACAGAGCGAAAGTGGGTGCCGGTCAAAAAGTGCTTGTCCATGCGGGCGCCGGCGGGGTCGGCCACATTGCAATTCAAATTGCACGATCGTTCGGCGCAGAGGTGTTTGCCACCGTTTCACCTGGGAAGGCGAGGATCGCCGCAAGCCTTGGCGCAACTCCGGTCGACTATCACGCTCTAACGGTGGAGGAATATGTTGAGAAGTTCACCCACGGGAAAGGATTCGATATCATCTTTGACACGGTCGGCGGAAAGACCCTCGATCAGTCGTTTACATCCGTCAAGCGATACACCGGACATGTTGTCAGCGCACTCGGGTGGGGCTCGCACTCTCTGGCCCCGCTCTCATTTCGTGGGGCCACCTACTCCGGTGTATTCACTTTGCTGCCTCTGCTCACCGGCGACGGCCGCGAACATCACGGAGAGATTCTACGCCGTGCCACTGCGCTGGCAGAGGTGGGCAAGCTCACGCCAATGCTGAATGTCCGGCGCTATTCGACTACTGACATTGAGGCTGCTTACGCCGACGTTGTCGCCGGCAGCGTAGGCAAGACGGTCATCGAGTTCTAGCTCGAAAAGCAACTCGCAGCTCCTCTGCAGAATTGGCATCCTTTATCGAACCAAACTTCCATCCTCCGACAGCTTCATACCCGGAGCAATCCGCGGCGAATGGCGATCGTCACCGCATGGGTACGGTCATTCGCGCCCAGTTTGCCGGTGAGATTCTTGATGTGGAAGTTGACCGTGGTTTCGGCGATTGCCAGCACATCGGCAATCTGCTTGTTTCGATGACCGTTACATGCAAGCCGAAGAACATCGAGTTCGCGCGCCGTGAGGCTTTCTTCTCCGAAGTGCATGGCAAGATGTTCGGCGAGTGAAGGATGAATGTACCTGTGACCAGAATGGACTGAGCGGACCGCAGCGATCAGTTCCTCCTTCTTCGCGTTCTTGAGCATGTAGGCGAATGCACCGGCGCGCATGGCGCGTTCAATGTCGCCGCAACAATCCGAGCCCGTGAAAATGATCACGCGCGCCCGAGGAAACTCTTCGCGAATCTCAGCCAGCGCCTCTGCTCCATTTTTGCCTGGTAGATGCATCTCCATCAAAGTGATGTCTGGCCGGAGACGTCGATAGCTCGCCACCCCCTCGGCCCCACTGGCCGCCTCCGCCACGAGGTGCATGTCTGGCTCGGCTGCGAGGACCGCTCGGAGGCCCTCGCGAAAGACCGGGTGACTCTCAATGCTGAGGATACGAATTTGGTTTTGTTTCTGCGGCGTAGGCGCCGGACTCCAGGATCCACCGGAATGGATCGACACCAAATGTTCGTTTGCTTGCTGGGGCAACATGGTTTTTCCTCCGATGCGGGGAATCTCAGAAGAAGAGATCGGGAAGAGCACGTTCTGTGCTTTGAGAATGAGCCCACACGCAATCCCGGTCAATGCAATGGCGGTCAATTACCGCTCAAACAACAATCAAATCAATGCAAACCCCTGCGATGTATAATCGACGCCAGAGCGCGGACCTTCCCCGCCATCTTGTCCGCCGTCCTCATCGCACAGGAGTAGCAAACGTCGATGAATACCGACCGGGCAACTCGTGTCCGACTCGGAGCGTTCGAGGTTGACCTCGGAAGCGGAGAGCTGTATTCACTCGAGGCGGAGGGTCCGCAGCGCAGGATTCTGCTTCAGGAGCAGCCGTTCAGAGTCCTTCACATGCTCATTGACCGGGCGGGTGAGGTGGCGAGCCGCGAGGAGCTTCGCAAGCAGCTCTGGCCAAACGACACCGAGGTCGATTTCAATCATTCCATCAACGTCGCCATCGGTACCCTGAGGCGGGTTCTCGGTGATTCCGCAACGCATTCCAGGTACATTGAGACCGTCGGCCGCAGAGGTTATCGCCTCATCGTGCCAATAAGCCGGAGCCCGGAACCCGCGGCAGATGCGGACCCCGGCCAGGAAAAGCCGCCTCCCGCCCGGCCGGAACCCGAAGTCGCCGCCGCCCTCTATTCCGGCCGAAAGATCTCTCACTACCGCGTTCTCGAGCTCATTGGCGGTGGGGGAATGGGATTGGTTTACAGAGCCGAGGACTTGAAACTGGGCCGCCGCGTTGCGTTGAAGTTTCTTCCTGAAGAATTGGCCGCGGATCCCGGTGTTCTGAAGCGTTTCGAGCAGGAAGCACGGACAGCGTCGGCACTGAACCATCCCAACATCTGCACGATCTATTCAATCGATGAGTTTGAAGGCAGGCCTTTCATTGTGATGGAGTTGCTGGAGGGCCAGACGCTTCGCGATCGTCTCGCCGCACGGGCCGGCGAGCCCCTGTCATTGGAAGAAATTGTCCGCATCGGGAGCCAGGTTTGCAGCGGTCTGCAGGCAGCGCACAGCAAAGGAATCATTCATCGTGATATCAAGCCGGCCAATATCTTTCTCATTCGTGACGGTCTGCCAAAGATTCTCGATTTCGGTTTGGCAAAACTCATTGACGACGAGGGCCTTCATGCCGAAGGCGAGGCTTTTTCACCTGACCCTGTCAGAACGCGCCCACCGCCGAACCTGAACGCGAGTCTTACGGTTACCGGGATGGCGATTGGCACCGCCGGCTACATGTCGCCCGAGCAAATACGAAGAGAAAGGCTCGACGCTCGAACCGATCTCTTTTCCATGGGACTTGTCCTCTACGAAATGACGACTGGACGGCGAGCCTTTTCTGCAGACTCGATCGCAGCCGTTCATGATGCGATTCAGACCCATGAGCCAGTACCGGCGCGTCGGATCATCGCAAAGGTTCATCCCGGCCTCGAACATATTCTCCAGAGGGCGCTTGAAAAAGATCGCAACCGGCGCTATCAGACCGCGGAGGAGCTGCGGGAAGATTTGCAGCAGTTGCTGGGCGCGACAACGCACATCTCTCGGCGCGGCTGGCGGGGACTCGCCGCCACGGCCCTTGTTGCGGCCGTCACTGTGGCAGGTCTGATCTACTGGCGGACAACAACCGCTGAAAAGATTTCGGCAAAAGACGCGGTCGTAGTGGCCGACGTAACCAATCTGTCTGCGGACTCTGTTCTGGATGACGCCGTCAACACAGCCCTCAGCACGGAGTTTGCCCAAACACCGTTTCTTAACATCCTCGCGCCGAACAAAGTACGGGAGACCCGGGTCGAGCTGCATCAAGACCCGGCGGGCAAAGTCACGCCCGCGGTAGCTCGTCAAGTCTGCCTCCGCACCAACAGCAAAGCCATGATCACAAGCCTGATGAAGGATGCGGGGAATGCCTATGCACTGCAGTTGAACATGGTCGATTGCCGCACAGGAAAGACTTTCGCGACGGCGAGCGCCACTGCGTCGCGCGATCGGTTGATTCATACGCTTGGAGTGATTGCTGAGCAGTTGCGCATCCGGGCGGGCGAACCGAGATCGTCGGTAGCCCGGTACGGCAAACCGCTCGAGATTGCGACCAGCGCGTCGCCCGAAGCGCTGCATGATCTCGCGGAGGCGTACCGCCTCCACATGCAGTTTGACTCCCATGCAATCGCCTTCTACCGGCTCGCAATTGATGCCGATCGCACATTTGCGCTTGCCTATTCGGGCCTGGCTGCCTTCTATAACACCTACCATAGCCAGATTGGTCTGGCTCGGATCACATCCGCCAAAGCCCATGATCTCCGCGACCGGTTCACCACGCCCGATCGGTATCTGGCGGATACCATGTACTTCGACATCGCTCTGGGGGAGTATGACAAATCGGTCCCTGTTTATCAGCAGTGGGTGCAGGAGTTTCCCAACGACCCCCGCGCCCGCGTAAACTTCAACGGTTGCCTGATCCACCTTGGCCGTTTTGACGAAGCGATCGTGCAGGCGCGAGAAGCAATACGTCTCTGGCCCGCCGAATTCACGTACGCGACGCTGATCCCGAGCCTCGCGAATGCGGGACGGAGAGTTGAGGCCGAAGCCGCATTTCACCAGGCGGAATCCCGTCATATGGATGGCATCTTCTCTCACGAGGTCATGCTGGACCTTGCCGAAATTCAAAACGACAAAGCCGCGATCGACCAGCAGATTGCCTGGGCCGGCAGGAATCCCTCAGCGTTGGCAGGCCTTTTCGAGCACGAGAGTTGGTGGGAGGAAAACCGCGGGCGCCTGCGCTCTGCGTGGGTGCTGAAAGGCGAATCGATCAAAGAAGCCGGCAGTCCAGACGGCCAGTTGATTCGCGAGAGCGATATCGCAATGGAGGAATCGGAGATCGGCGAGCCACAGGCTGCCCAAAAGCTCCTGCGTCCCGTTCTCGCTGATCCCAGGTCCATCTCAGCCCCCGGGCTGAATATCCAGGTCGCATACGCGCTGGCGAGGATTGGAGATATTCAGTCGGCACAGAGATACCTGGCCGCAGCCGAGGCAGGCCTTCCCGCTACAAGCCTGGATAGTATCTATCTTTCGGGAATGATTCGCGCAGCCATCCAGCTCGAGCAGAACGACCCAGCCGGTGCGGTTCAGACTCTCGAACCCATCCGTCCGTTCGATGGTTCCGTGACTGGAGGAGTGCTTACCGGTCTTGTCTCGGCGTACCTTCGTGGACTCGCCTATCTCAAGCTGGGCGACGGGCACTCGGCTGCTCTCGAATTTCAAAAGCTCGTCAGCCGTCCTTACCTGGTGGTGGCGAACGGGATTCCGTCTCTGAATTCGATTTCACTTCTTCAACTCGCCCGTGCCCAGGTGCTCGAAGGCGACAAGGACGATGCGAAGACGTCGTATCAACAGTTTCTCGCCCAATGGAAAGATGCCGATTCTGACATCCCCCTGTATCGACAGGCCAAGGCGGAATACGCGGAACTCCGATAGCCTTCAGGGCTCCCCTCTTTAGTTGATTCGTCCTTGGCACATTCTTAAAGATTTTCTGGCAAGCGGAAGGCGTTTCCTGGTTGGCGACTTTGAGGCAGGATCATTGGCCACGCTTCGACCCCTGCGAAAAGATGAGTCTTCGCAAATGCGTCGCATGGGCGATTGTCATTTTGACGAATGTTTCTGTTTGGCTACTCGCCCGGCATTTTCGAATGCGCTGCCTCGGGCGGTCGCTCTGCCTCAACGACGAAGCAGAAAGGAGGCTGTCAGCGGTGGCCGAGCAACCGCTCAAGGACATCATTGTGTTGATGCGCGACACCGGAATGCGCAACGCCCGCGAACTCTACTGCATGCGGGTGGAGAACGTGGATTTCGATGCCGGGACGATCTTTACTCCGGACAGCAAGACGGAGGCCGGCCGCCGCTTCATCCCCATGAGCAGTCGCGTGAAGCAGATTCTTCAGGCACGCTGTACGGGACGGAGAGAGGGCTGGGTGTGGATGTCGCGTTATGAGGGAAAGCACATTAGGGAAGGAATGGTGTACCGGCAATGGGTGCGGGCGCGGAGAGCCGCGGGACTACCCCGCGAACTTGTGCTCTACTGTGCGCGCCACGACTTCGGCAGCTTCGTGCTGGCGAAGACCGGAAACCTGAAAGCGGTGATGAACGCAATGGGCCACGGCGATCTAAGAAGCGCCATGATCTACCAGCATCCGGAAGGGGAGATCATTCGTAACGCATTAAACGCACGGCACCTTCTGCGGCCCACCGTGCTCGACGACAACCAGGAAAGCGCTTGAACCGACCTGAATTGGCTCCCCAAGCGGCTATTTGAGAATGCTGATGCCGGATCAGCATATCGGTTCCGAGCAGGGACTCGCCATTTTCCTTGAGGCAGGCCCGTCTATTGTTGACGAATGCCCCTCCCACCAGGCAGCGGTTCTCGAATCGGCAGGCCACCCACCCCGAAAAACTCTCGATCTGTTTACTACTTCGACGAGGAAGGGTGGGCGGTGATACAACCAAAACGCCAAACCTGCAGGCCCATCACGCGCACAATCGCCAACCATTTGTCTGGCTCGCGATTCCCGGCCTGAGGTAGTAATCGAAATCCAGCGGATCATCCTGGCTCCTGCATTGCATGTGAATATTGGTCCCCCGGAAATGTTCTCGCTGCACGATCTCGGTTAATGCCAGGTCATGGGTGGAGAGCGCGCCGACGGCTCCGGCTGCGATCAGCGCTTCAAGCATCCACCCGGCAGCAATTCTCCGGTCTTGTGAATTCGTCCCGGCGAGCATTTCGTCGACAAGAAAGAGAACCAACTCACCGTTGCGCGCCTTCGCGATGGAGTCGCGCAGCCGCTCGACCTCTGCGAAGAACTTCGAAGCCCCATCAGTCAAAGAGTCTCGGACGGCAATGGAAGCGCAGATTGTCATTACGACAATGCGCGCCTGTCTGGCGCGGACAGGAGCACCGGCAGCGGCCAGAATAGCATTCAGTCCGATGGCGCGCAGAAGTGTGCTCTTACCGGCCATATTCGATCCGCTGACGATATAAAACCGCGTCGCGTCGTCGAGAGCAATGTCGTTTGTGACACAGGTACGATCTGAGAGGAGCGGATGCCCCATCTCACGAGCCTCAAATCGTGCGCTTCCATCGATCAAATCAGGGGAGGTATCGCCGGGATGCTCGTAAGCGTAGCATGCAAGCGCACTCAATGCTTCGAATTCTCCCCGCGCATCAAGCAATTGCTCGAACTTCACCTGATACCGCGCTCGCCATCTCTCAACAGCTAAGATCAATTGCGAGCCAGCCGCAACCCAGAGGAAGAAGCGATAGAGAACTGCATCCTCTCTGCATTCGATAGCCCTCAGCAAGCGTTCCAGGCGTGTATGGCCTTGCCGACATGCATGTAAGTCACTTGTCAAGAAAAAACACGAGGCCTGATGGCGTGCTCTGGAGAGCGCGCAGATTTCTCTTCATGCAGCCGCGGACGCATAAATGGCGCCAGGCGGTGGCCCAATCTGAACCGGCTCGGGTCAGAATCTTCGGTTACGCAACAGTGCCTCTCGGCGGTTGGTTCCTGCAACGGGTTGCAGAACCAGACATCCATTTGCAGTCTGAGACTCCGAAGAGTCCGTACAGAGGATTGAGTTTGTGTTCTCTACCATTCCCGGAACAATTCGGAGAGAGCCTTGGGAGTTTGCGCTCCTTCGCACAGTCGGCTATGAGCGGGACTTGGCAGTTTGCGCATTCGAAAACCCTGATGTTTTTCCCTTCTTAGGAAGGTTTTTAAGCTGCCGTGGTTGGTATGATCTCCACGGCAGCCACGAAATCCCGTTGTCGGCGGTCTACGGCCAACATGTAGGCGACCAGCTTGCGGGCCACGGCCAGGGTGGCCCGGTTGGGTTTTCATCTCTGCCCTCCCGGGCATAAATCGCGGCCATCTGCGGGTTGCTGCGGCTGGCAAACTTGGCGGCTTCCACCAGCACACGTTGGATGTGCTTGTTGCGCTGCTTGGAAGGCGGCATGCGCATTGCCTTGTCCGCGGAACTGTTCTTATCCCCACACAACCCGCAGTAACTGATCGCATCCTTGATCGAGGCAAACCGTGTGAAGTCGTCCATCTCCAGGGCCCAGGTCAGAGCCGTGATCGAGCCGACCCCGGGCACGGTTCGTAATCTCCTCGGTCTTTCATTCAGGAGGGAATCGTGTTCCAGGGAGTTGGCCAACGCATAATCCAGCTTCCGAGAGCGCTCGATCAGGTTTCGGCAGATCTTCAGTAGCGGGCGGATGCCGTCCGTGACCTCCGGGTTGGTAGACACCAGATCATGGAAATACCACACATAGCGCAGCTGACGCTTGTTGTAGCTCACCCCTGTCTTCATCAGCAGGCCTGAAACCCGGTTCTTCAGTTGGACGGTCTGCCGGATCATCAGGTTCCTATAGCGGAGAATCCGCCGGCGATCGCGAATGTCTGTCGATGCCATGTGGCACTCGGGAAGGGAATCTCACCGCAGGCAGTCGGCGATCTTGGCGGCATCGACTCGGTCGTTCTTCCGCTTGGTCGCGGCAATAGCCCGCAACATCAACGCGTGTGCCACTTTCACCTTCTCAGCATGGGGAAACAGGTGATCGTAAATCCGGCCGGTGAAGATCGTTGCCTCCATGGCCATCATCCGCGGCTGAGGTAGCGTTCTTACCCACGCATCCAGCTCCACCCGCGTCGAGCCGATCTTCCCTTCGCTGTGCACACAACCAGCCGCGTACTTCACGGAATAGCCGATCGTCTACTTGTGTACGTCCAGTCCGATATAGTACATAGTCTCCGAGGAACCTCCGCGGTTGAACTCTGAATCAGCCTGGTTGCTGAGTTCAGCTCTTTGTGACACCTCGTGTTCCTCTTCGACTTACATCCAAACAACACGCCCGCAAACCGCCCGCAATTGCGAGTTCACAACCATTGGCAGCCCTCCAACCCGCTGTCATCCTGACCCTGGACGCAGTGAAGGGGAAGGATTTGCGGTTGCTCTTTGGAAATCAAGAATGGCACGCTTCTCAGTCGCCGACCAACCGTCCCGGACGGGCCACTGAGCGCGCTGGTGCGCGTCAATCGAAAACGACTGACAATGGCATTCCTGGTGGCCTAGGCCCATTGAGCGAGAAATTTCATACGACTTCCGATCAACAGTGCTCGCTGCACACATTCCCCATGTCCGTTCTGCGGCGTGGCGCCGACTCAGTCAGAACAGGCGCATTGGTGGAACGCCGCTTCTCTATCTCGCGTCAGGCTGCAAACGTAGGCCCGCCAGGTGCGTTGTAGTATCGCGTCTCGCCCGTTGCTGTCGCCGGCCGAATACCAGCGCGCATAGTTGCGGCTTAGTGCTCACATCGAATCCGCATTTCCTACGTTGGCGACGCCTCAAAGAGTTGGAAGCGATGAGAAGTTTTTCAAGTTCGCAGCCGAGTCGGAGCAGGTGAGGGCTCTCATCGCCTCTATTCATGTGCATGGCCGGAGTTATACGGTGCAGACCGGCGTCACGATGGACAGGAAGCTGCGTACTTTCGAAGACTACCGCCTGCACCTGGAGCTGCTGGCGCCCGTCATCCTGTTGGGGGCCGCGGTGGTCGGCTATTTCGCAAGCCGCAAGGCGCTCTCGCCGGTGGCGGCGATTACCAGCGAAGCACGGCGCATCAGCAGCCAGAACCTCGACACCCGCTTGCCCATCGTCGAACCCCGCGATGAGCTCGCCGACATGGCCGAAACACTGAACCGGATGCTCGATCGCATCGACGCCGGCTATCGCACCGTGAAGGAGTTCACGGCCAATGCCGCGCATGAGTTGCGAACCCCGCCTTCCCTGCTCAGGGCGGAGGCTGAAATCGCGTTGGCCTTCGAGCGAACCCATCGGGATATCGCTGCACCCTGGAGCGTATCGAGGCGGAAACCATCCGCATGAGCAGGCTGGTTGATGACCTGCTCTTGTTGGCTCGCTCCGATGCGGGCGTTCAATCGATGCGATTCGAGCCGCTGGACCTGAATGAAGCTGCGCGTCTGGCAGCCGCACGCTGGATCCCCCAACTGCACCTTGCCGCGGTCGAGCTATCAAACTTCACCTGCAAGCAGGAGGCCATCATCTATGCGGATCGGTCCAGCATCGAAAGATTGCTCGATATCCTGCTCGAAAATGCCTGTAAGTATTCTCCACATGGCGGCCGAATAAAGCTGAGCACCTCAGCCGATGCTGGCTCCGTTGTGCGTTCCGTTTCCGACTCCGGGATTGGAATCCCACCGGAACAACAGGAGAAGATCTTTGAGCGATTCTATCGTGTGAATCCCGCAAACGACGGCAGTAGCCAGGCGCAGGGATCCGGACTGGAACTGGCGCTCGCCCGCCAGATCACGGAAGTGCATAGAGCACAGATTGAGGTACAGAGCGAACCAGGTAAGGGAAGTTCTTTTTTCGTTCAGTTTGAGCGCCTGATAAGAGAGCCCGCCAGCCCGAACGCCAATTCGCAATTGATTACTCGGGACGCCATGCGCGTCGTGAACCAGCCCGAAGTTTAATCCACTTCCGCGGACACACTCGGTGTACACGCAGGGGAGATGATGGATCCCGCAAAATGTGTCCACGTCGGCGGTGATGTCGGGTCCGTCGATGGCTTCTCAATGAGCGCACAATCGCCATGCGCTCATCGAGACATCGGGGGCCATATTCTCGGTTCCGAGCGGTTGACCGGCGATGCTTCAGGGTGAAGGTGGTAAACAACTCGACGCCGGATCCGGACCGCCGTCCCCGGCGGGGCTCCGGCCCGGGCTGGGGCGGTTTGGGACATTGTCTCCATCGCCGACGACGGGCCCGGAACAGCGGAGAAATCTTGCTGACTCCTGCCGAATGAGCGCCTAGGCCTTTGACCGCTCGAAGTTGTACCAATATGAGTGCCCCATCCATTCCGCAGCTTCACCGCGGAATGGGTGGGACTGCACAAAATCATGCGGTCAGTGACCTAGATCTCCTCCTGATCCCGGAACTGCGCCAGAATGCTTCGCCTACATTCGGCAACAATGCCCGCTGTCCCATCGCCGGCCACGCGCGAGGCGCCAACCCCGACTCCTTTCTACTGCCCTTCTTCCGCCGACAAAGTGCGAGCCTTGGTTCAACAAAAGTGCGAAAAAGCCACTTCCATTACGTCCTTGACAGGGGCGCCAGCAATCCTGGAGCATTGCCGGTGGGGAGCCTGGGTAGGGTTGGTCTGTTCGACTTCGTAAGGATCATCCAGCAGCCAGCGGCTTTCGGTTGCTGCCTCCTTCACGGGGCCTGATCGCAATCGATGAAAACCAAAGACAACCGCGACAGCATGAAGCTGGTTCGACAATGAGCTTCGACGAAACCAAAGCGCCAGCCGGGGGAATACTCCCGGACGGTCCAAAGTTTGACTGCCTCCGCGGCAGGGCCGCGCGAAATCCCGGTTTCATCAGGAGGACAAAATGGCAAATCCGCTCACGCTACTCATGCCGGTCGTCCCCAATACCGCTGTGACGACTCTCGTGACTTTAATCGCGAAAAACCAAGCCTCGATCGATGCGGCCCTGACGAGCATCGGAACCGTACATTTCGCCCGGTTTCTGATTCTTGAC
>Ga0335075_10004294_pt1 | contig 22350 bp, 25 predicted proteins | sample Lox_Sample_24_FD_206723 | JGI IMG/M metagenome (GOLD analysis project Ga0335075, IMG submission 206723) | Soil microbial communities from Loxahatchee National Wildlife Refuge, Florida, United States - Lox_Sample_2.4 | ecosystem: Environmental > Terrestrial > Soil > Wetlands | place: USA...
GACCTGCGCGCCGGCGCGGGCGAGTTCAAGTGCTGCGTGGAAGCCGACTCCGCTGTTGGCTCCGGTGACGAGGGCGAGCTTGCCGGTTTGCGGGGGAATGTCTGCGGTGGTCCAGTAATGCATGTGTTATAGACGATGTGGAGACGTGCGGGACTCGCAAAATGTTGTTCCCCACACAAGCCAGCCACGGTCTTGTGTGGGCCACCGAAGGTTGTGTTCAGGCGACGCGCTGGTGGGCTTCGCCAAGGGTGATTTTGGTCGTGATTCGGCGACCATTGCGGTAGTAGGTGATGGAGATGGTGTCGCCGACCTGGTGCTGGTTCATGATGTCGTTGATGTCCTGCGTGTCGGTAACCTGCTGACCGTCGAGGCCGACGATGAAGTCTCCGCCGAGATAGATTTGCACGTTGCCGAGGTACGCTGTCTGATTGCCGCCACGAAGGCCGGCGCGGGCCGCGGCTCCGCCGGGGGCGACGCGCTGGATGAGGACTCCGTAGGTGGCGGGAAGGCCCATTTGCTGGGCGAGATCGGGGCCGACCGAGATGGACTCGATGCCAAGAGACGGACGGCGGACGTAGCCGTAGCGCTGGAAGTCGCCGAGGACGGCCTTGGCGGTGTCAATGGGAATGGCGAAGCCGATGCCGGCACTTTGCTCAACGGCTTCATTAGGGTTGGTGGCGAGAAGGGTGTTGATGCCGATGACTTCACCGTGGGAGTTGAGCAGCGGGCCGCCGGAGTTGCCGGGGTTAATGGCGGCGTCGGTCTGAATGGCGTTTTCGATGAGCTGGCCTTCGGGCTCGCGGATAGTGCGGATGGCGCTGATGATGCCAGTGGTCATGGTTCCGCTGAGGCCGAAGGGGTTGCCGATGGCGTAGACCTGCTGGCCGACGACGAGGTTGCGCGAGGTTGCGGCGAGTGTGGCCGGCGTGAGGTCAGACGGGGGCGCGTCGATTTTGAGCAGGGCGAGGTCCTGACCGGGGTCGTGGCCGATGAGGGTGGCGCGGTAGCGCTGCTTGTTGTAGAGGGTGACTTCGATCTGCTGACCGCCGGCGATGACGTGGTTGTTGGTAAGGATGTGTCCCTGCTTGTCGAGGATGAAGCCGGAGCCCTGATCTTCCTGCGGGACGATCTGGAAGAAGAAGTTGAGGGTTTCTTCCGAGGAGGTGATGTTGACGACGGAGGGCAGCGCCTTTTTGTAGACGGCGATATTGTTCTGTTCCTGCGGCGTGTACTCGGGCGCGGCGTGGGCCTCGGTGAGTGTGAGGTCAGAGACGAGGGAGGGGCCACGGTGGACCGGGTGGAAGCTGAGAGTGGTGAGATACCAGAAGCCGCCAACGATGAGGAGAATGATTACGAGTCTGCGAAAGGTCATATCTGAAGTCTCTGTCCCAGGGATGCCGCGCCGGTTGTACAAGAATGCGCTTCGTGGTGTTCGCTTCGTTGGATGAAGCGAACGCTGCTGGTACAAACTTTTATTTTAACGAAATCAATGGGTGGGACCGGGGCTGGTTTGCGCGGAGAGACGAACGAGCTCAGCGTAGATGCGCTCGATCTGGGCGCGGGCGGCGGCGATGGGGCCGTCGTTGGTGATGACGTAGTCGGCGAGGGGGATCTTTTCGGAGTCAGGGATCTGGGCAGCGATGCGGCGGCGGGAGTCGGCTTCGATTTCGGCGGGTAAGGGCGGGTTGGGCTGCTCGTGGCCAATACTGACGACGTGCATGATGTGATCGACGTAGCGGGTGACGCGGGTTTCGACGGGCGCAGTGACGAGGATGATGCGGTCGAAACGTTGACGCCAGCCGGGAGCGGAGCCTTGCCTGTCGGCTTCAAAGATGAGAGCGGACTCGACGATGGCGACGGCGTGGGGATCGCGGGCAAAGAGGTGATTGGCCCATTGTTGCTGTGCGGCGACGACGGCGGGATGGACGATCTGGTTGAGCTCGGCAAGGCGGTTGTGACGGAAGGCGAGATCGGCGAGTAGCGGGCGGTTGAGGGTGCCGTCAGAGAGCACGACGGACGGGCCGAAGTGCTGGACGATCTGATCGTAGACGTCGTGACCGGGGGACATAAGCTCGCGGCCGAGCGCGTCGGCGCTGATGACGTGGGCACCGAGCGATTGAAAGATGGCGGCGACGGTGGTCTTTCCGCTTCCTAAACCGCCTGTGAGGCCGACTCGCAGCATGATGAATCCAGAAATGTGTCTAGAAAAGCCTATTCTACTTTGATCAATTCAAAATAATGTGGCGATGTGCGAGGCGGAACGCCAGCATCAGAGAAGACGGTTACACTGTGGAGATGCAAGAGCGGGAACGGATCGGCGAAGTGCTGGAAAGGCTGGTATGTCCAGTGTGCCATGGGCGGCTGGAGAAGGCGCAGGACCGGGTGAGGTGCACGGCATGTGGGCGGAGGTATCCGATAGAGGATGGGATTCCTGTGCTGTTGGAGGCCCGGGCGAGCGTGCCGGAGGGTGTTTGAGCGCTGTAGTGCGCCTTCAATGATGGAAGAAGGGCGAGATCATCCGGTACGCGATGGCAGAGGCCAGCAGGATTGCGAGAGCGATGAGGGCGAGCATGAGCGTCCACGAAGGGCCTTTCTGATTCTCGGACATAACTGAACCAGTGTAGACCTGCGTGGGGCAGCAGACAGGTGCCTTGTTTCGAGTCACATCGGTGAAATGCGACAAAAAGTATGCTGGCGCCGTGAAACCGATTGCGTTTCCGCAGCGTAGATAGAGCAGAGAGTCTGATTTTATTGGACAAAGAAATGAAGCCGCGAGACAGCAACCCATTTGATGTTCAAGTGTCTAATTGGACAAAGCCGGAGGATACGACGATGACCCCTAACAGCAAAGTTGAGAGGTTCACGGCCAGTGAACTGGCAACATTGCGGAATGAGCTGATGCAGTCGGGGATCGACATGCGGCAGGCGACGGAAGTATTGTCGGCCTTTCTGGCGGGGCGTGGCTATGGCGTGATTCCCGAACAGGCGCGAGATGCAGTGGTGCGAATTGAAAATGCGGGCTGCTCGCAGGAGTGCATGCAGCAGGAACTGGAGCGGCTGGCGCTGGTGATGTAGGCGGCGTCAGGCTATGAGCCAGAGCGCGAGCACGCTGAGGATGAGCGCTGCGGGCATTACGATGAGGCCGGTCTTGAAGAACTGCTTGCGGGTGAGCGGGATGCCCTCCTTGCGGAGGGCCATGAGCCAGAGGATTGTGGCAAGCGAGCCGGCAACGGAGAGGTTGGGCCCGAGGTTGACTCCAATGAGGACAGCGTGCGCGAGCTGAGGCGTGAGGGGCAGCGCTGACCCGGCAGCAAGAGCCACGGGAAGATTGTTCATGGCGTTCGAGAGCACAGCGGCGGCGCCTGACGCGGCGAGATTGGCGGCGAGTGAGGGCTGATGCGTGAGCCGGCGCAACGATGACTCCAAGACATGCAGCATGCCTGTGCGGTTGAGAGATTCCACTAAAACAAAGAGACCGGCGACGAGGGGCAGAATGCTCCAGGAGACTTCGCGCACGGCCGCCTTGTAGATGCCGCGGTCGCGGAAGCTGACGAGGACGAGTGCGGCGAGTGCGGCGGCGCAGGTGGGAATGCCGAGTCCGATACCGAGTCCAGAGGCGGTGAGCAGGACGACGGCGGCGAAGATGAGTCCGGCGAATGCGAGGCGGCCGGAGGGGGTGAGGACAGACTGCTCTTCCGGGCAGCCCACTTGCGCGGTGAGCGATTTGCGAGAGAGAGCGAAGAGGCAAAAGTACGTGACGGCGAGCGCAACGGCGGACGGTAGCAGGAAGATGCGCAGCCACGAGCCGAGATGCGGCAGCTGGCGTCCGTAGACGACGAGGTTGGCGGGATTGGCGATGGGCAGCAGAAAGCTGGCGGAGTTAGCGACGAGGGCGCAGGCGAGCAGATAGGGCTTGGGATCGACGCGGGCGCGCCGCACGGCGGCGAGAACGGCGGGCGTGAGCACGACAGCGGTGGCGTCATTGGAAAGGAAGGCGGTGACGACGACTCCGGTGAGGTAGATGAGCAGGAAGAGGCGCGCGGCGGAGTTGCGGGAACGGCAGACTGCATGGCCGGCGACCCAGTCGAAGACGCCTTCGTGACGGGCCAGCTCGGCGAGGAGCATCATGCCGGTGAGAAAAAGATAGACGTCAGTCCCCTTGCCTAACGCGGCGAGCGCTGGGTGGAGCGGGACGAGACGCGAGACGACGAGCAGGATGGCGGCGGCACTGATCCAGGCGGCCTCGCGAATGTGCCAAGGGCGCAGCAGCATGAGCAGGATGCCAATGAGCGCGATTATCCAGACGAAGACGGCGTGAAGTGCGGGACCGTGCATGCGCTAGTAAGCCCCGGTAACGATGTTGTGCAGGGGCTGACCGGCGAGGTATCGCTCGACCTGTTGGGCGGCGAAGGCGATAGCGCGCGACATCATGGCAGGACTGGAGGCGGCGACATGCGGCGTGATGAAGACGTTGGGAGCGGACCAGAGCGGGTGGTCGGCGGGGAGTGGTTCGGGATCGGTGACGTCGAGCGCGGCGCGGATTCTTTTCTGGTCAAGAGCGGTGACGAGCGCGGAAGTATCAACGACGGGGCCGCGGGCGGCGTTGACGAGGAGCGCACCCTGTTTCATACGGTCGAGCTCTCGCACACCGATGAGGCCCGCGGTTTCCGGAGTTTGCGGCACGATGAGGATGATGATGTCAGTGGAAGGGAGCAGATCGAGGAGGCGCGAGACCGGTTCGACACCGGGGCGCGCAGAGCGGGCGACGCGAACGATGTCGACGCCGAAGGGCGCGAGACGTTCTTCGATGGAGCGGCCGATGGATCCGTAGCCGATGATGAGAGCCCGCTTGCCGTAAAGCTCTTCCTGGAGGACGGGCGGGTAGTTGAGATCGGATGTGCGCTGCAAAGAGCGGTAGAGCTCGTCGGCGAGAGTGCGCCCGCGCCAGTCGTGGGCCTGCTGGAGCGCGTTGTAGAGCGGAAAGAATTTGAGCGAGTTGAGAATGGCGGCGACAGTCCACTCGGCTGTAGGGATGTTGTGCATGCCCTGGCCGTCACAGAGGGTGATGCCGGGAGGGAGCAAGGCCTGGAGCCAGTCGACCCCGGCGAGGAGTGACTGCACGACGCGGACACCGCGCAGGTGCGGGAAGGCCTGGTGCGCTTCGCGGGCATAGAAGGGAGCGACCCAGAACTCGATGTCGAGCGGGCGGGCAAGGTCGGCCTCAATGGGTATAACGGCGGCCTGGGTGGGGAAGGTCCTGAGCAGCTCGGGTTTGACCCCTGCGGGGATACCGACGTTAACGGTGCGCATAGCCTGTTTTATCAGATGCGCGCGGAACTATTTCGATTTGTGCGTCATGCCGTGCAGACAAGTCTTGAGCGCCTTGATACCAGCGGTGATGGCCTCCTTCGGCACGGCATAGCCGAAGCGGATGTGGCACTCGCCCTGCGCACCGAAGACGACTCCGGGAATGGTGGCGATGTGTGCTTTTTCGAGCAGCAGGTCGCTGACCTTGCGGCTTTCCTTGCTGATTTTGGCGACGTTGGGGAAGGCGTAGAAGGCGCCCTCGGGCGTTTCGCACTCGATACCGGCCTCATGCAGTCCCGCGATGAGAAGGTCGCGGCGTTCGCGGTACTCTTCGCGACGCTTGTCGAGCCTGCTCTGCTGAATGTTGAGAGCTTCGAGCGCGGCCCACTGCATGGGCGTGGAAACGCCGTTGGTGGAATAGAGGACGAGCTTTTTGAGCGCGGTCATGAAGGGCTCTTTGGCAGCGGCGTAGCCTACGCGCCAGCCGGTCATGGCGTAGGTTTTGGAGAAGGTGTAGCAGGTGATGGTGCGCTGTGCCATTCCGGGAAGCGATGCGATAGAGAAGTGCTCTCCTTCGTAGACGAGGTCCTCGTAGGCTTCGTCGGCGATGACGATGAGGTCGTGTTTTTTGGCGAAGGCGGCAACCTCTTCGGCTTCCGCGCGGGAGAAGACGACGCCGGAGGGGTTCTGCGGCGTGTTGTAGTAGATGGCGCGGGTGTGCGGCGTTGAAAACTGCTCCAGCGTTTGCGTGATGCCGTTGCGGCGCGCGGAGGAGGTGGGAACCAGCAGGGCGCGGGCCTCTGCACCGATGATCATGTCGCGGATGGGCGTCCAGTAGGGCGAAAAGAGCAAAACGTCGTCGCCGGGGTTGAGCACTGCCTGGAAGGACACATAGAGAGCGTGCGCGCCCCCGGCGGTGATGATGACGTCGTCCTGCGTGGCATGGATATTGTTGCGTTGGGTGAGCTTCCTGGCGAGCGCGACGCGGAGTGGCTCAATGCCGGAGGACGGCGCGTAGCGGGTTTTGTTTTCGACGATGGCCTTGGTGAGCGCGTACTTGATGACCTCGGGCGTCTCAAAGAAAGGCTCGCCGCCGTGGAAGGCGTGCACGGTTTGTCCGGCGGCGCGGAGCTCGAGCACTTTGTTGCGGATGCGGACGATGTCGGAGAAGCCGACCTCGTCCAGACGCTTTGCTACACGCAGGCCGCTTTGTTTTGTTGTCATCTTTCCAGTGCCCTCCCTCCGGACTGATTAGCTTAAGCCATTTTGAGGATTGCTGTAAGTGGCGGCGGTTTTGTTGACGGGAAAAATGCGAGAGGATGGCCGTGGTATGCTCCGGAGGGATGCGACGGTCAACTCTGTGGTTTTTGCTGACGGCGGCGTGGGGCGCGTTGCTGGCGCTGAATCTGCTGCGGCGCCACTACAACCTGAACACGCTGGTGATTGCGCTGGCCGTAGCAGCGTTTGTGGCACTGGGAGTGGTGTTCCGGCGTCGCGAGGCGAAGCAGCCGCCGCGGCAGCCCAGATTCAAGTAGAAATCTTTAAGTTGCGAGAAGGCCGGAGTAGACGGCCATTCCGGCGACGGCATCGACGTTGATGGCGTGGAGCGCGTCGATTTCGGACTGCTCGCGGATTCCTCCGGCCACGATGAGCTGGCGCCTGGTGAGATAGCGCAGGGTTTGTGCGCGCTCGTAGGGAAAGCCCTGCATGGTTCCTTCGGTATCGACATGCGTGTAGAGAAAGGATCCGGCGTAGGGCTCGAGGGCGCGGATAGCATCTTCAGGCGTGAGGTTGACATTGTCCTTCCAGCCGCGCACGGCGATTTTGCCGCCCTTGGTGTCGATGCCGGCGATGAAGTGATCGGGGCCGATGGCTTCAGAGATGGAGGCGGCGGTTTCGGTAGCGACGCCGTCGCTGTTAAAGAGGACGGAGCCGAAGATGACGCGCCGCGCGCCAGAGTCGAGCAGAGTGCGGGCCCGCTCGGCGGTGCGGATGCCTCCGCCGACCTGGCATGGCAGACGCTTGGCGATTTGCGCGATGAGCGCGGCGTTGCTGCCCTGACACATGGCGGCGTCGAGGTCGATGAGCTGCACGATGGGGTAGGGGGAGAAGCGGTCGATCCAGTACTCGAAGTCATCGAAGGCGAGCTTGAGCTTTTCTCCCTGGACGAGCTGGACGATGCGTCCGCCGAGGAGGTCGATGGAGGGAATCAGCATGGGAGCCTCATGGGGACGCCGGCCTGCGCGATTTGCTGCTTGAGGTCGCGAGCGTCGGCGATTCCGAAGTGGAAGATGCTGGCGGCGAGGGCAGCGTCGGCCTTGCCACGCAGGAAGACGTCGGCAAAGTGGGCGGCGTTGCCCGCGCCTCCAGAGGCGATAACGGGGATTTGCACGGCCTCGCTGACCTGTGCGGTGAGCTCGCAGTCGAAGCCGGCGCGTGTGCCGTCAGAGTCCATGGAGGTGAGGAGAATTTCCCCTGCGCCGCGCTGTTCGGCTTCACGCGCCCATTCGACGACGCCGCGACCGGTGGGTTTGCGCCCGCCCTGGACATAGACTTCAGCGACCTCGGAGCCTTGCGGGGATGCGGTGCGGCGGCCATCGATGGCGACGATCACAGCCTGTGCGCCGAAACGGGTGCCGATTTCATCGGTGAGTGTGGGGCGGCTGAGGGCAGCGGAGTTGATGCTGACCTTGTCGGCCCCGGCGTCGAAGACGGCGGTTGCGTCATCGAGGGTGCGGATGCCTCCACCGACGGTGAACGGAATGAAAAGGCGGCGGGCGGTGCGCCGTACGGTATCGAGGAGCGTGCCGCGGCCTTCGTGAGTGGCGGTGATGTCGAGCAGGACGATTTCGTCGGCGCCGGATTCGGCGTGGCGCGCGGCGAGCTCGGAGGGATCTCCGGCGTCGATGAGATCGACGAACTGGACGCCCTTGACGACACGGCCACCGGTGACGTCGAGGCAGGCGATGATGCGCCTGGTTAACATGCCGGGGCCTTTTCCGGGTTGAAGCTTAGAAAGTTGCGCAGGATTTGCAGGCCGACGGGGCCGGATTTTTCCGGGTGGAACTGAACGCCCATGATGTTATCGCGTTCGGCGGCGGCAGTGAAGGTTTCGCCAGAGTAATTTGTAACTGCTACGGTGCCATTAATGACGGGTGCACGGTAGGAGTGGGTGAAATAGACAAAACTTCCTGAGGGGACTCCGGCCATTAGGCGGGAGTTTTCGCGGACTTCGAGTGAGTTCCAGCCGACGTGCGGGACCTTTTTGCCTTCGGCGAAGCGCTCGCAGAGGGTGTTGAATGCGCCGAGGCCACTGTGGCCGGGCGCTTCGGTACTGCCCTGAAAGAGCCACTGCAGGCCGACGCAGATGCCGAGGAACGGAACGCCCGCGGCGATGCGCTCGGCGATTGCCTGGCGGAGTCCGTGGGATTCCAGAAAATCTGTGGCGGCAAAGTGGCCCACACCGGGGAGGATGATTTTGGAGGCGCGGCGCACGATGGCTGGGTCCTCGGTGGCGACAGCGTCTGCACCGACGGCGGCGAGGGACTTCAGGACGGAGGTGAGGTTTCCGGCTTTGTAGTCAACGACGGCGATCATAGAAGACCTTTGGTGGACGGAAGCATTTTGCCGAGCTGCTTGTCGCGGGAGCAGGCGACGCGGAGAGCGCGTGCGAAGGCTTTGAAAAGGGCTTCAACCTTGTGGTGGTTGGAGCGGCCGTACATGGTTTTGAGGTGGACGTTGGCACGCGCGCCGCGTGCGAAGCCCTCGAAGAAGTCATCGACGAGCTCGGACTGGAGGTCGCCAACGAGGTGCGTCTTGACCTTGGTGTCGATGACTGAGGAGACGCGTCCGCTGAGGTCGATGGCGGCGATGCCGAGGGTTTCATCCATGGTCATGAGGAAGTATCCGGCGCGGAGGATGCCGCGCTTGTCACCGAGCGCCTTGTCGAAGGCCTCGCCGAGCGCGATGCCGACGTCTTCAACGGTGTGGTGCTGGTCGACGTCGAGGTCACCCTTGCAGGCGAGTTCAAGGTCGAAGGCGCCGTGGCGCGTGAATAGCTCGAGCATGTGGTCGAAGAAGCGGATGCCGGTGGATACCTTGTAGCGGCCTGCGCCCTCGATGGTGAGACTGAGGTGGATCTGGGTTTCGGCGGTTTTGCGGTCGATGGTGGCGGTGCGCTTTTTGGTCACTTGCTGTCTCCGGTCCAGTTGATTTGCTTGAGGACTTCGGCCATGGCTTGAATGCCCTGCGCGGTGTGCTCACGTGTGCCGATGGTGATGCGGACGCAGCCGTCGCAGCCGGGGTCGGCGGAGCGGTCGCGGACGAGGACGCCGCGCTCGCGCATGGCTCGGCAGAACTCTGCGTGTTTGGGGCCGATGAAAACGAGGACGAAGTTGGCCTGCGAGGGCCAGTAGCGGACTCCCATGAGGTCGAGGGCCGCGGTGAATTCGTCGCGCGCGGCGAGGACTTCGGCGACGTACCAGTCGATGTATGCCTGATCGGCCAGGGCTGCGGGCAGGCAGACAAGCGCGAGCGAGTTGACGCTGTAGGGCGAGATAACGCGGCGGAGCCACTGCATCTGCTCTTCTGCGGCGATGAGGAGGCCAAGGCGGAGTCCGGCGAGGCCGTAGGCTTTCGAGAAGGTGCGGGCGACGATGAGATTGGGGAGGGTCCCGATGAGGTCCATGACCGTCTGGCCGTGGAAGTGGAAGTAGGCCTCATCGAGGAATACGATGGCGTGAGGCGCGGCGGCGACGACGCGGAGAATGTCAGCGCGGGAGACGGCTTGGCCCGTGGGGCTGTTGGGGTTGGCGATGGCGATGAGCTTGGTCGCGGGGGTGATGCGGGCGAGGAGCGCTTCCAGCGGGAAGCTGAACCCGGAGCCTGCGGGAACCTCGACGAGAGAGGCGTCGGTGCCGGAGGCGTAGACCCCGTACATGGAGTAAGTGGGCACGGGGAGAAGCATCCCGTCGCCGGGGCCGAGATAGGTTTGGCAGAGGACGTGGATGGCTTCGTCGACTCCGTTGGTGAGGAGGGCCTGTTCGGGTCTGAGGCCGAGGTGCGAGGCGGCGATGCGTTCGACGTGCTCGCGCTCGGGGTACATGGTGAGCTCGGCGCGCGAGACGCGGCCGAGAGCTTCGAGCACGGCGGGCGAGCAGGCAAAGGTATTCTCGTTGAAGTCAAGACGGATGCCGCTGCGACCGCCGAGCGGAGGGTGGTAGTCCTTCATGCGGCGGATGAGGTCGCGGGGTTGCGGGATGGCGGCGGTGCTGTTCATGAGATACCTCGCGCACGGATGGCGTCCGCGTGGCCGAGCAGGCCTTCGGCCTCGGCGAGAGCGATGGCTGCTGGGCCGAGGCGTTGGAGGCCTTCGGGCTTGTACTCCTGAATGGTGATGACTTTGAGAAAGTCCATGACGCTGAGGCCGCCGCGCACGCGGGCGAGGCCGCAGGTGGGCAGCGTGTGATTGGGGCCGGAAACGTAATCGCCAAGCGGCTGCGCGGAGGCACGGCCGATGAAGACAGAGCCGGCGTTTTGGACCCAGGCGAGATCTTCGGTGGAGTCGATGGTAAGATGCTCGGGCGCGATGGCGTTGGTGAGGTCGCGGGCTTCGGCAAGAGAGGCGGTCACGATGGCAGCGCCGTTGCGAGCGATGGATTCCGCCGCGGTTTTATTGGTGCGGACGCGGTCATTGACAGCGGCGGCGACGGCCTGCGCGAGCGGCGCGCTGGTGGTAATGAAAATGGCTTCCGCATCTGGGTCGTGCTCGGCCTGTGCGACGAGGTCGGCGGCGATTTCGTCGGGATTACCGGTTTCGCTGGTGACGACGATTTCGGTCGGACCGGCAAGCATGTCGATGGCGCAGTCGAAGGCGACGAGTTTCTTGGCAGCGGTGACGAAGGCGTTGCCGGGGCCTACGATTTTGTCGACACGAGCAATGGATTTGGTGCCGTAGGCGAGCGCGGCGATGGCGTGGGCTCCGCCGATGCGGTAGAACTCGGTGACGCCGAGCATGGCGGCCGCGGCAAGGGTTTCCGGTGCGGGACGCGGGGAGGCAACGACGACACGCTCGACTCCGGCGACCTGCGCGGGGATGACGGTCATGAGTAGGGTAGACGGAAGGGGATAGCGTCCGCCGGGTACGTAACATCCAATGTTACTTATTGCGCGGATGCGCTGGCCGACGGTGACACCGGAAGCAGGGGCGAAGTCCCAGTCGCGCGGACGCTGATGTTCGGCAAAGGCGCGTATATTGCGGGCTGCGGTGCGCAAGGCACGCTCGAAGGCGGGGGAAATGTTGTCGAGCGCGTTGTGCATCTCATCCGGTGATATTTGTAACTGTGTTGGCGACGTATTGTCATCAAATTTGACTGCAAAGCGACGCAAAGCAGCGTCACCGCCCTTGCGCACGCCCTCGACGATGCGACGGGCAGCGGGCAGGGCACTTTCGTATGCGGCATTGCGGCGCGCGAGCAGAGCCTGCACGCGTGCTTTGCCGGCCTTTGCGCCGCGCCCAGTTGTGGAGATAACTTTCATGGTCAGAGAACCACCTTGTTGAGAGGGTATTCGACGATGCCTGTGGCTCCGGCGGCCTTGAGACGGGGAACGACCTCTCGGACGACGCCTTCTTCGAGGATAGTGTTGAGAGCGACCCAGTCGGGATTGCTGAGCTGGGAGACGGTGGGCGAGTTGAGGGCGGGCAGGATACCGAGGATTTGCGGGAGGTCGGATTTTCGGGCATTGAGCATGAGGCCGACCTGGCCCTGCGCGTCAATGGCTGCGTTGAGCATGAGCGCGATGCTGTCGATCTTGTGCTTCTTCCAAGGGTCGGAGTAAGCGGAGCGGTTGGCGATGAGGTGGGTTTCGCTCTCCATGAGGGTTTCGATAATGCGGAGGCGGTTGGCGCGGAGTGAGCTGCCGGTTTCGGTGACTTCGACGATGGCGTCAGCGAGTGTAGGCGGTTTGACTTCGGTTGCGCCCCAGCTGAACTCGACCTTGACGGGGACGTTTTTGGAGGCGAAGTAGCGTTTGGATACTTCGACCAGTTCGGTGGCGATGGTCTTTCCGGCGAGGTCTTCGGCCTTCTGGTAGGGCGAGTCTTCGGGGACGGCGAGCACCCAGCGGACTTTCTGGCGGCTCTGCTTGGAGTAGACGAGGCTGGTGACACTCTGGACGTCGAGACCGCTTTCGACGACCCAGTCGATGCCGGTGAGGCCGGAGTCGAGGACGCCTTTTTCGACGTAGCGGGCCATCTCCTGCGCGCGGATGAGCATACACTCGATTTCCTTGTCGTCGATGGAGGGGAAGTAGGAGCGGCCGTTGGCGTAGATGCGCCATCCGGCGCGCTCAAAGAGGGCGATGGTGGCGTCCTGCAGGCTGCCTTTGGGGATGCCGAGACGGAGTTTGTTCGGCATTAGCGGACCTCCCCAGAAACAGAGACCGGCGCGGCGGGGACGGCGATGGGTCTGGTGAAGCAGCTTACGGTACCTTCGTGGCAGACGAGGCCGTCGCCTTCGACTTCGACCTTGAAGAGTAAGGTGTCGTTGTCGCAGTCGGTGGCGGCGCTGATGACGCGGAGGCGGTTGCCGCTGGTTTCGCCCTTCATCCAGAGCTTCCGGCGGGTGCGGCTCCAGAATGTGACGAAGCCGGATTCAAGGGTCTTCTGGTAGCTGGTCTCATTGAGGAAGCCGACCATGAGGACCTGTCCGGTCCCGGCGTCCTGGACGATGCCGGGGACGAGGCCTCCGGCTTTTGCGAAATCGATGATTGGCTGACTCATTTCTGCTGGATGTCCTTGTTCCTTTGATTTTTCTCGTTTGGGTTGGGTAAACGCAAGAAACCCGCCGGTTTGAGTGCCGGCGGGTTTCTGATCCTTGTGTTTTACAGGCCGTTCAGTCAGGCCACACGCAGATTCGCCGGCACGCTTGTCGCATGATGATGGTGGTGCTGGCGATGATGGGTACGAATCTGCATCTGGGTTGAGAGTAACCGGGGCGGGGTGGGATGTCAACCGTGAGGGGTGTGCGATACTTGTAATACAGAGGTGCTGGATTATGTCATCCGTATCCCTTCGATTGCCGGAGAACCTATCCAAACGGCTGACCAAGCTGGCCAAGCGCACCGGGCGGACCAAGAGTTTTTACATGATAGAAGCGATCCGTGAACATCTGGATGATCTTGAGGACCTGTATCTGGCTGAGCAGCGGCTGATCGCGCTGCATGAGGGCCGCAGCCGGACGTACACCCTAGAGGAAGTGGTGCGCGACCTTGACCTGGAACGTTGAGATTGATGCTGGTGCAAGAAAAGACCTTGAAAAGCTGGACCGGCAGATGGCGCGGCGGATTCTTGCTTTTCTGGCGAACCGCGTAGCGAAACTGGAAGATCCGCGGAGCATCGGGCTGGCGCTGAAGGGATCGGAGCCAGGGGATTTCTGGAAGTATCGCGTGGGCGATTACCGAATTGTCTGCGATATACAGGACAAGAAATTGGTGGTTCTGGTTCTCCGTGCAGGAAACCGGCGTGAAGTCTATCGCTAGGCGGTTCTTGATTACTTCCGGGGGTGAGTGCCGGATTTTTTCGCCGGGGTCTTTTTTGCGGCGGATTTCGCGGCTTTCTTCGGAGCGTGTTTTTTCGCGGCAGCGGGCTTCTTTTTAAGCGCGGTCTTTTTTGCGGCGGGTTTGCTGCGGGCGGCGAGGGTTTTCTTAGTGAGAATGGTCTTTAATTCCTCGATGTCGATCTTCTTTGCTGACTTGCGGAGGCGCTCGATGTCGTAGAAGGCGCGCTTTTCCTCGAGGAAGACGTGGACAACGAAGTCGACGTAGTCGAGGAGAATCCACTCAGCGACGCGGCGGCCTTCAACTGAGTTGGGGTAGGCGCCATATTGGCGCTTGAGGCGGAGCTCGATTTCGTCGGCGATGGCCTCGGTCTGGCGGGTGTTGGCTCCGCTGGTGATGAGGAAGAAGTCGGTGAAGCCGGAGTCGAGCGGGTCAAGCTCAAGGATGCGGGTGTCGATTCCTTTTTTCTCTTCGCAGACCGCGGCGGCGGTCAGAACCATGGCGCGGACGTCGTTCGATGCCATTCCTGTGTGGATCCTCTTTTCGCGCAGCGGTGCGGCGGGCGTTGGGGCCGGATCACTGCAAACTTCATTTTATAGGCGTTGGTAAAGCTGGTGGGTACGGATGTATTTGGCGACGGCGGGCGCCAGGACGGAATGGGGCTGGGCGTCTCCATTAAGAGCAGCCTGAATGTGAGCGCGAATCTCGGTGGCGGAGACGTTTTCGGCGAGGTCGGTGAGCAGGTAGAGATGGGAGGTACGGCCGCCGGGGCCAGTGAGTTCGAGCAGCCCGGTGTGGGGCAGGTCGGTGGGAAGCGGTTTGGCCGAGATGCCCTCGGGCAGGGCGGCGACGGCCTGGGTGAGGTCGAGTCGGGGACCGGAACCGGGGCGCGCGCCGACGATGAAGTCGCAGGCAAGGAGCAGGTCAACGGGCTGGCGCCAGCTGCGGATGCCGATGAGGGAGTCGGCGCCGAGGATACAGAAGAGATGGTCGGATGTGTCGAGCTTGCGGCGGAGCTCGGCGAGGGTGTCGATGGTGAAATTGGATGAGCCGTCGGGACGAGGTGCGTCGATAAGGGAGACTTCGGCGCCGGACAGGCGGGCGAAGGCGAGCCGAACCATGGCGACCCGGTCGTCGTAGGATGCGTGCTGGGTGTGAAGCTTGAGGGGCTGGGCGGCGACGGGCGAGACAAGGATGCGGTCGAGCGAGAGACGTTTGCGGGCGAGACGGGCGAGGGCGATGTGGCCACAATGCGGGGGATCAAAAGTTCCGCCAAACAGGGCGACGCGCATGGTGCCACCATCGTACGGTATTTTGAGGGTGGTTGCGCCAGCAGCAGGGCTGCCGGATGTGTGAGCAGTGACATGCAAGGGCGCTTCCGGGGCGAGTATTCTGGGAGCGCATATGCGATACCGGGTATATGTCGGGCTGGGATCGAATGTGGCTTCGGCGGCGGGGAGCCCGGAGGAGACGGTGCGGGTGGCGGTGCATGCCCTGGAGGCAGCGGGGAAGGTGACGGCGGTGTCATCGCTGTACCGCACGGCTCCGGTGGGGTACACGGAGCAGCCTGATTTCATCAATGCGGTGGCATGCGTGGAGACGGGATGGACGCCGGAGGAGCTGATGCACGAGTTGCTGGCGCTCGAGCACAGCTTTGGACGGGACCGGCGGACGACGGTTCCCAAAGGGCCGAGGACACTGGACCTGGACATCCTACTTGCGATCGACCAGCACGGAGGGGTGGTGGTGCATACCTCACCGGTGCTGACGCTGCCGCATCCGGAGTTGGCGAGGCGCAGGTTTGTGCTGGAGCCTCTGGCGGAGATTGCGCCGGAGGCGACAGTTCCGGGGACTGGAATTCCGGGTAAGGGCAAGACGGTGCGGGAGCTGGCAGAGGAGCTAAGGCACGGCGGCAAGGATGAAGTGGTCCGGCTGGAGAGATGAAAGGGCGCTGCCAATTAGCAGCGCCGACAAGATTGAGCTTTCGCGATGCACCGGCCGGGGCTACCTGGTCTTGATGTGCAGATCGATGACGATGTTGGTGCGCGTGTCGTAGGAGCTGACGGTTTTCGTGGGGCTCTTCGCGTTCTTATACTTCGCCCAGACGCGGTAGTCGGCATCGGAGGAGAGCGGACCGAAGCGGTAACTGCCGTTGCTGGTGGAGAAGAAACTGCGGATGCCGTTTGTCTTGCTGTCCTGCAGATAGACGATGGCGCCGGACAGCGGAACATCGTTGGTGGCGTAGACTTTGCCGGAGAGGGTACGCGTGGCGGTACTTTGCGCGAAGGTGAAACCAGCTGACGCAAATGTGAGAACCAGAATGGCCAGGAGAGAGCGAACTGCGAGCTTTTTCATTCCTACCTATTCTTCCTCCTCGTTTTCAGCGGAGAGATTGTCTTCCTCATCATAATTCTCGTCCACTTTGGTCATTTCAAGCGGATCGGTAGCAATAATTTCGAACTCGGATCCACACTCATCACAGACGATGACGTCGCCCTCTTCGACTTCGTCCTCTTCGAAGTCGAGCAGGCTTTCGCATTCGGGGCAGGTTGGCATACTTCCTCCAAGGGGCTAACACTAATAGGACCAGATTCACGCAGCTACGTACTGTAACTTCGTTAATGTTGAAGAGAACCAGCTGGCGCGTCAAGCGTGGCCAGTACACTTTTTTCACTGAGGTTAGACGAAAGGGGTCCAGGAATGGGTCAGCCGAGTTTCCAGGGAGGATGGCGGCGCGCGGCATGCGCTGTTTTTGGGCTTTTGGTGGCGGCGGAGGGAGCGGCATGGGCCGGAACCGTGACGCACCGGACGGAGGACAAGCGCGACCTGTACGTGACCGGCGAAGCGCTAAAGGCGGGGCCGGTGGACCCGCAGATTGCCCGCGCTTTGGGGCAGATTTCAGCGGAGCGAATCCGGCATACGATCACAAAGCTGGTGAGTTTTTATACGCGGAACACGAACTCAAGCATGGCGACGGACCTCCCCAAGGGCGAAGGTGTAACGGCAGCGGCAGAGTGGATTGAGGGCGAGCTAAAAAGCTACTCGGCGGCGTGCGGCGGGTGCCTGGAGGTGATGACGGACACGTTTATTCAGCCGGTTGAGCCGGGCCCGTACTCAGGGGTCACGGTTCCGACGAAGATCACGAATGTGTATGCCGTGCTGAAGGGGACAGACCCAGCGCAGCAGAACCGGGTGATTCTGGTTTCGGGGCATTACGACTCGCGCGACTCGACGAATTCGGATTATCACAAGGCGGCTCCGGGGGCGAACGATGACGGGAGCGGGGTGGCAGTGAGCCTGGAATGCGCACGCGTGCTTTCAAAGCTGAGGTTCCCCGCAACGCTGGTGTTTGAGACGGTTGCGGGCGAGGAGCAGGGGCTGTATGGAAGCGCGCACATGGCCAAGCTGGCCAAGAACGAGGGTTGGAAGATCGAGGGTGTGCTGAACAACGATATTGTGGGCGGGAACACGACTCCGGGCGACACGCTACAGGACAAGGCGGTGGTGCGGGTGTTTTCGGAGGGGATCCCGGCGACGGCGACTCCGATGGAGATCCGGCGGCTGCTGATGCTGGGCTACGCCAGCGATTCGCCGTCGCGAGAGCTGGCGCGGGCGATAACGGAAGTCGCGCAGACGTACGATGGGGGACCACCGGCTACGGCACTCCATCCGGTGCTGGAGTTCCGGCTGGACCGCTTTCTGCGGGGCGGGGACCACTACTCGTTCAACAAAGAGGGATTTGCGGCGGTACGGTTTACGGAGTGGCGAGAGGACTTCCACCACCAGCACCAGGATGTGCGGGTGGAGGATGGCATCCAATACGGCGATCTGCCGAAGTATGTGGACTTCAACTATGTAGCACGGGTGGCGCGGCTGAATGCGGCGACGATGGCCACGCTGGCGATGGCTCCGCCACCGCCGACGATGGTGGACATTGTGGTGAGCAAGCTGGACAACAACTCGACGCTGCGCTGGTCGCCGGGTGAGGGGGCTCCGGAGGGGACGCGGTACCAAGTGCTGTGGCGGGCTACGTCGGCTCCAAACTGGGAGCGGTTTACGGCGGCGGGGATCCATATGGACGGGGCGCAGTATGAGGTGACGCTACCGATCTCAAAGGACAATGTGATCTTCGGGGTGCGGGCAGTGGATGGGGCGGGTCATGCGAGTCTGGCGGTGGTTCCGATGCCAGTAAGGTAGGAACCTGCGACAATAGGAAGGGATTCAGGTATGCCACGTTCTGCCGGAATGCTGATGTTCCCTGACTTCAGCGGATTCACGCGCAAGGTGATCCTCTGGAACCTGGGGGCGTACTTTGCGCTGTTGCTGCTGGGGGTTGCGTCCCGGGTGACACAGCTTGAGGTGATTCTGTGGACGGCGCTGGTACCGCCGACGGTGCTGCACGGCGCGATCTGGCAGCTAATCAGCTACAGCTTTGTGCAGCTCGGCATCTGGAATGTCGCGTTTGCTCTGCTGTCGCTGTGGTTCCTAGGCAGCTTTCTGGAAGGCATTCACGGGGCGCGATGGCTGGCGGAGCTGTATTTTACGTCGGTGGTCGGCGCGGGTCTGGCGGGGATGGCGCTGTATGCAGTGATGCCGGCGAGCACGACGATGCTGACCGGATGCTGGGGCGGGATCTTCGGACTGTTGATTGCCTTTGGAGTGCTCTACGGCGAGCAGCAGTTCATGATGTTTCCCTTCCCGATCATGATCAAGGCGAAATATCTGGTGTGGGTGTACATGCTGATTAGCCTTGCGATGCTGTTTTCAAGCGAGCGGGGGTTCGCGTTTTCGCAGCTGGGTGGGGCGTTGTTCGGATATCTGTACATCAAGTATGCGCCGCGGCGGGGGTTCGCGTTTGCGGGGAGCGAGCAGTACTTCGGGCTGCGCAACAGCTACTACCGGTGGAAGCGGCGGCGAGCGGCGCGGAAGTTCGAGGTCTACATGAAGAAACAGAACCGCGAGGTACGCTTTGACGACGAGGGCCGGTATATCGATCCGGATGATAAGAGCAAGTGGAACTGAGTCGGCCAAAAGGCGTCCAGTTTAAGAAGCGGTCAGCTATGATCTGGTCAGTTAAACAGTGGTCAGCGGGTAGCGGCCGCATGGCTGGGAGCGGCGCGGGCGCAGTAAATCGTGTATCGTGAAAATTTGCGGCCCTGTGCCGCTGTAACCGTTAATTCCGTGAGGTTCAGGATTCGCGTGAAATCCGTTTTCCGCGCTTTAAGCGCTGTTCTATTTGTGATTCCCTTCTTTTTGCCGGTTACCGGGGCGCATGCTCAAGTGACCGCAGTTGCGCCGGTGGTCATTCCGCCGCAGTACAACAACCGCTGGGAGGTATACGGCGGCGCGCAGTATGCGCACTTCAATCCGGGGCCGGGGCGGAACATCGCAGCGACGAATCTGTTGGGATGGACGGGAGGAGCGACAGTATACTTCCGGCCGGTGTGGGGATTGGAGGAGAGCACGAGAGGGCTGTACGGAACGATGACCGTGGCGCCGAATGCGTATAACGTGCCGGCGAGCCCGAAGATGTCAGAGTATTTATTCCTGTTCGGGCCGACGTTCCGATTTATTCGCTTACCGAATTATGCGGGGGGCGTGCATGTCCTGATTGGCGCTGCGTACGGGTCGTTCGACAAGGACTTTCCTCAGGGTATACAGCCGAACCTGGTTGGGATCTACAACAACAAGCTGGCGTTCGGGTCGGCGATTGGCTGGGTTTCGGACTTTAACCTGTCGAGCAGACTGGCAGTGCGCGCCGTTGCAGACTACCAGCCGACGCACTACGGATACACGACACAGAGCGAGTTCGCCGGGTCGGTGGGGATTGTGTACAAGTTTGGGGTGCTGAGAAAGTAGGTGCTGGCCGCAGGGTCATACGCGCTTCGCGCAGTCTGAGTCTTAGGCTTTTGATTCTTTGGATCGCCGGAACCCTGAGTCGAGTTCGGGATAGAAGCAGCCACAAAGCCAAGCCGGTTTTGTGGCTGTTGTTGCGTTACTCCTTCGTGGGCCGGATGTGGAGTTCCCGCAATTGCTGGTCGCTGACCGGGGTGGGCGCGTCGACCATGAGGTCGATGGCTTTCGCGGTCTTGGGGAAGGCGATGACTTCGCGCAGGCTCGCGGCTCCGGCGAGAATCATAACGATGCGATCGAGGCCGAGAGCGATGCCGCCGTGCGGCGGCGTACCGTACTGGAGCGCTTCGAGGAAGAAGCCGAAGCGGGATTTGGCTTCCTCGTCGGACATGCCGAGGGCGCGGAAGATTTCCTGTTGGACGTCCTGGCGGTGAATACGGATGGATCCGGAGCCCAGCTCGAGGCCGTTCATGGCGAGGTCATAGTAGCGGGCGCGCACCGACGCGGGGTCGGAGACGAGGCGGTCCATGTCTTCCTCGTGCGGCGATGTGAACGGGTGGTGCGCGGGCATCCACTTCCCTGTTGCTTCATCGTGCTCGAACATCGGAAAGTCAGTGACCCATATGGGGCGGAAGGCTTGGGCGCCGTCGACGGAGCCGGTGTTGCGGGCTTCGTCGGCGACGACCGCGTCAGTGACGGCGAAGGCTCCGTGGCGGTCGGCGTATTTGCGGGCCAGCTCGACGCGAAAGTTTCCGGCAGCGGAGTAGACGGCGATCTCGCGCTCGGAGAGGCGGCCTTCGGGTAGGGAGTTGCGATGCAAGATGTCTCCGACTTCCATTTCCCCCAGCCGCGTGTCTCCGGCGACGATGATGAGCAGGTCGTCAGGCTGTGCGCCGGCGAGCTCGCGGACCTTTGCGGCGGCTTCGGGGAATCCTTTCTCTAGGCGCTTGAGGTCGTCGATGTATTTCGCGCCCTTGCGGGTGTCGAAGAGCGGCTTGTTGTCGTCGCGCTCCTTGCGGGAAAGCTCGCCGACCTTGGGGATGCGCAGGGCGACGACGGGGAGCCAGGGCGAAATTGCAAGCGCTTCAAGATTTTCGGGCGTGAAGGCCGGTTTGACGTCAGAGAGGCCGGGGAGGCGCAGGTCGGGCTTGTCGATGCCGTAGTTGCGCATGGCTTCGTCGTAGGTGATCTGCGGAAAGGGCGTGGGCAGGTTGATTCCGACGGCCTTGAAAGCGGCGGAGAGGAAGCCTTCGACGACGCGAAAGATGGTCTCCTGCTGGGGGAAGGTCATTTCAAGGTCGATCTGGGTGAATTCGGGCTGGCGGTCGGCGCGGAGATCCTCGTCGCGGAAGCAGCGGGCGATCTGGAAGTAGCGGTCGAGGCCGGAGATCATGAGGATCTGCTTGAAGAGCTGCGGCGACTGCGGCAGCGCGTAGAACTCACCGGGATGGACGCGGCTGGGCACGAGATAGTCACGCGCGCCTTCGGGCGTGGAGCGCGTCATGAAGGGGGTTTCGATTTCAAAGAAGCCCTGCGCAGCGAGGTATTCGCGGACTGCGAGCGCGACCTTGTGGCGGACCTCAAGGTTGTGCTGCATTTCGGGCCGGCGGAGGTCGAGATAGCGGTACTTGAGGCGGACCTCCTCGTTGGCGATGGCATCCTCCGAGGGCGAGAACGGCGGGACCTTGGCGTCGTTGAGGATGCGCAGCTCGCTAGCGACGATTTCGATTTCGCCGGTGGGCATTTTGGGGTTCACCAGCCCCTCACCGCGCACGCGGACCTTGCCGATGGCGGCGACGACGTACTCGGGGCGGGACTGCTCGGCCTTGGCGTGAGCCTCGGGGCTGAGGTCCTTATCGAGGACGATCTGGGTGATGCCGAAGCGGTCGCGCAGGTCGAGGAAGATGAGGTTGCCGTGGTCGCGACGGCGGTTGATCCAGCCGAGAAGGACGACGGATTTGCCGTCGTCGGAGGCGCGAAGTTCGCCACAGTTGTGAGTGCGCGTCAATGTGCCTAGAAAGTCGAGCAATGAATTCGTTCCCTGCTTTACGGTTGCGATTTTAGGGCCGCTGCAAGTTCGGCGCGCGGGATTTTGGTCTGGCCGCCGGTGGCGAAGTCCTTGACTGTGAGGATACCGGAGCGAAGCTCGTCTTCGCCGAGCAGGACGATTTTGCGGGCGAGCTTGTTGGCGATTTCGAAGGATTTCTTGAGGCGGAAGCTGCCGTCTCCTACTTCTATGCGAAGACCAGAATTTCGCAACTCATGAGCCAGGGCCAAAGCTGCGGCGTTCTGGCCTTCGCCGAGCGGGGCGATGTATGCATCACTCGGGGTGTTTATGTAAATCGTCTCGAGAACAGTTTGCTCTTGCGCTTGAAGCGTGAGGATGAGGCGGTCGAGGCCGATGGCGAAGCCGATGCCGGGAGCTTTGGGGCCGCCGATGGCTTCCGAGAGTCCGTCGTAGCGTCCGCCGCCGAGCAGGGCGTTCTGTGCGCCGAGGCCGCCGTGGATGAACTCGAAGGCGGTGCGGGTGTAGTAGTCGAGTCCGCGAACGAGGCGCGGGTTGACGTGATAGGGCACGCCGCAGGCATCAAGCGCGGCGAGGACGGCGGCGAAGTGCGTCTTTGAGTCCTCGTC
>Ga0335075_10004295_pt1 | contig 22347 bp, 19 predicted proteins | sample Lox_Sample_24_FD_206723 | JGI IMG/M metagenome (GOLD analysis project Ga0335075, IMG submission 206723) | Soil microbial communities from Loxahatchee National Wildlife Refuge, Florida, United States - Lox_Sample_2.4 | ecosystem: Environmental > Terrestrial > Soil > Wetlands | place: USA...
CACGCTCTTCGGCAGCTTCGTGTCGTTCCAGTTCCTGCTCACCCAGTACCTGCAGTCGCTGGAGCACTGGTCGGCGATCTCGACCGCCCTGGCGTTCCTGCCGAGCTCGGCCGTCACGGCGGCGCTCTCGCTCCGGACCGCCAGGCTGCTCAGCCGGTTCTCCCCGGCGGCACTGGTCATGGCGGCCTTCGCCTCGCTCGTGGCCGCCTACGCGGTGTTCCTGAGGGCGGGCATAACGACGGATTACCCGGCGGTGATCCTGCCGTCCCTGATCCTGGTGGGCGCGGCGTTCGGGCTCGGCTTCTCGGCGCTGTCGGTCTCCGCGACCGCCGGGGTGCGGGACGAGCAGCAAGGCCTGGCATCGAGCCTGTTCCAGACCTCGTTCCAGGTCGGTGGCGCGGTGGTCCTCGCCATGGTCACGGCGGTCGTCGAGGCGGGCGGCGCGAACACGTTCAGTTCACCCGCCGCGGTGCTGTCGGCGTACCGGCCGGCGCTGTACCTGATCACCGGCGTGGCCGCACTCGGCCTGCTGGCCGCGCTGCCGGGCCTGCGGCGCGGCGCCAGCCCGGTCACCGAGGAAGAGGAACCTGTCATGGCGGAAACCCGCCCGGCGCACCGACCGCAGATAGCGGAGCACGACGTGCCCTGAGCCAGTCGTCTATTCAAACTACGGAAAGTGAGAACTCATCCATGAGCAGCATCAGCTTCATCGGCCTCGGGGGCATGGCCCGCGCCCTAGGCGCCCGCGCGGTCGAGCGCGGCAACGCGGTCGAGGTCATCGGCCGTGACGCGGCCAAGGCCAGGGACCTGGCCGCCGCGCTCGGCGGCGGCGCCACGGCCGGGACGTTCGGCACCGCCCCGGCCGGCGACATCGTCATCCTCGCCGTGCCGTACGCCAGCGCCGTGCCGGTCGTCGCCCAGTACGGGGACGCGCTGGCCGGCAAGGTCATCATCGACATCTCCAACACCTTCAACGCCGCCGACGCCACCGGGCTGGTCACCCCCGACGGCACCTCCGGGGCGCAGGAGATCGCCAAGGCCGTCCCGGCGAGCGCGCACGTCGTGAAGGCGTTCAACACCGTCTTCGGCCACGTCCTGGCCGAAGGCCGCCCACTGGACGTCCTCATCGCCGGCGACGACGCGCGAGCCAAGGCGAGCGTGTCGGCGTTCATCGAGAGCCTCGGGCTGCGCCCGCTCGACACGGGAGGCCTGGCGATGGCGCACTGGCTGGAAGGGACGGGCCTGCTGATGATGGGCATAGCCCGCCACGGCGTCGGGTTCAACTTCGACCTCGGCATCAACGTCTCTGGCTGAGCGCACTCGCGCCCTCCGGTTCCGGCTCATCAGGTGAAACGTGCCCCGTCGCGGGTGCCGCAAAGGCCTCATGACCGGTCGCGGACAGCAAGTCGGGCCTTTCCGGCGGATTGACTCGCATGCTTTCTGCCGATCACTGTCGTGCCGGCCATCGGGGCTGACCCCGGTCAGTCGTGCGCGAAGCGACTGCGGTACTGGGACGGGCTGAGCCCGGTCCGCCGTCGCATCTGGGCACGGAGGTTGGCGGTGGTCCCGAGGCCGCTATGGTGGGCGACCAGGTCCAGCGGCTCAACTCCCTGTTCGATCAGGCGGCGCGCGAGGTTGACCCGTTCGGCAGTGAGCCACGCCAGCGGCGTGGGGCCTACCTCGGCCCGAAATCGCCGGTGCAGTGTGGTCACGCTGAGGTGAGCGTGCTGGGCAAGGTCGGCGACGGACAGGGGCGTGCCGAGCCGCTCCCGCGCCCAGTCCAGAGTGCGCGACAGCGCGGGCTGGCCAACCGAGGTGACGGGCTGCTCGATGAACTGCTGCTGTCCCCCGTCGCGGAAGGCGGAGAACACCAGCCGGCGGCTGACCATGTTGGCTATCTGAGCCCCGTGGTCGAGGCGGACGATATGCAGGGCCAGGTCCAGCGCCGCCGCGCTGCCGGCCGATGTCAGGATGTCGCCGTCATCGACGAACAGGACGTGCGGGCGCAGGTCGACCCGCGGGTAGCGACGTCGGAAGTCGTCCGCCAGCTGCCAGTGCACCGTCGCCGGCCGCCCGTCGAGCAGGCCGGCCTCGGCCAGCGTGTAGGCGCCGGTGCACAGGCCGACCAGCCGGGCTCCCCGGTCATGCGCGCGCCGGAGGGCCCTGATGACCATCGGGTGCGAGGGCGCATCGGTGTCGGGCCGGTTGGGCACGATGACCGTGTGCGCGCCATCGATGTCGCCCAGTGCGCCGGCGTTGCCAATGACGAACATCGCGTCGCGGACGGCCACCCGCCGCCGGGGGGTCACCACCCGGAACTGGTAGAGCTCGCGGCCGATCTCCGGGCGGAGCCGGGCACCGAAAACCTCGCACGCGCAGGCCAGCTCGAACGGGTTGGAGCCCTCGTCGGCAACCAGCACCACCCGCTGCGGATCACGACAGGAATCTTGCGGCATACGCCATTTCTACCACTGGCGACGACCCGTGCCCCCTGCCAGGATCGGCTCCATGGAAAAAGTGAACCTCGCCGATGAAGCGGCGCGACTGACGGAGTTCTGGTCCCAGCGGGTACTCGCGAGCGGCAACGGCAACCGGTTCAAGGTGGCCAAGGGGGTCGGCTCGACGAACTGGCACACCCACGAAGACCAGGACGAAGTGTTCCTCCTCATCGAGGGCCACCTCACCATCCAGATGCGGGACCGCGACGTCGACCTCGGCCCGGGCGAGCTGTTCGTCATCCCGCGCGGCACCGAGCACTGCCCCATCGCCCGCCAAGAAGCCCGATTCCTGCTCGTCGGGCCCGAGGTAACCTCCAACGCCGCGGGCGGCAAGCCAGACTGGAGCTACACCAGCGCGCCGTGAACCGCGCGCCCTCCGGCCGGGCCGCTGCCTCGATCGACCCCGGGGTGCAGCCAGTCGTCTTCCACGCGAGCGGGTTCCGCGAGCCCGACGCCTGAACCTGCCGACGTCTTCGCCAACGTCGTGCTCACCCCAGACGACTGGGAACTGCCGGGGAAGGACAGGCCCGGAGCCGCTGGTCATCGGTGGCCAAGACAAGGCCGTCCGGCAGGTGCTCGCCGCCCTGCCGCCAGGCGTACGGCAGCGGTTCGCGGGCGGCTTCGCCGCCGACGCCTGGCGCTGGACGTGCTCGCCACGCCGCCGGGCGGCCTGGTCACTACCGGGCTAGACGCGTGCCTGGCGGCGGTGAACGCCCGCGCCGCCGGTAAGTGCCCTGGCTACAGCACAGCCCGACCAGCTCGGCGCGGAAAAGGCCGCCCCGCGGGCGGTTCAGGTGGGAGTCGATGACGTCCTGGTCTAGGCGGCGTGGGCTGCGGGAAGACGACTGCGGGCCCGACGTTCGGGTACGTGCCAACAGCGGAGAGCACCCGGCCTCAACGGAACAGACCCCGCGATTGGCTCCTGGGTCCGCACGGATGTACGTAGCGTCTCTGACGTTGACTTCTGCGGGGTGTTCACCTCACGGTAGGCTGTGGCGCCAGTCGCGGGACAACCGGGTAGGGGCGAGGGTGAAGGATCTGGAAGAGGGTCCGGAGGTTGGGGGCACGGAGAATCTCGAGGAGGCCGCGGCGGTCTTCATGGGGCTGCGGCCGCGGTTGTTCGGGATCGCGTACCGCATGCTCGCCAGCGCCAGCGAGGCCGAGGACCTGCTGCAGGAGGTCTGGCTGCGGTGGCAGAAGGCTGATCGCAGCGCGGTGGCCAACCCGGCGGCGTTCCTGGCGACCGCAACGACCCGGCTGGCCATCAACGCGCTCGATTCGGCGCGGGTGCGGCGCGAGACGTACATCGGGCCGTGGCTTCCCGAGCCGGTAGACACGAGCGCGGACCCCTACCTGGGCGCCGAACGCGGGGAGGCCCTAGAGTTCGCGGCCCTGCTGCTGATGGAAAAGCTCACGCCGGGCGAGCGTGCCGCCTACGTGCTGCGCGAGGCGTTCGACTACCCGTACGGTCAGATCGCCGACATCCTTCAGGCAACCGAGCCCGCGGTGCGCCAGCTGGTCAGCCGGGCGCGCAAGCACATGAGGAGCGAACGGCGCACCCCGGCGAGCGCGGCCGCGCAGCGGGAGCTTTTGGCCTCGTTCATTGCGGCCGCCCGCTCCGGAGACATGACTGCGCTCGAGCGCCTATTCGCCCCCGGCGTGACCAGCCTGTCCGATGGCAACGGTGCGACGCGCGTGTCCCGCCGGCCGGTAGTGGGGGTGGCGCGGGTCGCGAAGTACATGACCGCCATCTCGACGTGGTTCTGGAACGGCGTGGACGTCCGGTGGGCGACCACCAACGGGCAGGCTTCCGCCGTGCTGGTGCAAGACGGGCGCGTGTTCGGCGTACTCGCTCTCACCGCCTCGACCGAGGGCATCGACCACCTGCTGTGGATTGTCAACCAGGAGAAGACCGCCGCCGTAGCCGCCGATGCATGACTCGCCGACGTCACGAACCAGATTGCCACCCGGCCATCGCTGGCGATCGCGAGAGAAGGTGACCGCCATACCCGACCGGCACGATGATGTCGTGCGCACGTTCGCCGGGGCCTGCCGACTGGAGGACATCGCCGGGTCGCGGTTCGCCAGCTGGCGGCGGGTTCAGCGGCAGCCACTCCTCGCCCTTCCCAACCCCATCGACCACCAGGCGTTCTGGCGTTTACCCGGTGACATGGGGATGACCCAGCAACGCCTCATGGAGCGCATGGGCACGAGCTTGTGAGCCTTGCCACGGCACGGGCAGCAGCTCGAGCTCCGACGATCATCCTCCGCAGGCCGAGTCCGTCGGCCGCGCCAGCCGTCCCCGTTCCGCTCCCCTGTTTGCATGCGAGCTCGAGGATATGAGCCGGCCGGTGTCACAGATCCGGGCCCTGTCCTGTCTCTACTGGCATGAGCCAATCCCTGGAATCGAAGACCGGCGTCGACGGGCCGGTCACCGTGATCAAGAGCTATACCGTGCCGGCGGCCGAGGCCGACTATTTCGTCGAGGCGTACCAGGAGAACGCCCGGATCATGTCGGCCCAGCCGGGCTTCCTCCGCTCGCGCCTGCACAGGCCGCTGGCCGACGCCCCTGAGACGCGGTTCATCCACGTGGCCGAGTGGACCTCAGGCACCGCGCTCGACAAGGCCACCGGCAATCCCGAGTGGCACGCCTCCCTGCAGCGCATGTTCGACGATCCCGGCCTGCACATCACCTCGGCACCCGCCAGCTACCGCGTCGTTGTCGAACTTCACCCCTCCTAAGACCGCCTTCCGCCGCCAACCGGTGTCAACTCCGACGCTCACGGCGATCGTCATCTGCTGCGCCGACACGCGGGTCGACCCGGCCGTCGTGACCCGCGGGCTGCGGTCGCCCGCGACATGGCCGCGCTACGCGCCGAGAGCCGCCTCAACCAGGGCGTCCGCGTCTCGGGGCTGGTCTACGACGTCACGACCGGACGTGTCGAGACGGTCATCCCAGCCTGACGCCAGAGCAATGGCAGGCGAGTGCCCACGTGGCTGCCGGCCGGGAGACCACGAGCAGGAGGCGCGGTCAGCGGCTGCCCTTGACGCGCTGACCGCACGCCGCGTTCCGTGACTAGCCAGGGTTACGCCTGGGTACCGTTGTGGCTAACCTTGTGAAGCCGCCATTCTGTGCCCTGATCCTCGTCGAGGACTGATACTACGGGCGGCCGATGGGCGAGGGCGAGGGTGCGTGTCCGAACGTGCCAGTAGATCCGTCGCCGTAGCTGAGCCAGGGGCCTAGCGGCGCCACCTGTCCGACACCGGGCAGATGGTAATCGCAGACGCCGCCGGAGAAGACGGCGCGCAGTTCGGCCTTTTGCGCCGCGGTGAACGTGACCTTGTAGGCGGTGAAGTTCACCGGTCGCAGCTGGCACTTGAGCACGCTGGAGGTCAGCGGCTCGCCGGCGACCTGGCGTGGTGAGCTCCCCACCGCGTACTGCGCGGCGCAGGGCCCGGTGGCCGGGTCGGTCAGCGGGCTGGTGGTGCGGTCGGTTGCCGACAGGTAGCAGCCGTCGGCCAGGCCGGCCGGCTTGTCGCTGGCCACCTTCTCGTCCAGGCCGCGGCCGGAGTGGTCGGCCTGGATGTTGGCGAGCCACTGGTTCATGGCCTGCAGCTCGTAGGCGCTGGCCGCGCCGATCTCACTGGTGGTGGGCTGGTTCTCGATGATGACCTGGCTCGCGGCACTGCCCGTCGCCTGTTCCAGGCGGGCCCGGGTGGCGAAGGACCATTGCGTGGTGTGGGCGTCCCACAGGTATCCGGCCAGGTCGAAGTACACGCGCTGGTCGATGACCGGCGTGTCGCGCAGGCCGAGCGCGGCACTGTTGACCAGGTCGTCGCGGTACGCGGCGGTGATCGTCCTCACCGAGGCGGACATCCGTGCGGCGGCGGGCTGACCGAGGTAGTTGAGGCCGCCGATGTCCTTGTTGAGCGTGATGAACTGTGCCGGGGTGATCTGGCGGTCGTTGAGCGCCTGCAGCCCGTACTGCACCCCGGTGTTGTCGAGCGTGGTGTTGGCGAACCCGGTGGCCGGGTTGATGCCGAGCTGGTTGGCCATCTGCTGGTACGCGCCGCACTTGACGCCGTCAGGGTTGGTCACGGGATTCCACTCCGCCGATGCCGGGATCGCGTCGTCGGGGTTCATGATCGGCTTGTTGCAGCTGCCTGCAGGCGTGAGCCGGTTGCCGAAGACGTGGTCCGCGGAGACGCAGGTCTCGTATTGCTCGAACCCCGCGACAGCCTCCTGCTGCGCTGCGCTGAACGAGGTGCCGGGCGAGGCGAAGAAATGGTCGAGCAGCACGCAGTCGGGGATCTCATCGGTGATGGCCAGGACATCGGGGAACGAGTAACCGGGGATGATGCCGTTGAGGATGCCAGGGTAGGAGTCGGCGATCGCGTACTGCTGGATGGACCCGCCGGATCCGCCCCAGCCGATCGTGTACTGAACGGGACCGTAGGCATCGATGAAGTGCTCCTTGACCATCATCGCGGCCTCTGCGGACAGCGGGATGTCACAGTTCTGGTCCAGCACGTTGAGCGTGGACGAGGCCACGGCGTACCCCTGCGAGAGCATCAGGTTTTCAAGCACGCCACCGGTTTGGTTCCCCTGGTGGTAGCCGGCGTTGCAGCCGCCGCCGAAGGTGTACACGAGCTTGCCGTTCCAGCTGGTGTCCCGGTGCAGTGGCGAGGGAGCCGAGCCGTCGTACAGCGCGGCGATCTGGTAGACGGCGCGGTCGATGGTGCCGGTCTCCACGCGGACGATGTAGGGGACCTGGCGCCCGTTGACGGTGGCGTGTGCCAGGTTCGCGGGGTGCTGCGCCGGGTTGGCCAGCGGCTCGAACTGCCCGGCGGTGTCCATGTACTGGTAGGTGACGGCGGTGGGCGCCGCGCAGTACGGCTGCTTGGCCGCCGCGAGGCCGAAGGCGGTGGTCTCGCAGAAGAAGGGCTCCTGCTGCGGTCCCGAGAACACCGGGCCGGTGATCGGGTGGTCGGTGATGCGTTCGCTCGCACGGTCCGGCCCGTCGGCCGCGGTGATGACGTCCGTGCCGCGCCTGAGGCCGGTGGCCAGTCCCAACAGGCCGCCGCCGGGCTGCGCGGCGAAGGCGGAGGTGATGTTCCGCCCGTCCTCGGTGACGCGCAAGCTCGCCTGGTTCGCGGCGGGCGGAAGCGTGACCCGGATGAGGGTGTCGCTGCCGCTGACCAGCTGCGGATACGGGTTGGCCACGGTGGTCACCGTCAGACCGGACGAGGCGCCCGCGGAAGTCGTATCAGCAGTCTGAGCCGCGGACGTGGCCGCGCAGCCCGTCACGACCACGGCGGACAGGCAGAGCGCGACCACGCGCAGGCGGGAACGGCGCACGAGAAGAGGCACCGTCCTCAGCCTGATGCCCGGATGCGAACAGAGCACCATCTCAGGTCTCGATCAAGACGCAGGCTGGTGACCTGGTCTCCGGCGGCCACGACGCGGCCTGCGCCGTCCACCCCGAGGACGAGGGGAAAGACGTGCGGCATCCGCCTGTCGAAGAGGCCCTCGGCCAGCCCCAGGTCGAGGGGTTGATGGAGGTAGCCGTCAGCTCCACCAGGACGTCGCCCGGGCCCGGCTCGGGCTTCGGCAGGTCCATCAGCTCAGGGGTGTCACCGAATTTACGCACTGCGATTGCTCTCATGCAGTTCAGTCAACCCGGCGTGAGGGCGGGATCGAAAGACCGATTGGGTCAGAATTGTTACCCTGTAAGTATGAATGACCTGGAGACCCGCCAGCTCCGTTTTTTCGTCGCGGTGGCCGAGGAGCTGCACTTCGGGCGCGCGGCGCAGCGGCTGGGCATGGCCCAGCCGCCGTTGTCCCGGGCGATAAGGCAGTTGGAGCGCGAGCTTGGCGTGGCTCTGCTCACGCGGACCACCCGCCAGGTTACGCTGACACCCGCCGGGGAGGCGCTGCTGGAGGACGCCAGGATCGCGCTCGACGCGATCGCCACCGCCGGGCGACGGGCCCGGCATCTTGGGCAGCGTTCGCCCCGGCTGCGGGTCACGCTCAAGGCCGACATCGATGGCGGGCTGCTGCCCGCAATCCTGGACGCCTATGGCGAGCCGGTCGAGCTGGTGCTCGTCGGGCACGGCGAGCAGGCGGGGGCACTGCGCGACGGCCGGGCCGACGTCGGCCTGCTGCCCGGCCCGTTCGACAGCCGCGGCCTCGACGCCGAACCGCTCGTGTCCGAGCCCGTGCTGGCTGCGCTGGCCGCGGCCGACCCGCTGGCCGCCCGGGAGTCCCTGCTGGTGGCCGACCTCGCCGGGCGCGCCCTGCCCGGCGGAGGCACGGTGGCCCGGCCCGTGCCCGGCGGGACTCCCATGGACGCAGTGCCGCACCTGGCCAGCGACGGCCCCCCGCACGCCGCCGGCGGCCCGTCGGACGCCGGCGGCCTGGCGAAGATCCTCCGGCTCGTGGGGGTAGGGGACATCGTCTGCTTCATCCCTCGGTCGGCCGCGCGCCGGTACCCGTACCCGGAGATCGCCTACCGCCCGGTCAGCGACCTGCCGCCGGTAACGCTGTCCGTCGCCTGGCCGGGAGATTCCCGTTCGCCGGCCGTCGCCGCCTTCGTGCAGGCAGCGACGAAGATCGCCGACGGCGGCCGCGCTGCTTCGCCGGCTGGCTCGTGAGGTGACGGACGGCACCGGGTCCGGCGAGCTAACCGTCGGCCCGGCAACGTACCCAGGCGGTTCGGCTTCGCATAGCCGGACCCGTATCCGGTCGTGTTCTTGGCGGTAGACGCCCGTCCATCACGTCTTCCGACCCGGGAAAGCCGGTTGGCGGCGTTCTGGAGACCGTCGGCGAGGTAGCGCCCGGGGAAGGCTGCCGCTAGCTCCCACCAGATGCCCCGGACTGGACGGGGCCATGCGCTCCAGCAAGTCGGCCGCAAGAGGCTCGGCGACCGCGGACTCGAGTTGCTCCCACCATCTGGCGGCACGGTTGCTCAAAGCCGTGGCCAGCTGGATGGCGCGGAGCTCAGCGACCCGCCCCTTCGCTGACCCAGCCGAGGCACGGCCGCATTCCAGCAGCAGGAACGCATTGACATCTGTCCGGGTCAGCCCGGCCGGGTTCAGTACGCCGCCGCCCATGGCCTGCTGCTACAGGAAGCGGGCGGTGTTCTCATACCGCAGCACCGTGGCCGCCGCCAGGCCCCGTTCCCTGGCCAGCCAGATCCGCTACTCCCCCGGCCCTTGCGACGGCCGGCCAACGGTTACTGTCCGTTGAGTCCCAGCAGCATTCGTGCGTACCGCTCGCGATCGACCTCGACAACGAAGGCGGGATGCCGCATCGCGGTTCCAAGGTCGCGCCAGATCCGCTGTGCCGGGCTTGATTCGGCGAACCGGCTCGCGCCGCCGACGTCGAGCAGCTTGTCGACCGCCACGCGGACCTGCCGCGCGGCGAACCCCGCGTCCATCCGGATGCGAGCAGTGGCGAGCGGGGTCATTCGCTCTCCCGCGCGAGTGGCCAGGTCGACGGCGCGGGCGGAACGAGCGGCCTGCAGGATCGCGCTGTCGATGAGCATGGCCGCGTCCGCCACGTTCGCCTGCACGCCCGGGGCGTCGACCGCGCGCGGGTGCAGCTTCGCTCCGGAGATCAGGGGCCTGCCGCCGGTCAGCTTCTCCACGACGTGGTCATAGATCGCCATGCCCATCCCAAGCACCGGTGCGGCCAGCGCGCCCATCAGGGCCTGCGGCATGGGTAGGGGGGCGAGCGCCTGAGCGTCCTGGACAGGCCGGGGGGCAGCCGCCGCCTTCGACGAGAGCATGACCCGCTCCTCGGGCACGAAGACTTCTTCGGCGACGATCGTGTCGCTGCCCGTGCCGCGCATCCCGGCCATGTGCCAGGTGTCCTCGACCGACAGCTCGCTCATCGGGACCAGGGCGACCCCGCGGTCCGGGGAGGTCCCTCCGGTCCCGGTGACGATGCCCAGGATTGCCCAGGAAGCGTGGTGCGCGCCCGAGGCCCAGCCCCAGCGGCCGCTGAGCAACCACCCGCCGTCAGCCCGCCGCGCGGGCACGGCGCCGGCCGACGAGCCGCACACGGTCGCGTCCGGATCCTGCCCCCAGACTTGGTGCCTTACCTGGTCAGGGAAAAGCCAGAGAGCAAGGGTCGCGCTGTAGTACACGACCAGCACCCAGGACGCCGACGAGCAGCCGCGCCCCAGTTCCGCGGCGATGGCCGTGGCCGCGCGCGCACCGGCCTCGTGGCCTCCGTAGGCCCGCGGCGTGGCGAGGCGGAAAAGTCCCGCCGCGCGCAGCGCCCTTATGTCCTCCTCCGGGAGCCTGCACGTAGCATCGGCCGTCTCCGCGTTCGCGCTCAGGACCGGCACCAGCGATGACGCGGCCGAAACGAGCTCCGTCTCTTCGGCCGTCAGATCGGAGACGAGTGCGTCCAGCCGGCCGGACATGACGGCGGCGGCTGAATCCGGCGTTTCCCCTAGCCGTGAGGTGCTGGCGACCATGTCGGTCCTCTCCGATGGTTCCGTATCAGTGATCAGGCTGGCGGCGACGGTACGGCGGAGGTCACGGTTGCGTCATGGCCACGGACCTGTCCCACAGTTGCGCCGCGAGGGTGGCGTCATAGGCCTGCTTGTTCGCGCGGGCGGCCTTCCGCTTCACGAAGTACTCGCCCGAAGGGAAGTCCGTCCCCGCCGAGCCCTCCGCCAGGAAGACGAGCGTGTCGGCGCCCTTCTCTGGGCTGCTCAGCAGCAGGCGGCGGACTAGCGGCGGCCGGGCGATCCAGCCGTTTGCATCGCCGGGCTGTTGCGCGAAGTTCGACGCGATGTTGCCGGGGTTGAACGCGGCGCTCGTCAGGCCCTGTGAGCGGTAGCGCCGATCGAGTTCCCTGGTGAAAAGGATGAGGGCCAGCTTGGCGTTGTTATAGGCGTTGACGCCGCGGTAGCGCTTGTCGCTGTCGAGGTTCGCCAGGTCGATGCGGGCCAGGCGGTTGCCCACGCTCGAGGTGCTGATGACGGTCGCTTTCGACCCGGTCAGTCTGTCCAGCAACAGGTTCGTCAGCAGGAACGGCGCGAGGTAGTTCACCTGGAATGCCATCTCGTGCCCGTCGACGGAGACTTGCCGGGACCTGGCGGGAGGTACCCCTCCCGCGTTGTTCGCCAGGACGTCGATTCGCGGGTACTGCTCTTTCAACGTGGCCGCCAGCGCCCGGACCGCGCCGAGGTCCGCGAAGTCGGCGACGTGCGCATCGGCCCGCAGTTCCGCCGCGATCCGGTTCGTCTTCTCCGGCGACCTGCCGACCAGCGCGACCTGGTGACCGGCCTGCACCAGGGACCGCGCCGCCGCTGCGCCAATGCCGTCGCTCGCCCCGGTGATGACGATGACCTTGCTCGTGCCCATCAGCCCCACGTCCTCCCAACCTGCTTCCGATACTTAGTTCCGTAAATGAAACGCAGTCTCAGAAGAGAAGTATAGTACCGTAGGCGGATGGTTGCGGAACCGGCGCCGGACGAACGCCGTCCCGGCGCCCGCGAACTCGCTCGGCGGGCTATGAAGGCGCAGGTGTCGGAGATGGCGCTCGGCCTGTTCCTGGAGAACGGCTACGAGCAGACCACCATCGACGACATCTGCGCGGTCGCGGGCATCTCGCGCAGCACCTTCTTCCGCTACTTCCCCTCCAAGGAAGACCTCTTCATGAGCACGACCTCGACGGCCCCCGAGGAACTGCTGCGCGCGCTGCGGCAGCGACCCGACGACGAGACCCCGTGGACGGCGCTCCGCCAAGCGATGAGCCCAGTCGTCGCCCACTACGCCGCCCAGTCCGAACACGCGCGGCGGCTGGCCGAACTCGCCAGGACGACCCCCGCGCTCGCAACGCGCCACCAGGAAAAGCCTGCGCGATGGTACGAACTGCTTACACCCGAGATCGCGCGGCGGCTAGGCTCGGACCCGCACGACCCGACCGACCCCCGCCCCCGCGCCCTGATCGCGGCCGCCCTCGCCTGCCTCGAAGCCGCAGTTGCGGCCTGGATCGCCGGCCATGGAACGCAAGAGCTAAGCCAGGCCCTCCACCGCGCGATGGACTCGCTCGGCTACGACACGAGAGGGGAACATGGCACCGAAACAACTCGGACGCCGAACACGTAGTCGGGGATTTCCTACCCGGGGGCGGCAGTATGCGGCGAGGCGATGGCCGGTGCCTGGCGCCCCGGCGGTCTGGGTAGGGCACCGATAGCCGGCAAGTATTGCCAGCGACCTGACCGGGTGAGCTCGGCGGAGATGCGGTTAGCGGCGCACGCTGACACCATCGAACTAACGGCACCTGACCTGGGCCGGTCGGATGTGGAGGCCTGCCCGGCGCCGAAGGCCACGGTCATGTCCGCAGCGTTGGCACCGGCGCCCACTGCGCCGCAGACCCGCCTGTACCGGGTCCGCGGCTGGCTCAGAGCCGGTCCGCGACCCAGTCGGCGATGTAGTTCGCCGGCACGGACTCGTTGTCGGCGCCCGCGTGGGACGACCCGCCCTCGGCGTTGGCGAACAGCTTCCAGTGCCGGTCCGGGCTGTTGACCGCGTTCTCGTACTGCGGGGTGGCGAACTCCAGCGGGATCTGACGGTCGTCCTCGCCGTGGGCGACCAGGAACGGCACGGTGATCCGCTCGACGACGCCCTCAAGGGTCATCTGCGGCGCGAAGGCCATGAACTCGTCAAGGCTGCCGCAGCCGAACACCCACTGGACGTGGTCCCAGTAGTGCGGCACCGGGTTCTCGCCCTCGCGTTGCAACCGGCGCTTCTGCAGTTCACCCCAGTTATAGCTGGCGCCCCAGACGGCGCAGAGTTTAAAGCGCTTCTCGAAGGCGGCGGCCCGCGGTGCGTAGTAGCCGCCGAGGGAGACGCCGCTCATCCCGATTCGCTCCTGGTCCACGTCCGGTCGCCCCTGGAGGTAGTCGACGGCCGCGCCCGCCCACCGTTCGCTGTCGTGAACGGCGGGCAGGCCACGCTCCCGCAGCGCGGCGCCGGTCCCCGGCTGGTCGACGCACAGGGTCGCGACGCCGCGTCGGCCCAGCTCGGCCGGCAGCCCACCGGTGAACAGCAGTTCCTTCACCGAGTCGAGTCCGTTGCAGTACACCATGACCGGCCAGCCGCCGACCGGGGCCTCGCCCTCGGGCCAGGTGAACAGGGCCGGAAAGGAGGTGCCCGCGTAGGGCACCTCGACGTACTCGGCTCGGTAGCGGTTGTGCTCGATGGCGAGTCTCATCGCCGCCACCGACTTGCGGTACGCGTCCTTGCGCGGCTCGAAGTCGCGGCTCTGCATCCGCTCGGCGACGAAGTAGTAGACCGAGGCTCGGTGGAACAGCGGCCCGGCGGACAGCGGGTGCCCCTCAGCCACCTCCTGCTCGGCGCGGGCGACGAGCCCGTCCGCGAAGTTCACCCAGGACCAGAAGAACCGCTCGGTGCCGGCGTCGTCGCCGTCCTTCGCGATGTCGGCCAGGCGGGCGCTGATCTGGTCGACCTCGCCGATTTGGGCGCCGCAGCTCATAGCGATGCTGACGGACAGGGACCAGACGTAGTTGGTCGGGAAGTAGCGGAACATGGTCAGACCTCAACGGGGGCGATGGCAGCGACTCTGTCGCCGATGAACGGCATGGGACAGTGCTCTGGCGGGCGTGGTGTCACGGGACCGTCCTGGGACGAGTCCCCGCGAGCAGATCCTCCAGCGAGGCAACGACGCGCCGCAGCTCACGCAGCGGCCACTGGGGCCAGTCGTCCGGCACTCGCTGCCGGGGCACCGCCACCGCCATGGCCGCGACGGCGCGGCCATGGCGGCGCACTGGGACCGCTACCGCGGCATAGTCCATCGACCGTGGCAGGTCATTGGTGGCGTAGCCCTGCTCACGTACCCTCGCGAGCTTGGACTCCAACTCGTCGCGGTCCATGACGATGTCGGCGGGCTCGCCCTGAAGCACCTGATCGGGATACAGCTTGCGGAGCCGCTCCGCGGGCAGGTCCGCGAGCAGGACGCGGCCCATCGCAGAGTGGAAGGCCGGGATGCGGCGGCCGAGCTGGCCGGCGATGCGGACGATCTGCTCGGACTCGGCCGCGGCGGCGACGAGCACGTCGCCATGCCGCAGCACACCAAGGTTTACGGTCTCGCCGGACTCTGCCGCCAGACCGGTCATGAGGGGCCGCGCGTCCTCCAGGAAGTCCCACTGGTTCACCGCCTGCACGCCGAGGTCCACCAGCACCTCTCCGGGCAGGTAGGCCTGGGTGTCGGCGTCCTTGGCGACAAAGCCGTACGCCATGAGCATCGCCAGGAGTCTGTGCACGGTCGAGGGAGACACATCGAGTTCCCTGGCGGCATCAACGATGCGGACCGTGGGTCGCGTGTGGAACATCAGGAGCAGGCGCAGCGCCCGGTCAACGGCGCCTACTGGGTAGCGCGGCCCGTCAGCCTGGGGTGTCACTGCCATCGAGCGCCTCCGCATCCTGCCGATCGGCGCGGTCCCAGCAAGGCGCCCCCGCGGCTTTCTGCGCGCAGCGCCCCAGGATGGGACCACCCCATGCCGTGTCCAGAAGCCTGCGCCACATCTTCGTACTCGGCCGGGACCGCCAGGAAAGCGCCAGCGCAGAGGCCGACGCCGCCCGCGTGCCCTTCCGCCGAAATTGTACGCAGCCCAGGCTCGCCGCGGGCGGAGGTCGGCTGTCGTGCCGGGCCCCCTGGAGCGCACTTCTTGACAATCAGTCACGATCGTATTCTATCATGCATGATATGGATTCTGTATAGCAGAATTTCCACAACCTCACCGTGGAGGTCGCTGTGAACACAACCCCGCTCGCCCAGGCCTCGTCGGGACTGCCGGGCGGCGGCTCGCACCCGCACGGCGGCCACGCGGCCCTGCGGGCAGGCGGCGGCTCGGCGGAGGCTCTCCGGCCGCCAGCCTTCTATGAGCTGGCCGGCCAGAACCTCGACGAAGCTGAGTTCACGGCCGAGCACTCCTGGTACATCCGTGGCCGGAACTTCTGCATCGCCTACACCTGGGCGAGCGACGGCGGGATTGCGACTCGGGAAGACCTCCCAGATGAGCACATCATCGTCATCCCAGGCGCAACGCCGATCCGGGTCGCCGCGCAGGGCTGCCGCCAGGTCTCCGTCACCGGGCCCGCCGTCGTCATCGTCCCGCCCGGCACCAGTTCCGTCACCGCCGACGGACCGGGCGCGCTGCTGCGAGTGTTCTCCGCCCGCGCCGCCGGCATCCTGGCCAGGGCGCGCAACGGCGCCAGATACGGCGACGCCGATCCCGCGCTGGCACCGCTGCCGGACCGGCCGGCACCCGGTCCGGGCACGGTGCGGGCCTATCGCGCGGCGGACATCCCGGACGACCCCGTCCGGTCGGGCCAGATCCTGCGGAGCGACTCGCTCATGATCCGCTGGCTCCCGCCCGCCCAGGACTCCCACGACACCGACCTGCTGCAACCGCACCTGCACGCGGGTTTCGAGCAGGCCTCGGTGGCCCTCCAGGGTGACTACGTTCACCACCTGCGCACGCCCTGGACGCCACGGCTGCGGGACTGGCGCGACGACGAGCACGTCCAAGTCACCAGCCCGTCCATCACGATCATCCCGCCGGGGATCATCCACACGACCCGGCCGGCTGGCGCTGGACCGCACCACCTCGTCGACGTCTTCGCGCCGCCCCGAGCAGACTTCTCGGCCGCGGGATGGGTCACCAACGACGGCGAGTACCCAACGGCAGTAAACGCATCAGTAATCGGAGGGACACGATGACCACCGACGCGCTCCAGGCGACCACGATCGCCGGCACAGCAGACCTGTTCCCGACAAGCCCAGGAACCCCGGCCGGCCGGTACCTGCGCAGCTTCTGGCAGCCGGTGCGGATATCCGCGGACCTGCCACGCGGCCGAGCCGAGCCGCTCACCGTCATGTCCGAGCAGTTCACCCTCTACCGGGGGGCCAGCGGGCGCCCGGTGGTTATGGCTCCCGGCTGCGCGCACCGCCAGACCACGCTCTCGGTCGGCACGGTCGAGGACGACGACATCCGCTGTCACTTCCACGGCTGGAAGTTCCGGCCCGATGGGGGGTGCGCTGAAGCGCCCGGCCAGAGCCAGAGCCTGGCCGACCGGATGTCAGTCCGGACGTACCCGGCGCGGGAGTCCTTCGGCCTGATCTTCGCCTACCTCGGCGACGGGCCCGAACCGCCCTTCCCCGACATCGCCGAGTACTCGCGGGCCCACGGCCGTGACCTGGCGTCCGCGCCCGTCATCGAGAACAACACCTACCGGCGGGGCTGCAACTACTACATCAACGTCGAGAACAGCGTCGACCTCGCGCACGTCCCGTTCACCCACCGGCTGTCGGCGGACCCGACCCAGACGAAGATCGGCTTCTCCGCGAGCGCCGGTGTGATCAGGGACATCATCGTGGAGCGCACGGAGTTCGGCATCAAGGCCATGGAGGTCTCCGACGAGGATGTCGCCACCCAGTCGACGGTGCTCCTGCCCAACGTCATGCACCTCATCGTCGACCAGCGCGACAGCACGATGGAACAGATCGCCTGGCGCGTCCCGGTCGACGATGACGCGCACCTCAGCTTCTCCGTCACCGCCCAGCACACCTCCGAAGAAGGCGCCCGGCGGTACCGGGAACGGATGGCCGAACTGGCGCAGATCGCCGCCGGGTACCCCGACACCGAGGAGTGCGCCCGGCAGGTACTGCGCGGGGAAAAGCAGTTGCGGGACTTCCTGGACCACCCGCAGCTCGTCAACATCGAGGACCACGTCGCACAGATGGGCATCGGGTTCATCTCCGACCCAGGAAAGGAGCACATGGACCAGTCCGACAAGGGCGTGGTCCAGCTCCGGCGCATGTTCATCCAGCGGCTGTCCGCCTTCACGGCCGGCTCGCCCACGGCCACCAGGACCTGGTGACGTGCGGCCGGCCGACGCGGAAACCGCCTATCCGGTGCGGGTGGCCGCGGTCACGCGGGAGGCCGACGCGGTCCTCTCCCTCACATTGCGGCACCCGCAGGACCGTGATCTGCCCGCATGGGAGCCCGGGGCACACATCGACCTGCACCTGCCCAGCGGCCGCATCCGCCAGTACTCTCTGTGCGGCCGCCCGCGCGACCTGCGGGAGTACCGGATCGCCGTGCTGCGCGAGCCGGCCGGGCGGGGAGGGTCAGCCGAGATCCACGACCTGCCGCTCACCGGGAAGCAGCTCACCGTCCAGGGACCCCGTAACCACTTCCAGCTCGGGGACAGCCCCAGGTACCTCTTTATCGCGGGCGGAATCGGCGTGACCCCCATCCTCTCGATGATCGCCGAGGTGCGTTCCGGACGTCCGTGGGAGATGTACTACGGTGGACGCGCGCGCACGAGCATGGCCTTCACGGAGGAGGCGCTCCGCGTCGGCGGCGACCGCGTGCACATCCTGCCGGCGGACGAGAACGGCCGACTTGACGTGGAAGGCATCCTGCGGTCGGCAAGTGCCGGGACAGCCGTCTACTGCTGCGGCCCGCCGGGCCTGCTCCGCGCCGTGACCAATGCCTGGCAGTGGCTGGCCCCCGCGGCCTCGCTCCACACCGAGCACTTCATCACAGGCCAGGCACCCGGACAGTCCCCGGCCCTGGGCAGCGCGGAGAACCGCCCGTTCCGAGTGGAACTCCGCAGATCCGGGCGCACGCTCCCGGTGCCGGCGGACCGGACGCTCCTGCAGGTGATAAGGGACGCAGTCCCCGACGTGCCCTACTCGTGCGAGGAGGGGTACTGCGGAACCTGCGAGACGAAGGTACTCGGCGGCCAGCCCGACCACCGGGACGAGATCCTCTCCGCCGAGGAACGCGCGGAGAGCAAGACGATGATGATCTGCGTCGGGCGGGCCCGGTCGGAAACCCTCGTCCTGGATCTCTGATGACCTCCGCCACGAAGGAATGGGGACATTGAGGCGTGGAACCAGGGGCAACTGCAGGCGGGCTGGCGGTACCTGCTCCGTAAGGCTGAAAGGGATTTCCGCTCATGACCTGGAACCTACGGATCACCCACTACGGGCACGCGTGCGTGCTTGCCGAGCTGCCTGACGGAACCCGGATGCTGTTCGACCCGGGCACCTACTCGGCCGGCTTCGAGGACCTCACCGGTCTGGACGCCCTGCTCATCACCCACGAGCATCCCGACCACCACGATCCCCAACGGGTGTCACGTCTGGCCAAGGCCAACCCAGATGCGCGGCTGGTCACCGTGGCCGAAGCCGACCGCAGCGTCACCGTGGGCGGCGCGGCCGTGCGGATCGAGCCGGGCGACCACGCCGTTGTCCATCCCGCGCTGCCGAACGTGACCAACAACGCCTACCAGGTCGGCGACCTGCTGTTCCACCCGGGCGACTCCTTCACCAGGCCACAGGGCCGGGTGCGGATCTTGCTCCTGCCGACGGGCGGACCCTGGATGAAGGCCGGCGAGAGCGCCGACTACCTCCGCGCCGCCGCCCCCGAGATCGCCATCCCCATCCACCAGGCCGGTCTGGCCGGCGTCCACCAACAACTGCACTACCAGATTTTCCGGAGCCTGGCCCCGGATGGCACCACCATCCGAGTCCTTGACTATGGCACCGCCGAAACCCTGTAGCAACACCCGTCAGAGGAGTCACCATGCACGTAACGCCGTTCACCATCGCCGTCGATGACGACCAGCTCAAGGACCTGGCCCGTCGGCTAGAGCACACTCGCTGGCCGGGCGCCATAGGAGGAACGAACTGGGATGACGGGACCGACCTGGCGTTCCTCCAGCGCCTGACCGAGTACTGGCGGACGGGCTTCGACTGGCGGGCGCAGGAGGCCAGGCTGAATACCCTGCCGCAGTTCACGGCCGAGGTCGACGGCGTCGGGATTCACTTCATCCATCAACGTGGAACCGGCCCTGACCCCTACCCGCTGGTGATCACCCATGGCTGGCCCGGCTCCAATTTCGACATGGAGCAGATCATCCCCCTGCTCGCCGATCCTGGCGGCCACGGCGCGGACCCGGCCGACGCGTTTGACGTCGTGGCGCCTTCCCTGCCTGGCTACGGGTTCTCGCAACGGCCGGACCGCCCGGGCTTCGGCCCACATCATGTCGCTGAGATGTGGCGGCAGCTGATGACGGGCCTCGGCTACCAGCGATTCGCCGTCCAAGGCCACGACTGGGGCGCGGCCGTTTCGATGTGGATTGCCTCTCGCTTTCCCGACAATGTGGCGGGACTGCACCTCACCTTCATTCCCGGTCTCTTCCGGCCAGCCCTGGGCGACGGCGAGCCGCCCTTGTCGGCCGAGGAGGAGGCATTCACCGCCACGCTCTCGGACTGGTTCGCCACCGAAGGCGGATACCACCACCTCCAGTCAACGAAACCGCAGACGCCGGCCTACGGGCTGACCGATTCACCCGCGGGCCTGGCGGGGTGGATCGTCGAGAAGATCCGTGGCTGGAGCGACAACGACGGCGACGTGGAGAGCGCGTTCACCCTGGACGCCATTCTGACCAACATCTCGATCTACTGGTTCACCGCCACCATTGGCTCTTCCATTCAGTTCTATCGCGAGAATCGCCTCCGCCCCAATCACTTCGCGCCCGGCGAGCGGGTCCTGCCGCCACTGGGGGTGGCAGTGCCTCCGCGGGACATACTGCCGCCCCGCGCCTGGGTGGAGCGCGTCTTCAACGTAACCCGCTGGACGCAGATGCCCCGGGGATTCCACTTCGCCGCCATGGAGGACCCCGAATTCCTCGCCAAGGACATACGGGAGTTCTTCCGCCCGCTCCGCGCGGGCCAGCACGGACAGGAGAAAACTCCGTCCTGACGTGGCGCCTTCCGCTCAGCTGGTTTCGTCCGCGAGCGCCACGCTCGCGGCGACGTGATCGGCGGGGGTGTATATCGCGTCGGTGAGCGGCCCGTGGTAGTGCTCGGCGAAGAGCTTGAACGTCAGTTCGCCGCGGGTGGAGGCGCCGGCCTTCTCGAAGATTGCCTTCAGGTGGCCGCGGACGGTGTGCTGCGAGACGAGGAGGGCAGCAGCGATCTCTTTGGTCGTGCTTCCCCGTGCCACGAGCCTTGCGACCTGGATCTCGCGGCTGGTCAGTCCGAGCGCGTCGATGATGACCGGAGCGATTTCTGAGGCTTTGGCGGACTCGATGACGATCCCGAGGTTTCCCGAGTCGCCGAGCCGTGAGGCGTGCGCGACCAGCCACGTGCCGCCCGGCGTGCGCAGCCGGGTGCGTTGCGGGAGGGCGCCGGGTGGGCCTGAGACGATGAGCGGCATCAGCAGCAGTTCGGGGCGAATGCCGCCGTAAGCCGGTCCGGTGTGCCCGGGGGCCAGTTCCTGCAGCCACGCCTCGGCCTCGGCGGTGGCGCTCAGCTTCTCGCCCGCCTGGTTCACGACGATAATCCCCGGCCCGTGGGCGGGGAGGGAACGGCGGGGCTCATCGAGGATGGCGCGGCGCAAGACAGCGCCGGCGAGCGGCGCCGCGGCGGCCAGGAAGGCCCGGTCCTGGTCGGTGAAGGGACCGCCGCCGCGGTGGCGGCTGAGGGCCAGGGTGCCCCAGGAGCGGCCGCCGGCGGGGAGCGCGGCGCGCAGCTCTTCCCCGAGGCCGGCGACCTCGTTCAGGGTGCGGTAGCGGGCGCTGCGGCTCAGCTTGCCGCCCGTTGCCTCGCGGAGGTCGCCGACCGGACGCGCCGGGGTCAGGTCGGCGAACTTGTTGTAGTCGGGCACGAGGAACTCGTTCTCCCCCAGCGCGGCACAAGCGTCCGGGGTGAGGTTATGGACGCCGGGACCCAGGCACACACCGATGTGCGGGTCGATCGCGGCGGCGAAGAACACGTCGGCGCCGATGACGTGGACGGCGCGGCGGACGATCTCCTCGACCACATCCTGCGCCGTCCCCGCACCCGACGGCAGGCACCCGATGGCCGACAGGGCGCTCTCGGCGCGCACTGGCCGCGACGCGAAAGCCATACCCACGAAAGTACCGCTCGCAGGAGGCGGCGACACCACCGGATCGCCAAAGTCGCCGGGGAGGTGCGTCTCATCGCGGCAGGCAGTCGAGGACAAGGGTGCTTTCACGGGCGTCGGCCTGGAGCGTACGGACTCAGCGATCCCGTGGGTCGGGACCCCCTCAAGTGAGTTGCTTCGCCAACGCCGAGAACCCTCGATCGGGGGATGGGCAGGCAGCTCACCGTTCGTCACCATGGAGGCTATGACCGCGGACAACAACGAGCAGCAACGGGGGTAGACCCATGGCACAACCCGATATGTTCGGTATTACCGGCAAGATGAAGATTCAGCCCGGCAGGCGAGATGAGGCTGTCGACCTGATCCGGGAATGCGTGCGTACCGTGGGTGATGGGAGTGGACTCATCGCCTACAACGTCTTCGTGACGTACGAGGATCCGGACACGATCTTGGAAACGGAGTTGTGGACCGACCAAGCCGCGCATGACACCTGGATCACCGGACCGGCTCGACCGTTTGCCGCGAAGATCGACGCATTGCTCGCTGAGCCTCCCACGGCCTGGCAGGGAGATGTCCTCTACGCGACCGGGCTCAGCAGCGTACCCTGATTCTCCGCGTGGCGACGGGCAGCCTGGGACGCCTCAGCCTCGGAAATCAGCCCCCAGAGAACGCATCAGGGCAACGCATCGCCCGAGTCCGCCAGTGACCTCGCTTCTGTGGCTATGGGTGGTCACGCTGACTCGTCGGGGAGGTGCTCTCCCGGGACCAATGCCACTTAGATAAGTAAGGCCGCTGGGGGCTATGGATGCTGATTTGGGGATCATAGTGTTCACCGGCCTGCCCGGCCTGCTTGACCGGATAGGTGCGTCCCTTGTACTTCT
>Ga0335075_10004296_pt1 | contig 22346 bp, 18 predicted proteins | sample Lox_Sample_24_FD_206723 | JGI IMG/M metagenome (GOLD analysis project Ga0335075, IMG submission 206723) | Soil microbial communities from Loxahatchee National Wildlife Refuge, Florida, United States - Lox_Sample_2.4 | ecosystem: Environmental > Terrestrial > Soil > Wetlands | place: USA...
ACCGTGTCACAGGATCTTCGAGTGACAAATCCGGCAAAACCGCCGTCTAATTAGGGCATCAGGTTAGTTTGTCAGGGCACGACCCGGGATTTCCATCCTCTGAAGGAGGACTCTTCCACCATGCGGGCTCCCATGCGTCGACTCACACTGGCTCTCACCGCCTTCGCCTTCACGCTTTCCGCCTTCGCCGTTCGCGTCGGAGAGCCCGCTCCCGGCTTCACCGGCACCGACTCCAACGGACAGACCCACAAGCTCTCCGACTATCGCGGCAAGTTCGTCGTCCTTGAATGGACCAATAACGGCTGCCCCTATACGCGCAAGCATTACGCCAGCGGTAACATGCAGGCGTTGCAGAAGGAGTGGACCGCAAAGGGCGTCGTGTGGCTGACGGTTCTCTCCTCGGCGACCGGCGAACAGGGCTATATGACGGCTGAGCAGGAGAACGCCTACATCGCCAAAGTCCACGCCGATCCGACGGCAGCCATCCTCGACCCCACCGGCACCATCGGCCGCGAGTACTCCGCGAAGACCACGCCACACATGTTCGTCATCGACCCATCGGGCAAGCTGATCTATGACGGAGCGATCGACGATCATCCGACCACCGACCCTGCCGACGTCAAGTCATCGAAGAACTATGTGTCGGCCGCGCTCACTGAGGCCATGGCCGGACAGCCCGTCGCCGTTTCCTCTACGCGTCCCTACGGATGCAACGTGAAATACGCAGGCGGTGAATAGCTGATCCCGGTTCCCTGATCTCTGATCCCGGTTTCCTTCCGGATACAATGCGATGAGTCCCGAGGAACCCGTCGCGAATGAAGATCCGGACCGGCCTGCTGGCCGCCATCACGCTCGTCGCCTGCGCATCCGAGCCCGCCATCGGGCAGGCACAAAAATCCAGCGCCGACTGGCCCGTCTACGGCGGACAACCCGCCGGCGACCACTACTCAAAGCTCACACAGATCAATCGCGGCAACGTGGCTCAGCTCCACGTCGCCTGGACGTATGACACCGGCGAAACCGGCGGCCTGCAGACCAGCCCCATCATCGTCGACGGCGTCCTCTACGGCTGCACACCATCGCAGAAAATCATCGCCCTCGACGCCGCCTCCGGCAAGCTGCTCTGGAAATTCGACTCCGGCATCAAGGGCACGCAGCCCGACCGCGGCCTCGCCTTGTGGTCCGAGGGTAGCGAGCGTCGCATCCTCGCCGGCGTCATGAACTACCTCTACGCCCTCGATCCCGCCACCGGCAAACCCATCCCATCCTTCGGCGAGAACGGCCGCGTCGATCTGCGCAGGGACCTCGGCCGCGACTACACCCGCCAGGCCGTCGCCATGACCTCGCCCGGCACCGTCTACAAGGACCTCATCATCGTCGGCTTCCGCGCGCCGGAAACGCCGCCCGCGCCCCCGGGAGACATCCGCGCCTACGACGTCCGCACCGGCAAACTGCGCTGGAGCTTCCACACCATCCCCCACCCCGGAGAGTACGGCTACGACACCTGGCCTCCCGGCGCATGGGATCACATGGGCGCGGCCAACAACTGGGCGGGCATGTCGTTAGACGTCCAGCGCGGCATCGTCTACGTGCCCACCGGCTCCGCCGTCTTCGACTTCTACGGAGGCGACCGCGCCGGCAACGACCTCTTCGCCAACTCGCTGCTCGCCCTCGACGCCGCAACCGGAAAGCGCATCTGGTCTTTCCAGGGCGTGCATCACGACATCTGGGACCGCGACTTCCCCTCGCGACCTGCGCTCCTCACCGTCACCCGCAACGGCAAGCGCGTCGACGCCGTCGCACAGACAAGCAAGCAGGGATGGGTCTTCCTCTTCGACCGCGCGACCGGCGCGCCGCTCTTCCCCATCGAGGAGAAGCCCTACCCCGCCAGCACCGTCCCCGGCGAAGCCGCATCACCCACCCAGCCTCTGCCCACCAAGCCCGCTCCCTTCGCGCGCCAGCTTCTCACCGAAGACATGCTGACCACGCGCACACCCGAGGCTCACGCCTGGGCCCTCCAGCAATTCCGCACCTTTCGCAGCGCAGGACAATTCGTCCCCTTCAGCCTCGGCAGCCAGACCGTCGTCTTCCCCGGCTTCGATGGCGGCGCTGAGTGGGGAGGACCCGCCGTCGACCCCACCACCGGCGTCCTCTACGTCAACGCCAACGACATTGCCTGGACCGGCGGCCTCGTCGCCAACACCGGCTCTGCCGGCCCCGGCGAGAGCCTCTACCGGGACCGCTGCAGTCTCTGCCACGGAGACAACCGGGCCGGCTCTCCGCCAGCATTTCCCTCTCTGCTTGACGTGGGCAGCAAGCTCACCTCCGAGCAGATGGCCAGCACCATTCGCACCGGCATGGGTCGCATGCCCGCATTCCCCGGCCTCTCCAGCGCCCAGCTCGATGCCCTCATCGCCTACCTCAGGACCGGCAAAGATGCGCCGCCGCCAACCCCATCCGGCGACAAGCAGGAGATGACCCAGGCCCGCACCGCCATACCAGAGAGCGACTTCAACCGCCCCGACGCGTCGTCCATGAAGTACCGCTTCACCGGATATCGCAAATTCTATGATCCCGATGGATACCCCGCCGTCGCCCCGCCCTGGGGCACGCTCAGCGCCATCGACCTCAACACCGGCGAATATCTCTGGAAGCTTCCCCTCGGCGAATATCCCGAGCTCGCAGCAAATGGCATGGCCAATACAGGGACCGAAAACTACGGCGGCCCCATCGTCACCGCCGGGGGCCTCGTCTTCATCGGCGCGACCATCTTCGACAACAAGTTCCGCGCCTTCGACAGCCGCACCGGCAAGCTTCTCTGGGAGACGACGCTGCCCTTCGCCGGCCTCGCCACACCCGCCACCTACATGGTCAACGGCAAGCAGTACGTCGTGATCGCCGCGGGAGGCGGCAGGAATCCCAAGGCTCCCTCCGGCGGCCTGTACATCGCTTTCGCCCTGCCCTGAACGCGCCGACCAAAGCTCAGATCAAAGAGCTCCAGTTCTCTCTTGACGACTTATTATTTCTTCGCTATTTTTGAAGAAATGAGAGAGCACACCTACCTCGGCGAATTCGAGCTCATGATTCTCCTCACCATCCTCCACCTGGGAGACGAGGTGTACGGAGTTCCGCTTTCCCGGGAACTGTCCAGGCTGCGCGGCGCCGACGTGCCCATCGGAAGCGTTTACGCGGCACTCGACAGGCTCGAGCTGAAAGGACTGATCGCCTCCACGCTGGGCGAGTCAACTCCGGAGCGAGGCGGCAGGGCGAAGCGGTACTTTCGCGTGACCGCGCAAGGGCTCCGCTCCGTTCGCGAGACACGCAAGGTTCTCAGCAGACTATGGAAATCACTCCCGGCTGTCAGAGAGGACCTGGTATGAAGCCCAACAAATCAACCGCGGTTGCCACCTGGATGCTGGAGCACCTGACATTCGGATCAGGAAACGAAGCGCTCTCCGGCGACTTGCTCGAGGAGCTTCACCTCGGGCGGTCTGCGACGTGGTATTGGCGCCAGGTTTGCTCGGCAATCGCGGCAGGTGTGTGGAGCAGGTTACGCGATTATGCGCTGCCGCTGGTCTTCTGCGCTGGATGGATCTCGCTCTATCCAGGCTGGCGCTATCTTAGTAACGCTGAACTTGCTCACCGAATGCCGCAGGATTGGACGGCTCTTTCCTGGCCCTGGTCAGCACTTTTGCCGCTCGGTCACGGTCTCGTTCCAGCCTTGACCTTCGTCTGGCTGGGATTCCTCGTTTACGTGCTTGCGCGCCCAAAGATATTGAATGAAGTATCAGCGCCCAGTCTTCTTTGGGGATTGTCGACAAGTCTCAATGTTCTTCTCGTCTCCACCATGCTGCTTCTCCGGCACTTCAGGCAGTCGCGTGTCGACTTGCGTTCCTTGATGCGCGAGGACTTCTATTCTGCGTTTCATCTCTTGTGGCTCAGTGTCCCTCTGGCACTGAGCCTTCTTGCGGCTCTCTCCTCCACTGTTGCGCGTGCTCCGCGCCTGATGCGGAGACAGCGACTCTCTCGGATGCGCTTCATGGGACGAGTTCAGCGCAGTGTGCAGTCTGACCCGATCGGCTGATTTGAAGAAAGAGCTTCTCGAAGGAAGAACTTCTCTGGGAGGTCGTGCGTGAAAAGAATGCTGCTTTGTCTTTTATCTACCGTCACACTTTCTGCGTGCCTGCTCCATGCGCAGGAAAGGGCGGACTCATTGCCCACTGTTCAGTTCGTCACTGTCGATGAGGATGTAAAGCTGGAAGTCCTGGACTGGGGCGGGAGCGGGCGACCGCTGATCTTTCTTGCAGGCCTGGGCAACGATGCGCACGTCTTCGACAACTTTGCCCCGAAGTTCACTGCCCACCACCACGTCTACGGAATCACTCGTCGCGGCTTTGGCGCTTCCAGCAAACCCGCTCCGGAAGGAGATAACTATTCGGCCGATCGGCTGGGCGACGACGTCCTCGCCGTGATGAATGCGCTTCAATTGGAACGCCCCGTACTGGTCGGACATTCTCTTGCCGGCGAAGAACTGAGTTCTATCGGTAGTCGCTACCCTGAGAAGATAGCTGGCTTGATTTACCTGGACGCGGGCTATGGATACGCCTACTACGACAAAACCCATGGCGACACGATCTTCGATTTTTTTCAGCTCAAGAAGCAGCTCGATGAATTTACGTCGGGGCAGGTGCGCGATCCGAGACACTCCATACAGGAGATGTCATCCGATGTCTCAGCTTTCGACCGCGACCTGCAGGAGGCCATCAAGCGAGATCCTTCGGTGCCGGAGTTACATCCTCCCTCTTCAGCCATTCCACCGATCATTCTGGCGATCAATCTTGGTGGACAGAAATACGCCAACATCCCTGTTCCGATACTCGCCATCTTCGCGTGTCCTCATAATTTCGACTTTGATCGCGCGCTAAGAAATAATCCGCGCCTCAAAGCCGAGGTCATGGCTGAGGACACCTTCACTACATCGAGGCAGGCAGATGCTTTTGCAGCAGGCGTGCCATCGGCCCATGTCGTTCGCCTGGCAAATGCTGATCACTATGTTTTCAGGTCGAACGAAGCGGACGTTATCCGGGAAATGAATGCCTTCCTTTCAAACCTCCCCTGAAAATGTAACAGCGCCTGATCGAATCAGGATGTCGGCGGCTCTGGAGGATTGAAGCGAGGGGCACCTAAAGCGGATACCTCCCCTTCTCAATCGCCGCCCGCGCAATCGTCCGGCTGAGCGAGAACGTATCCGCCGGCTCATGCTTCACCAGCCGCCGGTAAATCGCAAGCTGCGTCCGCAGCATGTCACCCTCGGCCACCGCGGCAATCACCTGCCGTGCCGCCGATTCGATAATGTGGAAAGCCGTCCCCGCGTACAGCCGCGTCATCTCCGCCGCCAGCGCGGCATTGGGAGACTTCGCCGCCGCCAGCTTCCGCGCCCGCGCCAGCGCCGAGTCGAAGGCGTAGACCTCGAGGATGATGTCCGCCAGCGCCGCCATCACCTCCTGCTGATCGGCCAGCCCGTTCATGTACTTCTGGCTCGCCGAGCCCGAAGCGAAGAGCGCCAGCTTCTTGGCGTTGGCCAGCATCTGCGCCTCGCGCGCCAGCGGATCGTCCGCCTCGGCGCCATCTCCGAACGACGGCGGCGCCATCAGCTCATCCATCAGCGCCTTGATCGCCGCCAGCAGCGGAAGCTGCCCGCTCATCGCTCGCTTCATCAGAAAGCCGGTGATGATCAGCCGGTTGATCTCGTTCGTTCCCTCAAAGATGCGGTTGATGCGCGAATCGCGGTACGCCCGCTCCGCCGGATACTCCTCGACATACCCATATCCCGCATAAATCTGCACGGTGTGATCGACAATCGCGTCCAGCATCTCCGATCCCCACACCTTCAGGATCGAGCACTCGACTGCGTACTCCTCGATCCGCTTCTGAATCTCACGCGAATTGTGCGCGTCACCTTCCGGAATCGCCGCCAGCGCCGCGTCAATCGCGCCGATGGTGCGATACGCCATCGACTCGCCAACATAAATCCGCGTCGCCGAGTCCGAAATCTTCTGCTGAATCAGCCCGAACTCCGCGATCGCCTTGCCGAAGGCCTTGCGCTCCTTCGCGTAGTGGATGGCATCGGTCAGCGACGTCCGCGAACCGCCCAGACAAGCCGCTCCCAGCTTGAATCGCCCGATATTGAGGATGTTGAAGGCGATGTGATGTCCCTTGCCCGCCTCGCCCAGAAGATTTTCCGCGGGAATGCGGCAGTCATTGAGAATCAGCGGGCACGTCGACGATCCGCGAATGCCGAGCTTGTGCTCCTCCGCGCCGACGGTGAGCCCGGGCGTGTTGCGCTCCACCAGAAACGCCGACATCTTTGCCTTGCTCGGGTCGGGATCAGCAGGATCGGCGATCTTCGCAAAGACCGTGTACAGGTCGGCGAATCCTGCATTGGTGATCCACATCTTCTCGCCGTTCAGTACATAGTGATCGCCGTCGCGCACCGCGCGGGCGCGGATATTCATCGCGTCCGAACCCGACGACGCCTCCGACAACGCATAGGCGGCTATCCATTCGCCACTGGCCAGCTTCGGCAGATACTTCTGCTTCTGCGCCTCCGTCCCATACCACACGATCGGCAGCGTGCCGATGCCGACATGGGCGCTGAAGGCAACGCTGAAGCTGGCGAGCACCGACATGCGGTCGGCGATGATCGCCGAAGTGACCTTGTCCATCGCCAGCCCGCCGTACTCCTCGGGAATATCGACAGCCATCAGACCCAGATCCCCGGCCTTCTTCAGCAGACCGCGCGTGACATCGAAATGCTTGGCCTCGATGTCGTCCGCCGCAGGCAGCACTTCGTTCGCCGCAAATTCGGCCGCGGTCGATGCGATCTGCCGCTGCTCATCGGAGAAATCTTCGGGAGTAAAAGTGTTGGCAGGATCAGCTTCATTCAACAGAAAACTGCCGCCAGTAACCGTGGGAGATGGCGCAAGGGTGGTTGCCATGGATCGATTCGCTCCTCGTTGCTGGCTTCAGTCAACTCAGCCGCAACGGGACATGGTACTCCCAATCCGTGACATCGCGATAATCAACTCAGGCTCTCAAAGACCCCCGCCGCACCCATTCCGCCGCCGACGCACATCGTCACCAGCCCATAACGAAGTTTGCGCCGCCTGAGCTCATGCAGAACCGTCGCCGTCAGCTTTGCCCCGGTGCAGCCCAGAGGATGCCCAAGCGCGATGGCTCCGCCGTTGACGTTGACCTTCGCGGGATCGAGTCCCGCCTGCTGGATCACGGCCAGGGCTTGAGCGGCAAATGCCTCGTTCAACTCAATCAAGTCGATCTGGTCGAGCGTCAGGCCGGCAAGCTTGAGCGCTTTGGGAATCGCGTACACCGGCCCGATGCCCATGATTTCCGGCGGACACCCCGCCGTCGCAAAACTGATAAAGCGCGCCATTGGCTGGATGCCTAATTCCTTTGCCCGCTCTGCGGAAATCACGACCGCAGCCGCCGCACCGTCCGATGTCTGCGACGAATTCCCGGCCGTCACCGTTCCCTTCGCATGAAAAACCGGCTTGAGCTTCGCCAATGCCTCGGGAGAAGTGTCCGCCCGCGGACCTTCATCCGTGGCAAACTCTGTTGTCTTGACATTTGGCTTCGACGGTTTTCCGTTCGGCGTGATATTTGTCACCGTCACGGGCACGATCTCTTCCTCAAATCTTCCTGAGCCGATCGCAGTCAGCGCTTTCTGATGGCTCGCCAGCGCGAACTCATCCGCCCGCTCACGAGCGATGTCATATTTTTTCGCGAGATTCTCCGCAGTCAAACCCATCGACAGATAGGCATCCGCATAGTTCTCGATAAGCCACGGATTCGCGCTGAGCTTGTTGCCGTTCGACGGAATCATGCTCATCGACTCCGTACCTCCGGCAACCGCGGCTTGCGCCCGGCCCGCGCGGATCGAATCCGCCGCCAGCGCGATTGCCTGCAGCCCTGAAGAACAGAAGCGGTTGACCGTCATCGCCGAAGCCTCGACCGGCAGCCCGGCGCGCAGGCTGGCAATGCGAGCAACATTCGCTCCCTGCTCGGCTTCCGGCATGGCGCATCCCAGGATCACATCTTCGACTTCCTTTGCATTGAGCGCCGGCACGCGCTGGAGCGCGCCCTGAATGGCGATAGCGGCAAGATCGTCGGGACGCGTGGTGGCAAGCGTGCCCCGGGGAGCTTTGCCCACGGCGGTGCGAACGGCGGCGGCAATGAAGACTTCAGTCATGGCATTTCCCTGCGCTCTGATCATACGCAACATCCCATGCGGCCCGCGCGCGAGCGCCCGCCGGTGCTCAGTTCGAGTTGTCGATCACGATCCACGAACCGTTCTGATAGTAATGCGTCATCGATGACTTCTCCACGAACGCGTCGTCGACTCCGTCATGATCGATGTCACCATGTGCCTTGGCGCGAATCTGCGACGGAGCACGGCGCGCGATACCCCACGCCGATCCATACCCGCCCCCAACCTCCGAGCCGAGCCACTCCGAATCCCGCTGGTGGCGCAGCGCAATCGGAGTGGCAGGCTGCGATTGAAAGAAGACATAAAGCGTGGTCGATCCGTTCACCGAACACAGGACCGCCCAGTCGTCGCTTCCCTTTCGCTCCAGCGAGGCATGGACCACATTTTCCGGCGTCCGCGCTTCGTAGGTTTGCGGAACCATGCATTTTCGCTCATCGAGCTGGGTCACGACCGCACCGGGCAGCGCCGGAAACGATGCCACGGGCAACAGACGAATGCGATATGCGACCTCCGCGCCGCCGGGCATGCGTACCCGGCCCGCCTCAATTTGTTCAACAGACCGGTCTGTCTGCGCCCGCACGCGGACCGGCGCCGCCGCCATCAAGAGTGCAGCAATCATCACCGCCCTGGCTGTGCGAAGAGTCATCGACGCCCGAAGCCCAGCTAATTCCTCAGCGGCCTGCCGGTCTGCAGCGTGTAGGCGATCCGTTCCTGCGTCTTGCGCTCGCCGCACAGTGACAGAAACGCTTCGCGCTCCAGGTCGAGCAGATATTGCTCGGTCACCATCGACCCCGGAGTGAGTGATCCGCCGCACAGGATACGCGCCACATGCGTGGCTACCTTCACGTCATGATCGCTGATGTATTCCGCCTGCCGCATCAGGTGGATTCCCAGCTTCAGCGTCGGCAGCACGCCTTCTCCCGGAACCGCAACCGTGCGCGGCGCAGGCGCGGTGTAGCCGGTCTCAGCCAGATAGATCGCGGCTTCGCGCGCATCGAGCAGCAGCCGCTCACGACTCACCGTGATCTGATCGGCGGGCACGAGCAGGTCCAGCCCGCGCGCCTCCGCAGCCGAGGTCGACACCTTGGCCATGGCCACCGTTTCAAAGCGCTGCTGCAATGCATCCTGCAGATCGGCCGAGAGCGCGAAGCGCGCAGGCGCCGTCGTTGCATCGATGCCCGATGAAGCGCGCGCGGCATCGATTGCATGCAGCGCCATCTCCTTCGTTCCTCCGCCGCCCGGCACAAGGCCGACACCCGTTTCCACCAGCCCCATGTAAAGCTCAGCGTGCGGCTGGCGTCGCGCCGCGTGCAGAGAGATTTCCGTTCCTCCTCCCAGGCAAAGATTGAAAGGCGCAGCCACTACCGGCCGCGGGCAGAACTTGATCGACGCCGTCATCCGCTGAAAAGCGCGCACCGCAAAGTCAACCTCGTCCCACTCGCCTTCCTGAATGCCGAGCAGGAGCTGCATCAGGTTCGCGCCAACCGAAAAATCATTCGCGTCTCCGCTGATGACGAAGCCGCGGAAGCTGCGGACATGCTCGCTGGCGGGATTCAACACCTGCGTGATCATCGAGACGATATCGTCGCCGATGGCATTCTTCTTCGAATGCAGATCCAGCAGCGCAATCTCTTCGCCGATGTCGATCAGCGAGCAGCCCGCATTCCTGCGAACCACCTTGTTCGCCCGCCGGAACGTCGCCGCGCTCGCCACACCTTCCGGCTCTTCAATCTTTTTGTAGCTGCCCGTCTGCGCATCGTAGACGCTGCGCCCTTCAACTTCCTCCACGTACCAGAACGACTTGCCCGACTCCAGCAGCTTCTCCGCAGTGGAACTCACATGCTGGCCAGCCTCGCGCATCCGCGCCACTGTTTCAGATACGCCGGCAGCATCCCACATCTCGAAGAGCCCCAGCTCCCAGTTGAAACCTGCGCGCATGGCGCGATCGATCGATGCTGGCGAATCTGCGATCTCCGGCAGCGTCTCCGCCGCATAATTCCAGATGCCCGTCAGCAGCGGAAAAAGAAACGCGGCCGCCTTGTCCTTCTTCAGATCGCCGCCCAGCACCATGCGCAGCCGCTCCGGCAGCGACTCGGCATTCTTCGCCATCTCGATCGACGGAAATTTCGGTCGCGTTGCCGGACGATACTCCACCGTGTGCCAGTCGAGCGCGAGGCGATTATTCTTCGGATCCTTCGCCTCCGCATCCTTCTTATAGAAGCCCTGCCCGCTCTTATCGCCGAGCCAGCGCCGCTCAACCATCGCCGCGATAAAATCGGGCAGGCTCACCGCACTGGCATCGTCTCCGCGCGACTCGGCGAAGTTCCGCGCTACATGCGCAAGCACATCGATGCCGACCATGTCCGCCAGGCGAAAGGTCCCCGTCCGAGGCCATCCAATAATGGAGCCGGTCAGCGCGTCCACATCCTCAATCGTGAGATTCTGCTCCTGCATCAACCGCACTGCCGTGAGCATCGAGAAGACGCCGATGCGGTTGGCGATGAAGTTCGGCGTGTCGCGCGCATAGACGATCGACTTGCCCAGCCTGCGGTCCGCAAAATCCGCAATGGCCGCAACCGCCGCCGGATCGCTCTCCTTCGTCGGAATAATCTCCAGCAGCCGCATGTAGCGCGGCGGATTGAAGAAGTGCGTGCCGAACCACCTGCGCCGAAACTCCGGAGACATCTTCGCCGCAATCGACGCCACAGGAAGTCCGCTGGTGTTCGTCGTGATGATCGATGCCGGTCCAATGTGCGGTGCAATCTTCTCGAGCAGCGCCCGCTTGATCGCCAGGTCTTCGGTGACCGCTTCGATAATCCAGTCGCAATCTTTCAATCCCGCAAGATCGTCATCGAAATTCCCCGGAGTGATCAGCCGTGCCGACGCGGCGTCGTAAAAGGCCGCGGGCTTAGCTTTCAGCAGTGCCGCAATTGCATTCGTCGCGATGCTGCTTCGCGCCTTCGCATCGGTGTTGCCGGGCGGAACGATATCGAGCAGCAGCACCGGCGCTCCGGCATTCGCCAGGTGCGCGGCGATGCGCGAGCCCATCGCCCCCGCTCCGAGAACAGCGGCCCGGCGCAGCAGCGGGATCGTGGTGTGGACTGAAATCGGTTCTGCGACGGCGGCACTCATATTTGTCCCTCTATCTAAGTATGCGCGCCGCTCCTGAGCGCGCGGCACCCCGGTGAATCCGGAGGCAGAATACTGGCCGCCGCACCCGGGGTCAAGCAACCGGGCACCCCGGAAAGATAATCCTCCTTCGCGTCCGCTGCGCGGCCTCCAGCAGGCATCTAATTCGCCATCTGCAGGAGCACCCAGTAATGAAATCTATCGTCCCCGTCGCCATCACCACCCTTGTCCTCAGCGGAGCCGCCCTTTGCGCGACGGTTCCCACGCGGCCGCCGGTGTCCGGCGCGGTGCGTATGGAAGTGCAGAACTGCCAGTTCCACGTTCTCGAGAAAGTCATGGTGACCGTCACGCGGCTCGACGCCTGGATGATTCCCAAGTCGCAACTGATCGACCTCGACAGAATGAACTCCTTCATCCTGCAAATCGTCTCCGGCGAAACCCGCATGAAGGCTCCGGATCTCTCCGCGCTCATGAATGATTACCTCTTCCCCCATGCCAAAGAGCCTGTCAAAAACATGACCGTCACCTTTGAAAACGGCACGGTAGTCGTGAAGGGTTACCTGCGCAAGGCGATCGACGTGCCCTTCGAGGGCAAAGGCATCCTCTCGATCGCCGACCCCAGCGACATCCGCCTGCATTTCACTGATCTCAAGGTTGCCGGAGTCATCAAGAAGGGTTTTCTCGACGCGCTCGGCATCAAGCTCTCCAGCGTTGCCCAGCCCGGCAAGCAGACGCGCTTTCACATCGAGGGCGACGACATCATCCTGCCCATCACCGCGCTCTTTCCGCCGCCGCGAGTCGCCGGCACTCTTACCAGCGTGAAGATCGACGGAGACGAGATGGTGCAGGTCTTCGGGCCTCCCAATGCGGCACTCAAGGATCCGCCAACGCCCGCGAAGAATTACATCTATTTCTATGGCGGACGCATAAAATTCGGCAAGCTGACCATGAACGATGTCGACCTTGAGCTGATCGACAAAGACCCCTCCAACCCTCTCGACTTCTCACTCCAGCATTACTATGAGCAGCTTCAGGCCGGCTATTCGAAAATGACCGCCAGCCAAGGCCTGGTCACCTACATCGCCGACTACTCCGCCATTGCCCAGAAGCCCCAGCCGGCGCCGTAGGCTCCGTGGGCGCCGAAGTGCTGCGGGGCGCCTGCTCACACTTTTTGCCCTTAAAAGAGACGCTTGCATTTAAGCTGGCGTGGAGCGGAGGAAGCATCGAATGACCACAGTCACGACAAAGAGGCCTGCCGGAGTTATCGTTGCAGCGCTGGTCCTGGCATTGATGTCAGCAGTCGGACTGCTTGTAGCGGGCCTCTCAGTCGCTGTGCTCTTTTTGAAGCACTATCCCATCATTCCCAACATCCCCGCCGTGCGCATCACCGTCATCTGTCTCGACATCCTCATGCTGCTGCTCCTTCTCTGGTCGATTTGGACGGTCTTTGGGCTCTTCCAGCTCAAGCCCTGGGCGCGTTTTTCCATCCTCGCCCTGGGCGCGCTCGATCTCTTCTTCTTCGGCGTGCAAAGCGTCGGTTTGCTCATGCTGCGCAGCCGACCCGATCTGCCCATCATGATTCCCGTTGGCTCGGAGATGATTCACGTCACGGCCATGCTCCTCGATGCCGCCATGTTCGAAGCCTTCATCGCGCTGATCGGCGTTTCCTGGCTTGTCTATTTCAGCCTTCCGCGTGTCCGCCAGGCCTTTCACAGAGCGGCGTAACGCGAAAGCTCTCTGGAGCTCCGGATTTACACTCACCCGCACGATGCGATAGCGTCAAAGTTGTGTGCCCGCGCTCTGCTCGCTTGATCCGCGTGCGCAGTTCGATGCCGTCCTATCGAGGTCCCATGAAATTCATCTCTGCCGCGCGCTCCGTCGCGCTGGTGTGCTGCCTGGCGATCGTCGCACAAATCTATGCGCAGGATTCGGACAGCCCGGCGCGATTCCTCGCCGATTTTGAGAAGCGCGTTACCGTCAAGGTTCTGCCCAACGGCCTCACGCTTATGGTTTGCGAACGCCCGGAAGCGCCCGTCTTCTCCTATTTCACGATCGTCGACGCTGGAGACGCCAACGATCCCGGCGGCCAGTCCGGCCTCGCTCACATGTTCGAACATCTGGCCTTCAAGGGCACTAAGGACATCGGCACCACCGATTACGCGAAGGAAAAGGTCGCGCTCGACAAGGTCGAAGCCGCCTATGCCGCCTACGATACCGAGTTCCGCAAGCGAGTCGGAAAGGACCCGGCGAAGCTGAAGCAGCTTCACGACGCCTTCCTCGCCGCTCAAAAAGAGGCCCAGCAGTACGTCATTCCCAACGAGTTCACCGAGATCGCCGAGGCCAACGGAGCCTCGGGCCTCAACGCGCAGACCAGCCTCGACTCGACGCAATATTTCTGGAGCATGCCCGTGAACCGCTTCCAGCTCTGGGCCTACATGGAAAGCGACCGCATCGCCAATCCCGTGCCGCGCGAATTCTACAAGGAGCGCGACGTCGTGATGGAAGAGCGCCGCATGCGCGTCGACTCCAACCCCATCGGCCGCATGGAAGAGCAGTTCCTCGCCGCCGCTTACGTCGCCCATCCCTATCATCGCCCCAACGTCGGCTGGGCCAGCGAGCTCAGCCAGATCACCGCGACCGAGGCCGAGGCCTTCCACAAGATCTACTACACACCGGCCAACATCGTGATCGCTGTCGTCGGCGACATCAAGGCCAGTGAAGCGATGCCGGTGCTCGAAAAGTACTTCGGCACGATCCCCGCCGGCCCCAAGCCTGAGCCGATGGCCACCGTCGAGCCTCCGCAGACGGCGGAGAAGTCGGTCATCATCCGCGAAGCCACGCAGCCGCTCTACCTCGAGGGCTACCATCGCCCCGACTATCTCGACCCTGACGACGCCGTCTACGACGCCATCCAGGACATCTTCTCCAACGGCCGCACCTCGCGCCTCTATCGCTCGCTGGTGCGCGATCAGCAGATCGCCGCCGTCGCCGAGGGCTTCAGCGGATTCCCCGGCGACAAATATCCCGGGCTCTTCGCCTTCGCCGCCGTGCCCAACGAGGGACACACGCCAGAAGAGATGCGCACTGCCATCCACAAAGAGATCGACAAGATGAAGACCACCGATGTGACTGACGAGGAGCTCGCCATGTTCAAGACGCGAGCCCGCGCCGACCTGTTGCGCGGCCTCGGCGACAACCAGGGACTCGCCGAGCAGCTTGCCATCTACCAGTTGCGATACGGCGACTGGCGCGAGCTTTTCAACCAGCTCCATAAGATTGACGCCGTCACCAAGGCCGACATCCGCCGCGTCGCCAACAAGGTCTTCGTCGAGAACAATCGCACCTACGCCATGATCGAATTCACTCCGCCGTCGCAGTCCAAGGCAGGTGCGCAATGACGAGATTCCGCATGCGCCTCCTGCAGCGATCGCACCACCGGCCCCGGCCGTTGAAGGCCGCTGTCCTTCTTCTGGCGACGATGACCGCGCTCGTCTTCGCGCAGGCTGCTTATTCGCAGCAGACCGTCACGCTTCCGCCCGACGCGAAGGAAGGACCGCAGTCCGAGCCGTGGATGAAAATCCCCGTGCCTCCGCTGCGGCCATTCCATCCCGAGCAGCCCAAGCGCATCGAGTTGAAGAACGGCATGGTCATCCTGCTTGAGGAAGACCACGAGTTGCCCTTCATCGACGGCACCATCAATATCCGCGGAGGCGAGCGCGACGTGCCCGCAGCCAAGGCGGGCCTCATCGACCTCTACGGCGACGCCTGGCGCACGAGCGGCACCGCGACGCAGAACGGCGACAAGCTCGACGACCTGCTCGAAGCCAAGGCCGCCAAAGTCGAAACCGGCGGCGACATCGACTCCACAGCCGTCTCCTGGTCATGCCTCACCAAGGACGAGGACGAGGTATTCGCCATCGCCGTCGATCTGCTTCTGCATCCCGCCTTCAGCGATCAGAAGCTGACTCTCGCCAAGCAGCAGGCCGTCGCCGGCATCGTCCGCCGCAACGACGACGCGTCCGGAATCGCCGAGCGCGAAGCGGAAAAGCTCGTCTACGGAGCAGACAGTCCCTACTCGCGGCAGCCGGAGATCGCCACCGTCATGGCCGTCAACGTCGCCGACCTCGAGGCCTGGCACAAAAAGTCCGTCTATCCCAACAACATGATCGTGACCGTCGTCGGAGACTTCAACTCCGACGAGATGGAGAAGAAGCTGCGCGCCGCCTTCGAACCGATGGCCCGCGGCCCGCAATGGCCTAAGCTCGAAACGCAGTTTCCCGGTCCCAAGCCCGGTCTCTACGCCATCGACAAATCTGACGTGAACCAGAGCAATGTCTGGATCGTCGGCCTCGGCACGGAGCGCAACAATCCCGACTACTACGCCCTCGCCGTGATGAACGAGATATTCTCTGGCGGCTTCGGCTCGCGACTCTTCCAGGACGTCCGCACCAAACAAGGCCTCGCCTACTCTGTCAGTGGAGCCTACGGAGCCTCCTTCGACCACCCCGGCATGTTCTACACTGCCGCCTCAACCAAGAGCGAGAGCACGGTGAAGGCGACCGAGGCCATGCTCGACCAGATCGGCAAGCTGAAAACGCAGCCCTTCACCGAGGCCGAGCTGACCAGCGCCAAAGACCAGCTCCTCAACTCCTTCATCTTCCGCTACGACAGCAAAGACAAGATCATCGGCACCGCTGCGCAGCTCGAGTTCTACGGATACCCGCCGGACTTCCTCGAGAAATACCGCGCCGGTATTGAAGCCGTGACCATCGCCGACCTTGAGCGGGTAGCAAAGAAATATATCGATCCATCAAAGTTCGCCGTTCTCATCGTCGGCAACGAATCGCAATTCGGCACGCCGCTGACTGACCTCAACCTCGGCCCCGCGCATCCCATCGACATCACGATTCCGATGCCTCCGGGCATGCGGCAGCAGATGGGGGCTCCGGGAAACTGAGGCTTACTGGCTCTTCGCTGAGTTTAGTACCCTGTCTTTATGACTCTCGCGATCGTCATCATGGCCGGAGGCAAGGGCACTCGCCTCAAGTCGAAGCGTGCAAAGGTGCTCCACGAAATCGGTGGCAAGCCGCTGCTCCGTCACGTCATCGACAGCGCCCGCCAGATTGTCGCGCCGTCCGACATCTATGCCGTCATCGGACATCAGGCCGCCGCCGTCGAGGCCGCCGTCAAGGACACCGGCGTCCGCTTTGTGCAGCAGGAGGAGCAGCGCGGCACCGGCCACGCCATCCAGACCGCCCAGCGCGCCGTCGAAGGCTACGAGCAGATCCTCGTCCTCTCCGGAGACGTTCCGCTCCTCAAGCCTCAGACCATCGCCCGCCTGCGCGACTTCCACATCCTCGAGCGCGCCGCCATGACCATCCTCACTGCCGCGCCCGCCGAACCCACCGGATACGGCCGCGTCCTCCGCAGTAAACCCGGCGCCCCCGAAGTGAAAGCGATCATCGAGCAGAAGGCGCTCACCCCCGAGCAGCAAAACCTGCGCGAGATCAATTCCGGTATCTACGCCTTCCGCACCGAGCCCCTCTTCGCGCACATCGGCGAGTTGAAAACCAACAACGCCCACGGCGAGTACTACCTCACCGACATGGCGGGAGTCCTCGTCGCCGCCGATGAGCGCGTCGTAGCCTTCGAGGCCTCCAATCCCGTCGAAGTGCTCGGCGCCAACACCATCGCCGAGATGATGGAGCTCGACCGCGAGCTCCGTCTCGACACAGCGCGCCGTCTTATGGCGCAGGGCGTAACCATCTTTCGTCCCGAAACCTGCGTCATCGATCCCGCCGTGGAGATTGGTCCGGACACCGTCATCGAGCCCTTCGTGCAATTGCTGGGCGAAACAAAGATTGGCCAGGATTGCCGCATCCGATCCTACTCGGTCATCGAGAACTCGACCCTGGCCGACAATGTCCTCGTCCGCCAGGGATGCGTCATCGCCAACTCCCTCATCGGCGCCGGAGCGCTCATCGGCCCCTTCGCTCACATTCGCCCGGAGAGTGAAATCGGCGAAAACGCCCACGTCGGCAACTTCGTCGAAACCAAGAAGATCAGGCTCGGCAAGGGATCGAAGGCCAACCACCTCACCTATCTGGGAGACGCCGAGATCGGCAGCGGCGTGAACATCGGCGCCGGCACCATCACCTGCAACTATGACGGCGTCAACAAGCACCGTACCCTCATCGGAGACGGCGTTTTTGTCGGCAGCGATTCGACCCTTGTCGCTCCCATCGCCATCGGCGACGGGGCATACATCGCCGCCGGCTCGTCGATCACCGAAGATGTTCCCGCCGACGCGCTCGCCCTCGGCCGCTCCCGCCAGACCACCAAGCCGGGCTGGGCAAAAACCCGCCGGGCAAGATCGTCCAAACCGTGACCGCGCCCGCGATTGCCTGACCGCCAACCGGTCGCCCCATTACGGGAGGGGTATTCCCATTCTGCGAATGACGCAACTCACTGACTCTCTAGTGGGATAAGAGCCGGCGCATGCCGCTGCTACGCTGCATTCGGGAGCAAGATATTGTCATCACGGGCCACGGTTCAGGAAAAAGATGTTGTCTTTGCATGGGAGGCAGAAAGCGCGAAATTCTCGGCAGCCCCATGGAGTTGGTTTCAGGGGCGCCTGCGCGAGTGGGACTTCGCCAGTCTGGGCTTCAGTCTGCTTCCCTTCTTTCTCTGCCTCACCTTTCTCGGCAGCAATCTCGCCGGACGCACCTACGGCCCCTCCCACTGGTTTGCCACCTACAGGCACGGATTTCTCCGCCGCGCCCTGGTCGGCGAGCTTCTCTCACCCTTTGGCTTTCTTTCCTCGCGCCTGATTCTCTGCATCGAGCTCGGCACATTCGCTCTCGCCTGCTCACTCACCGCTCTCGCCTTCCGTCGCATCCTCTTCGGAAGTCACCCTGAGCGCCGCCTCGCCGCATTCCTCCTCGCCGCGCCGGCCTTCCTGCCGCACATGGCCTTCATGGACGGCGAGCTCGACAACTTCCTGTACCTTGCTGTTCTCATTGCAGCCGTCGCCCTCTTCAGGTTCGGCAACCTCGCCGGACTCGCCATCGCAACCGTCACGGTCATCGTCGGCCTTCTCATCCACGAGGCCTTTGCCCTCATGTTCTACCCTCTCATCCTCGCCCTGGGCGCGGACCTGGTTCACCGCCGGCGTCTCAAGATCCAGTGGTTCGCCCTGCACTTCGCCCTGGTCCTGGCATCGTTCATCGCCATCATTCATTTTGGAAAGCTTCCCGGCACCCCCGGGCAGTGGATCGACACCGCGCAGCAGCGAACCGACATGCGCATCGACGGCACGGTCTTTCTCGTTCTCGAATGTTCACTTCGCGAGCAGCTCAACTTCGTCCGTCACCTCTACACGCCGAAGGTGATCGGCTCCATCCTTCTTACGCTGGCGCTCTCGATTCCCTACGCCATTGTCCTCTGGCGTCTCGTGCGGACAGCCTGTATTTATCGCGGCTATTCCGTCGCGCATGCCCGCTGCCTGCTGCTCATTTTCGCCGCGCCGATCGGCCTTTCCCTCCTCGGACACGACGTCATGCGCTGGCTCTCAGCCCTGTGCATCAATGTGTCGCTGTATCTGTTGCTGATCTACCGCTCGACTCCGCGCACTCATGGCTCCGGCATGCCCGACCTCCACAAAGCGCTCACCGCGTGGACAAATCTCCCCGCCTACGCCGCTACATTGTTATGGGTGGTTGCACTTGGACCATGGGGCATCGCAGGCAATCGCCTGCTCTCGAACATCGGCAGCCTGCTCAGCCGCTAACGTCTGATTTTTGCCGAAACTTTACGCCGCCTGCTCTTCCCGTGTCGCCGCCAGCGCCTGCCGCAAGCGGATGCGCGCGGAGAAGAGACCGCGTTGCACCTTCGCTTCCGGCATGTCGAGGAGCTGCGCGATCGCTGCCGGCGTATAGCCTTCGACATCGCGCAGAAGAAAAAGGAACCGCTCTGTCGGTGGAAGCTCCTGAATCGCCTCTTCCAGATCGGTGCGGCGAACATTGCTTCCCCCCAGGTCCGACCCTGGCTGAATATTCTTGAGATCGGGTGCGGATTCCATCAAACCGAGCGGGAACCGCTGCCGGAGTTCTGCGACCAGCGCCGCATCGACCTGGGCTGCCTGTGGCTGCGGCGCCTCGTGAAAAGCCTGGATGAATGTGGTGGTGAGAATCTGCTCGGCTTCCAGCTCATTGCCCGTCATATAGAAGGCAAGGGCGAAGACGCGGTGGCGGTGGCTGTCGTAGACGTCGCGCTGCGCATCGCAAGCCCGTTGCTGCGCCTGACGCGCAGCGACAACCCTGATCGATTTGTCGTGAACGAAGCCTTCCAGGTCGAACAACGTCTGCCCCTGAGTTCAGCGCTCGATGTATATTAACTGGTTACTGGTCAAAATGACGCGATCCAAAGAGAATTTCGCGCTTTGCCGATATAGGACAACACTATACTTTAGAAGCACCCGGCACTGCTGGGGTTGTCCAGTCCTCGATCGTGCCTGTCGCGGCTGCCGCAGTTTCGGTAAATATAACCAGTGATTCAGGATTTCCTTTCTGAGTCCCGATCCACCAGTACCAGCTGTTTTTCTTTTCCACCACAGGCATGGCGGCAATGTGCCTGAAGAACAAGGCAACCAGGCCCGCGGAGAGCCATGGCGTTAGAGCGCATTCTGATCGTCGATGATGAGCCTTATGTGCGGACAGTGATGGCCGCCATGCTCGAAAAATCAAATTATTCCCCCGTTCTTGCGTCCAATGGCCTCGAGGCCATCCAGAAACTGGTCAGTGACCCGCCCTATGATCTGATCCTGTCGGACATCATGATGACCGGCCTCGACGGCATCGGGCTCCTGGAGCGCGTCCGCGAGGTCCAGCCCGATACGCCCATGGTGATGGTGACCGCCATCCATGACATCAGTGTCGCTATCACTGCAATGCGCAATGGCGCATATGACTACCTCCTCAAGCCCTTTGAGCGCGAACAGCTTCTCGCCACCGTCAAGCGCGCCCTCGAATACCGGCGCCTGGTGCAGCAGAACTCCATCTATCGCTACAACCTTGAGCAGTTGGTTACCGCCCGCACCGAGATGCTGCGCCACGCCATGACCGACCTCGAGCGCTCCTATGACATCACCCTCGAGGCGCTCGGCGATGCCCTCGACCTTCGCGACGCCGAGACCGAAGGCCACTCCAAGCGTGTCACCGCCTATACGATCGCCCTTTCCCGCTCCATGGAGGTCCCGCCCGAGCAGATTCGCACCATGGCCCGCGGCGCTTTCCTGCACGACATCGGCAAAATGGCGATCCCCGACTCGATCCTCCTCAAGGCCGGCAAGCTCGACCCCCAGGAACAGTCCATGATGCGCGAGCATTGCGCACGCGGTTACCAGATGCTGCGCAAGATCCCCTTCCTGCACGATGCCGCGGAGATCGTCTACAGCCACCAGGAGCACTACGACGGCAGCGGTTATCCCCGCGGCCTGGTTGGCGATCACATTCCCCTCGGCGCACGCATTTTCGCCGTCGCCGATACTCTTGACGCCATCACTTCCGACCGCCCGTACCGGCAGGCAAGAAGCTTCGACGCCGCCCGGGAAGAGATCGCGCGCTGTTCGGGAACCCAGTTCGATCCCAAAGTTGTGAAGGTCTATCTCGAAATGCCCAACCGCCTATGGGAGGACCTGCGAAAGGAGATTAGCAACCACGGCCGCTTCTCGCCCCTCTCATTTGCCGGAACAGTGGAGACCGGAGACGACCTCATCAATTAAAATGAGTTATCAGCAGTGTGAATGGCTTTCCACTCCGGAGGGGGAGACGCGATGCCGATTTTAGGTAAGGAAGAGCTGCGCGAGAAGCTGAATTTACTGCCTGACTGGACAGAAGAACAGGGCGAAATCGTCCGCCGGGTCGCATTCCCCGACTTCATAGCGGCGATGGACTTCGTCAACGCCGTCGCCGCAAAAGCGGAAGCCGCCGGCCACCACCCGGATATCGACATCCGCTATAACAAGGTGCGGCTCGCGCTGGTTTCGCACGATGCCGGAGGCCTCACACAGCGCGACTTCGATCTGGCCGAGTCCATCGAGGCGCTGCTGGACTGAATGCTCCCGGCCTGGACGCCGCAGGCGCGACATCCCGCGGGCGTTTTTCGTGGGGCCTCAAAGCCCCGCCCGAAACTTTCCGTTAATAAATATCGTCTTCCCTGCCAGTGATTCGCCGGCAAGGCTCCGGGTTGCGTATATCGGCCAGGGTCTTCCGGTTCCAGAAGGCGACCGCGAGTCCGCCAAACGCCGCCGAGGCGGCCAGAAGCAGCGCAGTCTGCCACAATTTCCGGCCCGGTTCGCGAGCAGGTGAAGAGGTCTGAGATCTACTAAATTCGGGATTAGAGTCGGCAGTCATGGTCTCGAGCAATACAGCAATTGAAATCTCCTCGTAAAAACGGGGTTTGACGCTTAGAAAAAACGACAAGATTACGGAGAAGGAATACAACTTTCCAAATAATTCCGGTTTTGAAGCAAATGAGGCTTGTGTAGGAATAAAATTCCGCGTACACTTACTTCAAGTTGATTCGTTGTTTTGATGCGGCCCGCGGCAAACAGATTTCGAATAAGTTTTTGCTTCCCGGGATGAAATCGCGCATCAGATATTGCAGAGGCATTACAGCCCGAACAAAGTTGAGCGGTGCTCCTGAGTTCGGCGTCAGGTTTTAGTACAAGTTGCGTCACTGGCCTCCCGGCACGGACAATTCAACGTTCGTGCCGCCTTTTTTTTTCATCTCCTAATCTTCCCTCCTGATCCTGACCCCGCGCCATTGCCACTCGGTATACCATGTCCTTTGAAGCACGCGAACGCGGCGGCTTCCAGGAGATGAGTGAATGAAGCAGGTGCTCCTCAGCGCGGCGCTGGCATTGGTCACGCTC